>Ga0187771_10002468_pt1 | contig 12726 bp, 11 predicted proteins | sample 0116_SJ02_MP15_1_FD_133139 | JGI IMG/M metagenome (GOLD analysis project Ga0187771, IMG submission 133139) | Tropical peat soil microbial communities from peatlands in Department of Meta, Colombia - 0116_SJ02_MP15_10_MG | ecosystem: Environmental > Terrestrial > Soil > Wetlands > Peat | place... | reverse complement strand
TGTCAATGAACGGTACGATCTCGGAGACGATGTAATCCTCGTACCTCCCAGTGGCGGACGAATTGATGTACTGGTTCCCGCCGAATCTGGTGAAGCAGTCGACGAGAACGAGAATCATGGGGCCGCACTTCCGTGACGAAATCAGGCGGTTCATCCTGTGCTCTATGTCCTCCCCCAAGGGGTCGGCGTTCAGCAGCACACGCCCAGTGCCGCCGAACCCAACAATGCCGTAGGCGGTCACGTAACCTTTGGAGTGGCTACCCCTATAGCCCGGAGGAAGGTAGACGATGACCTGCCTCTTGTGAGGGTCCTTCAGTGGGTTCGATTTCAGGACCCGACTCTCGAATTCGTGTACGACGATCCTTCCTCGACTCAACCCATCTGCACGTGCCAGTGATGCCCCTTATATCCATGGCCGGATGGCAGGGTTGGACACGTGAATAGGCGCCACCGACTCTTCCTGTACGAAAACAAGCCATTCGTGTAACCGAAGGAACTCGGCTTGGAATCGCGGCGACCTCAAGAGGTTCCCCGGCGCAGGCTGTAGAGATTGAGAAGAAGGACTGAATCTCTCAGGAGGGCATCGGCTCGCCCAGGTGCTTCAGAACTCTCAGCGCCCTCAGCGTAATCATCTTGCTCGGCTCCCCCGCGACTTCCAAAGAGAAGGGCTTCAGCCTGTCCTTGTACTTCGGAAACCACCTAGGCAGCTTGCCGGCGTTCAGGTAGTCCGGGTGGACGGCGTCCATCAGCCAACGGCCGTCCCGGCGTCTCTTCTTCTTCAGGAGTCGGACGGCCTCCACAGCCCTCGGGTCGTCGCCCCGCCCTAGTGCGGTGACGAACTCTAGCCCCACCAGCGCGTCATAGTAGTAGTGATAGGGGAAGTGGAGCCTGTACCATGGGTCATAGCGGCCACCCTGGTGGAGGAGTCGGCGCTCTAGATAGAATTCGAGGCCCTTGTTCACGGCCTCTTTCATGCCGCGCGTCCACCTCTCGCGGGGGTAGACCGAGAAGGCGCTCATTCCCTCCCAGCCGTCGATCACGCCGTTCTTGCCCCAGCAGTGCCAGCCGCCGTTGGGCTTCTGGTTCCTGACGAGCCATCTGAATGCGCTTTTGACCTTGGAATCATCGACGTAACCAAACTTGACAAGGGCTCTAGCCGTGTTTCCGACTAGGCATAGCTCGCTCGCCTTGGCTCCGGGGCTGTCGAAGCCCCCATCGGGTCTGGCGAATGTGTCTCTCCACATCTCCGCAGACTCGGCCAGCCAGGGGAGCTCCCTCGTGACACCAAGGTCGGAGAGAGTGAGGAGCATCCAGTTGGTCGAGAAGTACTTTGGCCTGTAAAGGTTCTCGCTGTTCACCCAGTACCCTCCACGGAGGCGCTTCCTGTAGATTTGTTTGACCCAGCCCCGAGAGGGTATCGCCCGCCGGGCCTGACGAAGGTCGCCTTCGCTCGTGTCTAGAAGGTCCCGCATAACCAGATAACGAACGGCAGGCTGGTTGGCTTCTGTCAGCCATTCCATTACGCCTTTCAATGCGGAGAGGGAGGCGCGTTCGGCGGTTTAAAGAGGTTGGGTGCCAAGTCACACAAGGAATTCACTCAATCATAGGGGATGTTGCCCTGTTGCAAGTTCCCGACTCCTCCACACACGCGCTCGGTGGTTCGACCCCATATAGGGGGTAACTCCCCGTCCACTTGAGTTCTTCTCAAATCCTATATCATGCCAGTAGACGCCCAGAAAGCATGACCGGGGCGGAACAGACAGTCTCCGACGTCATGACGAGGTCGGTCTTGGCTGTGGAGCTGAACACCAACGCCAAGGATTGTGCGAAAGCGATGGCGAAGCGTGGGGTCAGCTGCGCTGTCGTAACCCAGACCGGGTCTGCGGTGGGGATTGTTACTGAGAGGGATCTGGTCTCTAAGGTGCTCGCGGAGTCGATCGACGCAAGAAACGTGTTGGTGAGGGACATCATGTCCACTCCTCTGATAACGATTGGTCCAGATGCGACGCTTACGAACGCCGCCGAGCTGATGGCACAGTACCGGATTAGAAGACTGGTCGTCGTGGACCCCACGGGGAGCCTGTTCGGGATTGTTACAACAGGAGATATAGCGAGGACACTCGCGGAAAAGCACGGCTACCGCGAGGCAACCTTCAACGCCATGGCTAGGTACTCGGAGGGCGAGTACGAAGGTGGCCCGTACCAGTAGATTCTACTCTACCTTGAGCTTTATCCCGCCCTCGCCTGACGACTTCAGAGGGATCGTCACTTCGAGGATGCCGTTGTTGTAGGTCGAACGGGCTCCCTTAGGGTCGACTATTCCGGGCAGCTCGAGCTTCTTGTAGTAGCCACGGTCCTCCCTGTCCACCGAGATGGTCATCGCCTTTTCGTTCACGGTGACGTTGATGTCCTCCTTGTTGACACCCGGCATCTCCGCAATGACCCTGACATCCGTTCCAGAACTTATCACATCTACGAGTGGTTCCCGCTTGTCCTGGATCGCCTTCAATGGCCTGTCTTCTCCGCTCCTGACGTTGCCGAACTCTCTGACGACCGGCTTCCCGTCCGGGCCTATTGTTACTGAGTAGCCGTAGACGAAGGGGCCAATCTCTTTCTTCACCCCTCCCTCGGGAGTCCTGGACTCTCTGACCAGGTTCTTTGGTAGTCCCTTTTCGAAGTCCTTGAACTGCTCCGAGAAGGCCCTCTCCATCTCCTTCATCATTTCATCAATGTCGGGATACCCCCAAGGGTCGAAGGGAGACCCGCGCCTCTTGCGCATCGGCCATTCATTGTCATCGTCGTCTTCCAACCGAACTCACCGTTCGGGGAAGCAGTGTTGCACCAATTTATTCTTTCAGCCGTCCTCGTCGATTTGCGGGAAAAGGCTTTTACGCGTGTGACCGTCGGCGAGGCTCGAATGTCTGCTTCAATGTATGCGAAGATCACAGCCCTCTTCTTCGTGCTCACCGCACTACTGATGGTCATAGGCTACATAGTTGGGTGGTACTTCTTCAACGACCCGATAACGTTTGTGGGGCTCGCGCTCGTGCTCGCTGCCGTGATCAACTTCGTTTCGTATTACTTCAGCGACTCGATCGTTCTCCGCATGAGCAGGGCCAAAATCATCCAAGAGTCCGACAATCCCACACTCTTCAGGGTGGTGAGGAATGTAGCCCAGAAGGCGAACATCCCGATGCCAAAGGTGGGGATCGTGGATTCGCCCCAGCCAAACGCTTTCGCTACCGGAAGAGGCCCAAACAAGGCCGTCGTCTGCGCCACGTCGAGCATTCTTCAGACCCTGACCCCAGACGAGCTGGAAGCGGTCATCGGGCACGAGATTGGACACGTCGTCCATAGGGACGTCCTGATGTCAAGCGTAGCCGCGACCCTCGCAGGAGCAATCTCCTATATTGGCCAGATCGCGATGTTCTCGATGTGGTTCGGAGGGAACAGCAGAAGCAGGAACGGCGGATCACCGCTCCTTATCCTGGCAATTATCCTGGTCCCCCTCGGAGCCACCTTCGTCCGTCTCGGCATCAGTAGGAACGACGAATATAATGCCGATGAGTACGGCGCGAAACTCACCAGGAACCCCGGGGGGCTCGTGACGGCGCTCGAGAAAATCAGCACCAAGTCGCAAACACGACCCATCGCCACAAACCCGGCTCAGGCCCCTTCGCCTGCAACTGCCTCCCTCTGGATAGTGAACCCCTTCAGGGGTAGCTCCCTTGTCGAGATGTTCTCGACCCATCCCTCACTCCAGCACAGGGTTGAGCGGCTTAGGAAGGTAGGGCGCGAAATGAATGTGTACGTCCCCTAGCCGAAGACGAGCTTCAGTATAGCCAACAAAGCCCCCACCTCGACGAGTTCGTCACGCCCTTCGTGTCTGGCTTCCTGCGGCGGTTTCGCAGGCTGCGGTGCACTTCCCATGGTTGACAGCGAGGGGAGCAACGGCGACGGGAATAGGGCTGGAGCGTAGGAGACTGGTTGAGTGGGTGAGGGCGACGGCGTCAGGTAGGATGTGGCCATTGAAGCCATGGGCGGGGCCTGTGGCGCAACAGGCTCGGTCCTCGGTGACGGCGTCGGTGGTGGTGGAGGAGAAGGCGAAGAGCGCCTCGGAGTTACTCGACCCCAGGGTTGAGACTGTGGTTGTGGCTGTGAAGGTTGGGGGGGAGCGTTCCGCCCCGGGGGGCGAGGAGATGGGGCCAAGGCAGGGATGAGCAGAAGCAGACCGAAGAAGGATATGAGGTACAGCCCAAACGCCAATCCCGCGACGATGATGAACAACGAGAAGACGAGCAGGTTCCTGTTCATGAACGGACAACGCTAGAGTTGTGCCTTCGTATAAGGATTGAAGATGGTGGGCCGGCCCAGATTTGAACTGGGGACCTTCGCCGTGTCAGAGCTTGACGGGATCTATCCCTGACGTCCTGACCAGGCTAGACGACCGGCCCTTATTGGAAGACCACCCAAGTCTAGTTTAATACCCTTTGATTGTTGGTCAGCGCAATTTCTCGTCTCACCCACTTTCCCCTTTCCTTGCTATACAGTTGCATCCCCAGGACGGGTCTACAGCTCGCGTCAGGAACGGCTAAGACCAATAGGGCGTCCTTTAGCGCGTGTATTTCTCAGCTTTAGCCTGTGGTTAGAAATGGAGGGGAGAGGAGTTCGAAAGTATTGGGAAAAGGCCTTGGTTCGCCAATTGACGAGAGGGTCTGGTGGTCCTTCGACTGATTAAATAGCCAGCGCCAGAGGCGCGTCAAGGGAATGACGAGATCCTCGCGGTTCGAAGGATTCTACAAGTTGCCCCCAGAGAAGAGAAGGGAGGCCTTGAAGGAGTTCGCGTCGCTTACAGACAATGAGATGGAGGCGCTTGCCGATACCGGCGGCCTGCCGGCCGAAGTTGCGGACCACATGATTGAGAACGTGGTCGGCGGTTACACCTACCCTCTTGGAATCGCCATGAACTTCAGGATAAATGGCAAGGACTACCTGGTACCTTTCGCCCTCGAAGAGCCTTCTGTTGTGGCGGCGGCAAGCAACGCGGCGAAGATGGCGCGGGTGAATGGAGGGTTCACGGTCACGAATACGGGCCCGATAATGATCGGACAGATACAGGTCATCAACGTCCTGAAGCCTGACACAGTGAGAGCGAAGCTCCTCGCACGCAAAGGTGACCTTCTCAAGAAAGCCAATGAGCAGGACCCTATGCTTGTTTCCCTTGGAGGCGGTGCCAAAGATCTAATCGTGAAGAAACTCTCGACCCTCAAGGGACCAATGGTCATTGTCGAGCTCATAGTCAACACAGGTGACGCCATGGGGGCCAACGCCGTGAACACTATGGCGGAGGCTCTGACGCCCATGGTCGAAGAAATCACTGGGGGAAGAGTGCTTCTCAGGATCATCTCGAACTTGGCGGACCGAAGACTGGTGAAGGCGACCGCAGTATTCGACAAAGAAACAATTGGTGGAGAGGACGTTGTGGATGGGATAGTGTATGCCTACGCATTCGCAGATGCCGACCCCTACAGATGCGCCACTCACAACAAGGGAATAATGAACGGCGTTGTCGCGGTGGGGATAGCATGCGGCCAGGACATCAGGGCCTTGGAAGCAGGCGCCCACAGCTACGCATCCAGGAGTGGCCGCTACAAGCCTCTCACCACCTGGGAGAAGAACCGGGATGGGGACCTTGTCGGGACCCTAGAGATGCCCATGGCCGTAGGGCTGGTGGGGGGCGCGGCGAAGACCCATCCAACTGCGAGGGCGAATATCAAGATACTCGGAGTGAAGACCGCCATCGAGCTCGCTGAAGTGATGGGGGCGGTGGGCCTCGCCCAGAACTTCGCTGCCCTGCGAGCGCTGGCCAGCGAAGGGATTCAAAGAGGGCACATGAAGCTCCACAGTCGAAACGTCGCCATTTCCGCAGGAGCAACGGGAGCGATCGTTGATATCGTTGCGAAGAAGATGATCGAGGAGAAGAAGATCAGGTTCGATAGAGCGAAGGAACTGGTCGCAGAGCTCTCGAAAGGGAAGAAACCGTAGCCTCCTGTCATCTGAAACCTGAACTGCTATAAGTTCACCACGGAGGCGAAGACCGGATTGCACCGCAGCGACCTCCGTTATTCCGGCTCGTGGGTTCCCAAGAGCAAGTACCTCCTTGGATTTGCAGTGGTGCTTTTCATAGTGGGTTTCCTCCAGGCGGTGGACCTGATAGAGCTCCCGTTCGGAACCTGGTTCTCCTGGTTGTCAGGGTCGGTGCTTTCGTCTGCTACCCTGAACTCGTTCATGTCGAAATATGGCTATGCAAGCGTCTTCACCCTCATGGCTCTCGAAAGCGCGTCCTTGCCAGTTCCCAGCGAGGTGGTGCTGCCCCTGGCAGGCTACTTTGTGGGCGTCAATCAGTTGAGCTTCTGGGCCGTGGTCGCAGTTAGCACCGTAGCCAGTCTGACCGGAGCACTCGTGGACTATTACCTCGCAAAGTGGCTCGGACGACCCTTCGTTGTCGGTCTCCTCAACCTCTTCAGACTTCACAAAAATGCCCTTGACAGGGCGGAGACCTGGTTCGGAAAGTCCGCCCAGTGGACGGTATTTGCAGCGAGGTTCGTGCCGGGACTCAGGACGGTGATCTCTCTCCCCGCAGGTCTATTCGAGATGAGCATGGCTCGCTTCGTGCTCATGACCGTCGCAGGCTGCTTCGCGTGGTCCGTGATTCTCGTCTATGCCGGCGTGCTAGCCGGTTCCCCCTCGACTTCGACCTTCACCACTTCTGCCGCGGTCATCGACGGTCTCTCCGGGCTGGTGGCGGCCATGTCAGCTGCCTACATAGCGTACTACGTCTATGCCTCGAGGCGAGGCTCTACAGCGACGGCTACTCCATCATCGGTATCTTAACGCCCTTGGCCTTCGCCGTCCTTATCGCCTCTTCGTAGCCCGCGTCGACGTGCCTCGCGACCCCAATGCCGGGGTCGTTTGTAAGAGCGGTCATTATTCTTGTCTCGGCTTCCGGCGTGCCGTCAGCCAACACGGCAAGACCTGCGTGTATCGAATAACCAATCCCAACCCCGCCCCCGTGGTGCACCGAGACCCACGAGGCGCCTGAAACAGAGTTGAGAAGGGCATTCAAGATGGGCCAGTCCGCGATGGCATCAGAGCCGTCCTTCATCCCCTCCGTCTCGCGATAGGGGGATGCGACCGATCCGGAGTCGAGGTGATCCCTGCCGATAATGATGGGTGCAGAGATCTTGCCACTTCTGACCATGTCGTTGACTGTCTTGCCGAACCGGGCCCTTTCCCCGTAGCCCAGCCAGCAGACCCTTGAAGGCAGCCCCTGGAACTGGACCCTGTCGTGGGCCTTCCTAATCCACCTGACGAGAGATTCGTTGGAGGCGAACTCCCTCAAGACCGCCTCGTCCGTCGCGTAGATGTCCTCTGGTTTACCCGAGAGCGCCGCCCAGCGGAACGGACCCCTTCCCTCGCAGAAGAGCGGCCTGATATATTCAGGGACGAACCCTGGAATTCTGAACGGGTCCTCGACTCCTGCATCCTTCGCCATCTTCCTGATGTTGTTCCCGTACTCGAAGGCGATGGCTCCGCCATCCTGAATCTGCAGCATCGCCCTGACGTGTTTGGCGATGGAGGCCATGGAACGGGCTACGTACCCCTTGGGGTCGGAGGCCCTGAGATCTCCGGCCTGCTGCAAAGTGAGCCCCTCGGGGATGTAGCCCGCCAGCGGGTCATGGGCCGCTGTCTGGTCGGTCAGGACATCCGGACGGAACCCGATCTTTACCAGCTCGGGGAGAACTTCGGCCGCGTTGCCAAGGAGGGCGACAGACAAGGCCTTCCCCTCCGCGCCTGCATCCCGAACCATCCCAATCGCTTCCGATGTGTTCTTCACCATGACGTCGCAATACTTCTTGTCCAAGCGCCTCTGTATCGCCCTCGGATCGACCTCCACAACGAGAGCAACTCCATCGTTCATGGTCACCGCGAGAGGCTGGGCGCCCCCCATCTCTCCGAGCCCTGAAGTAAGCACCACCTTCCCCTTTAACGAACCACCGAAGTGCCTGTTGGCGACTGCCGCCAGCGTCTCGTATGTCCCCTGAAGTATTCCCTGGGTGCCAATGTACATCCAGCTCCCGGCCGTCATCTGGCCGTACATGGTGAGCCCCCTTTCTTCGAGCTCCCGGAAGTAGTCCCAGTCAGCCCATTTGGGCACGAGCATGGCATTTGATATCAGGACTCTCGGAGCCGAGACGCTAGTCTTGAAGACCCCCACCGGCTTCCCCGACTGAATCAGAAGCGTCTCATCGTTCTCCAGAGTCTTGAGAGACTTCACGATGGCGTCGAAGGCCTTCCAAGACCGCGCTGCTTTCCCGGTACCCCCATACACTATCAGATGCTCGGGATCCTTGGCCACCTCGGGGTCGAGGTTGTTCATCAGCATCCGAAGGGCAGCTTCCTGGTGCCAGCTCTTGCAGGAGATGTCGTTGCCCCTGGGAGCCCTTACGACGCGTGTCTGCATAGCCGCTTTTGGAACCGTGTGACGATATAACAGTTCACTCTACGCGCCTATCGAGTTCGGAGGGGATCCTGCCTTCCCCTGAATGACTTCGGATTTTGGGACATAGGATAAATTACCTGTCCCCCTGACGACGCCCCAATGGGGATTCAGGAAGTCAAGGCCGCTGTTCAGAGGCAAGGACTGGAGGACCTGGCACTACAGTTCACTGACCTCTCCGGAGGGCTGCACTCCCTCTGGGTACCTGCGCACCTCGTCTCAAAGGTCGCCAGCGAGGGCATACACATGGACGGCTCCTCCGTCGATATGGTTGACATTAGCGGAAGCGACCTCAAGCTGGTCCCTGACCTTGGCACGCTGACAGCTCTGCCATCCGGCCTCTTCCAATCGCGAGTGGGGAGGATGATGTGCGACCTGTACGAGCCGGACTCGGATCGGCCTTTCGAGATCGACCCGAGGTACGTTCTCAGGAAGGTCATCGGCGAATCCAAGAGTGTTCTCGGGGCAGGCGCGACATACAATGCTTGCAGTGAGATCGAGTACTTTCTCTTCTCAAGGGACCAGACGGGGAACCTGCGAAGGCAGGACGAAGGGGGATACCTTTCGAGCCCCCCGGCGGATCAGGGCATCGACGTCAGGCTTCAAATCGTCCGGAACCTGAAGGAGTCAGGAGTCATCGTCGAGAAGCATCATCACGAGGTCCCGCCTGGCAAGTACGAGCTGAACCTTCAGTACGCCGATGCCCTTCGGATGGCCGACACGGTCTACCTCGTGAAGTTGGTGGTGAAGATGACAGCGGCACGAAACGGGCTCGTTGCATCCTTCATGCCGAAGCCATTCCACGATGGCTATGGCGCTGGGCTACACACCCACGTGAGTGTGACTGACGAGCGCAGGAGAATCAACATGTTCTATGACGAGAATGGAAGGTATGGCGTCAGCAAGGCGGCGTTGCACTTCATCGGAGGCGTACTGGCCCACGCCAGGGGACTCGCTGCTCTGACGAACCCGTCGGTCAACTCGTACAAGAGGCTGGTCCCGGGTTGGGAGGCACCCGTCTATCTCTCGTGGGCGAGATACAACCGCTCTGTCCTCCTCAGGATCCCTCCAGGGAAGGGGATGAAATCTAGGGTAGAATATAGGCCGACCGATGGCTCGTGCAACTTCTACGTCGCATACGCTGGCATCCTGGCTGCAGGATTGGACGGTGTCAGGAGGAGAATCGTTCCTCCGCATCCCACTGAAGAGGACGTCTACCACATGACCGAGGAGGAGAGGACATCGAAGGGCATAGGTGTCCTCCCGGCTAACCTTGGAGAGGCCCTTGATGAGCTCGCAAGAGACAAGTATCTGCGCGAGAGCCTGGGAAAGAAGTTCTGCGACAAGTTCCTGCAGATCAAGAGGAAGGAATGGAGGGACTTCAACACAACTGTGCACGAATGGGAACGAAAGAAGTACCTTGACGTCTAGGAGAGGAGCAGGAAGGATGAAGACAGGACCGAGATTCGTACTGGTGCACGCCGACGAGCTAGCGACGCTGAGCGGGGGGGACGGGAGGCCAAGAATCAGAGACGAGATGAACGACCTGGGGCTCATTGACGATGGCGCTGTGGCGGTCGATGACGGCAGGATAGTCGCCGTGGGAAGAACCGAGGAAGTACTGGGCAAGATTGGCCGCGATTACGAGGTGGTGGACGCGAGAGGGAAGCTGGTCACCCCGGGTCTCATCGACCCTCACGTCCATCTTGTCTTCGCGGGCTCAAGAGAAGGAGAGCTCGAAGACATGGCAGTAAAGGGCATTCCCTACTTGGAGATCAAAAGGAAAGGAGGGGGGATGCCCACTACCCTCCGGAAGACTAGCGAGGCTTCGACAGTGGAACTGGTAGAGAAGACGGAGAGGATCCTTGACAGGATGCTGGCGTACGGGACAACGACCATCGAAGCCAAGAGCGGCTACGAGATGACTCTCGAAGGCGAGATAAGACAGCTCGAGATAATTGCGAAGCTGGCAAAAACCCACCCCATGGGCATTGTCCCGACCTTCCTGGCACAGGGGATACCCTTCGGGTACGAGAACAGGGTGGACGAGCTGACGGACGACATCGTCAGAAGATGGCTCCCGGAGATAGCTAAACGGAAGCTGGCAGAGTATTGTGATGTGTTCTGCGAGAAGGGATACTTCAACCTAGACCAGACCCGACTGATATTGCAGACAGGACGAGAGCAGGGGATGAAGCTCAGGATACATGCCGACTGGCTCGCACATAGCGGGGGAGCCAGGCTGGGGAGCGAGCTGAAGGTTGTCTCCGCGGACCATCTGATATTTACACCGAAGGAAGAGATCAGAGGTTTGGTGGAGAATGAGGCAATGGGAACGTTCCTTCCGACTACTCCATTCGCATATCTGGGCACCTACGCGGACGCAAGAGGGATAATCGACGCGGGACTTCCAGTCGCACTAGGGACGGACCTTAGCGCAGCCGACATGTGCGAATCGATGCAGATGATGATGAGCATTGCCACACTTCAGATGAAGATGACTTGCGCGGAGGCCCTTGTCGCCGCCACGATAAATGCAGCACACTCGATTGAAAGGGCGGACAAAGTTGGTAGCCTGGAGGTCGGAAAGCAGGCAGACATCGTTGTCTTCGACGCACCGAACCACAAGCACTTCGCATATCACTACGGCGTCAACTTGGCTGAGAAGGTCTACAAGAAAGGCAAGCTAGTAGCAGAGAAGGGAAAGAGAACCGCCTAGCGCGCGCCCCGGCCTGAGAACTCGAATGCGAGAAGGGCTAGGGAGTCTGCGCCGTACTTCATCACATCCTCGTCGACCCTGAACCTTGAGCTGTGGTTGGGATTCACACACCCCTTGCTCTCATTGCGGGTCCCTAGGAAGTAGTAGGTCCCGGGGACCTTCCCGAGGAAGAAGGAGAAATCTTCAGCCACGAGGAGCGGGGGAACCTCGATTGTCTTGGTCCCAGGGATGGTGCTCAGGAGCCTGAATACCCTTGCCTCCACCTCAGGGTCGTTCACAGTCACCGGGTAGGCGTCTTCGATCTCGACCTCACATCGGGCTCCGAACGTCCGGCAAACCGAGTAGGATATCCGCCTGATGAGGGAGGCCACTCTCCTCTTCGTGGCCTCATCGACTGTTCGCATGGTCCCCTCAAGTACTGCGTCGTCTGGGATTATGTTGTTCCTTGTGCCAGAGTGAACGGAACACACGGAGACTACCGATGGTTCGACTGGATCAACCATCCTGCTCCTGATCCCCTGCAGCGCAGTTATCAGCTGGGCTGCCACGAAGATGGGGTCGATGGTCTGGTGGGGGGCTGACCCGTGTCCGCCTCTGCCCAATACTCTAATCTTGAACGTACCCGACGCGGCCATCAGAGGACCCGGTCGAAGGGCGAACGTCCGGGAGGGGAAGCTGGAGAAGATGTGGAGTCCGAAGACGTAGTCGACCCTCGGTCTCTCCAGCACACTGGCCTCGATCATTGGCTTAGCTCCTCCTCCCTTCTCCGCTGCCTCCTCGGCTGGCTGAAAGAGGAACTTCACGGTGCCTTTCAGGTCGGCCCTATGATTTGCGAGGATTCTGGCCGCCCCAAGAAGCATCGCGACGTGGCTGTCGTGCCCGCACGCGTGCATTATCCCCTTGGACTTTGACGCGAATTCCTCGCCAGAAAGCTCCTGAAGGGGGAGCGCGTCCATGTCGGCACGTAGGGCCACCGTGCGGCCGGGAGCAGGCCCTTCAAGGACCCCTACTACTCCCGTCCCGCCGACCCGGGTCGCAACATGGATGCCGGCACGCCTCAGCTCACTGGCGACCAGAGCCGCGGTTTCCTGTTCATGAAAAGCGAGTTCGGGGTTGGCGTGTATCTTTCGTCTGATTCTGATGAGGTAGTCTTCCAGCTCCGTTGCCTCATCCAGAAAACTAATCGTAGATCCGAACCATGTGCCTTGGGCTTTTAGGCTTTCTCCGGAATACGCTACTTCAGGTTGCCCAGAGTCCGCTCGACACCAGTCAAAACCTCGCCTCTTCTCACGGCTTCTGACAGGTTGATGATGTCCGGGTACAAGGGCCTATCTTCTTCCAAGTGGCTCGTATGCTTTCGTACGATGTCTAGGGCCGCCTGAGTTCCCCTGCCGGACTTCAATGGTCTCCTGAAATCCAGAGCTTGAGCCGCAGCCATTAGCTCCAC
>Ga0187771_10002467_pt1 | contig 12730 bp, 13 predicted proteins | sample 0116_SJ02_MP15_1_FD_133139 | JGI IMG/M metagenome (GOLD analysis project Ga0187771, IMG submission 133139) | Tropical peat soil microbial communities from peatlands in Department of Meta, Colombia - 0116_SJ02_MP15_10_MG | ecosystem: Environmental > Terrestrial > Soil > Wetlands > Peat | place... | reverse complement strand
TATTTTTGGCTTGGAGACCGCTCGCAATCTTGGTAAGCGGGTGGCGGAAGTCGCCGCGATCATGCACAAATAAAAATCTGAGATTCCAAATTCTTCTTAGTCATTAGGTCACTGGGTAATTAAGTCATTTAATGACTAATGACTTATTGACCTAATAACACAATAAATTTCGATTTTAGTGCTTAGTTGAGTCCCACATCGGCAGATGTTCTTATGGAAATCGATTTAGATCAAATTGTAAACAGGGTCCGTAGTTATGAAGGTCTACTGCGAAAGCAGCCCGTTGAGCGTGTTTTTGATCAGCTTGTGTTGCATGGTCAGCCGGGCCTCCAATTGCCTAATTTTGGTGACGATGCGGGTGTGATCCCCTGGAAAGACGGATTTCTGCTTCTCGCAGCTGACGGCATCATGACCAAATTGTTGGTCAACGAACCCTATGCAGCAGGGAAAGCATCGGTGATGGTTACGGTAAATGATATTTATTCCATGGGTGGGAGACCTCTGGCTTTGGTCAACGTGTTAGCGAGCGGAGATGAAGGACATCGAATGAAAGTCGTGGAGGGAATTAAAAAGGGTTGCGAAAAACTGAGGGTTCCCATGGTGGGTGGCCACCTTCACCCCGATGTTCCAGAGAGTTCTCCTTCTCTGTCTGTTGCGATTTTGGGTCATGCAAACAAACTGCTAAGAAGCCATTTGGCCGAGGAGGGAGACGATATCATTCTGGCCGTGGATCTTAAAGGGGATAAAGGCTGCCATTCTGTGGTGAGTTGGGATGCCAATTCTGGAAAGACTCCGGAAGAATTGCTTTATCGTCTGGAGACCTTACCACTGGTCGCTGAAAGGGAGTTGGCTCAAGCAGCTAAAGATGTGAGCAATGCAGGCATCTTAGGAACAGTTTCCATTATGATGGAAAACTCTGGCAAGGGAGCTATGATTGAGCTCGCTTCCATACCCAAACCCGCTGAGATAGAGTTACCTGATTGGTTGATCTGTTTTCAGAGCTTCGGATTTGTTCTATCCGTTAATCCTAAAAATTCAGAGAAAGTGATAACGCTATTTCGGGAGAGAGAGATCACGGCTGCCATCATCGGTAAAGTCACTGAGGAACCCACCGTTAAGTTAAAAAATGGACCAGAATCCAAAGCACTTTTTGACTTCAGAAATGATAAGATTACTGGCATCGTCTACAAGCCCGACAGAGAATAGTTTAGGTATCATCTCTGGCAAACTGAAGAGTCAAAGGGTGTAGTGAAATGGGATACAAAATGGTGTCCACAAAGCAGGATGCCTTGACTTAAAAAGGGCAATATAGTATTTATACCTTGCACAGAAGCAAAATTTTCCGCATCGCTCAGAGGGGACCAGGAGATAAATGTTAGAAAATCTTTGCCTCAACGATATACCGAAATTTTTGTATTATGCCATTCTTAGAAGTGTCAGGGATCCTTTTAACATTATTGATAGGAACTTCCGAATTCTCTGGACCAACAGGACAAAAGCCGAGACCCAGATGATTGGAAGCTTTTGCTACGAAATTTTCCAGGGAAGAAACGAGCCGTGTTCCGAATGTCCAGTAAGGGGTGTCTTCAATTCTGGCAAGAATTTTGTTATGGAAAAATGGGTTGGTCTGTGGGATGGGTGGCGTGAGTTAAGAGCTTACCCAATTTATGATAAGAACCGGAATGTAATTTATGCCGTTAAAATCGGCCTTGACATCGCCGATAGAAAACTTAACCTTGCTAAGCAGAAGAGATATGTGGATGACTTGGAAAATTCATTGCAGGAAATGACAAAGAAGAAAACGTCAGCCCTTTTCGAATGCGAGAACGGGGGAGTTCATTTTAACCTTACCGATCGGGAAATTGAGGTGCTTGATTTGATGGCACGAGGTTTGACCAACACTGAAATCTCTAAGATTATCTCCGTCAGCCCTCATACCGTAAAAAGCCATGTCATTCATATATTTAACAAGCTTGGCGTCAATGATCGAACACAGGCATCCGTATTAGCCGCCCGCCTCAAATTAATCTGACAAGAATTTATCCGATATCCCCCAAATGGGGGATTATTTCTTCCCTGAGTTCTGCTTCTATATTCTTCTTAGAGATCACCTTATTCTGCTTGACCTATGGGACGATTGGGAGGGATTCTTTTGCCTCCTATCCGAGCCTTCTTTTGGGATCGGATGTATCGGCCTGTTTGGATGGTTATGAAAGGTTCTCATTGAGGCTGGTTGTAAGAACGGAGGACTTAGATGATTTTAACCAAAGAAGAAGAGGCAATGGCCAAAGGTAAGTATGGACCGGGCATTGAGAGATGTATACAACTTCTCATCAAATACGGAAAGGCATTCGATGCTGAAAAATTGGTCAATGTTGCGAGCGCACACGTTTTCAATGCTTTTCCTTTAGATCTCTTAGCGGAGTTGACCGAAGGTGCCGGTCAAGCAGGGACATTCACAACGCTCCATCCATTTATGTCTCTGTGCGATCCTCAGTGTTGTGATGAGATGGGTCTTTCTGAGGAATTTTCTTCCATCCGAAAGGATGAGCATGCACAGCGGTTGAAGATCTATCATCGCCTGGGCTTCTTACAAACCTATACTTGTGCACCAATGTTAATCGGAAACTTAGTAAAGAAAGGGGATTTTGTCTCATGGTTCGGTAGCGAAATTCAGTTGTTCGCCAATTCCGTCATTGGAGCAAAACAAAACCGAGAAGGTGCAGTGATTAATATGGCTGTCGGGATTACAGGTAAGGCCCCTTACATGGGTCTTTTTTTAGATGAAAACCGTTATGCCCAGTTCTTAGTTGAAATTGAGGATTTCGATCCCAACTCAATGACGACCATCGATTATGGTGCTATTGGGTATTATATCGGAGGGATCGCCCAGGATAGAAATATTGCCATCAGTGGCTTGAGCCCTGCCATTTCATTATATGATATCATGCACCTCCTTACTTCCCTTTCAGCATCCGGAGCTGCAGTGATTTGCCATATCGTTGGGGTGACACCAGAGGCTCCCGATCTGGCGGCCGCCTTGGGAAAGAAGAAACCAGAAGAGAAGATCCCTGTGAGTAAGGATGAGATTAGACGGACAAGGGCAATATACTCTGACCTGACATCGGATGGAGTGGATCTGGTCATTCTCGGCTGCCCACATTGTACCATTCAAGAGCTGAAAAGGATGGCTGACTTATTGGAGGGGCAAAGGGTCGGTACCCATCGAAGGTTATGGATCGGAACGGCTCACCAAATCTATGATTTAGCTCAAACCATGGGTTATTCTCAAACGATTGAAAAGGCGGGAGGCATTTTTGCGAGAACCTGTATGGCGACCATTCCAGATTGCCCAATTCCGGCCGATGTAAAGACAGTGGCGACCAATTCTTTCAAGACCGCTCATTATATGGATCGAATTTCTAAAGGAAGAATAAAAGTTGCTGTCGGCGAACTGGAAAAGTGCATCCAAGCAGCTGTACGAGGAAAGTGGGAGGGAGCCTAAGAATGGAACTTAAAGGGAGAGCTGTCAATAAAGGAGACATCGAAGGAATCGCAGTTGTTTTGGAAAAACCTTTCTCATTTACCGGCGATTTTGATCCCAATAGCGGAACCTTGACGATTAAAGATCATCCCCTCTTCGGTCAAAAGATCGCTAATAAAGTAGTGGTTTTCCCATTGGGAACAGGAGCCGTCAATGCTGCGATCGGGGTTTATAGAGCACATAAGCAAGGTAACGCTCCAATCGGAATCATATGTCGAAAAGCTGACCCAATTACGGTTGAATGTGCAATGACCATCAATATTCCTCTTATGGATTCTTTTGATAAAGATCCGATTGAAAAGATTAAGACCGGGAACCGGGTCAAAATACTGGGCGAAGAAGGGATGGTGATAGTCGAATAAGTTAAGAGGCTCCATCGTATATCGTAGTTCGTGCAGGATATCCGTAGTCTAATTAAAGCTGAAAGGAGGAGTTCACATGTCGAGAATTGGTTTATTCAATACTTGCTCTATGGTCTTCATATCAGGAATAGTTCTTCTTGCCACTGGCTTGCCCTGCAATGCACAATCCGGTCAACCGATCAAGATCGGTTTTATCAGCATGTTCACTGGACGGGTCTCCGTGCTGGGGACTTCTGGATTTGGTGGTGTCGCATTGGCTGCAGAAGAGATCAACAGTCGAGGAGGTCTTTTGGGCCGAAAGATTGAGCTCATCAAGCGTGATTGCGAGGGGAAACCTGAGGAGGCGGTGAGGATTGCCCGAGAACTTGTAAATAATGACAAGGTTAACTTTATTATTGACAATACGAGCAGCGGCATCGCATTTGCTCTCAAGGAAGCTGCCAAGGACCTTAAAACGATCATCATTATTACTTCACCAGAGGCCATCAGGTTGAATGCGGATCCTACGATCTGGTCCAAATACACCTTTAAAACCGCAAGATCGGTCGTCCACGATGCATTGGTGGCCGCAAGTTTTATGGGGAAAATGGCGAAAGAGATGAATTTGAAAAAATGGACGGCCATCTCTCCCAGCTATTCATATGGCCAAGATTGGGTGGAACTCTTGATCCCTGCATTGGAGGAAAAGGCCCCTGACATAAAGATCGGGAGCCAGTTGTGGCCAAAAGTTTACACCACTGATTTCACTCCTCACATCACCACCATCATCAGTGAAAAGCCGGATGGCCTATTTGTCGTTCAATGGGGGCAGGACGCCATTGCTTTTGTGAAGCAGGCAAAGGAATATGAGCTTCCCAAGATGGTCAAGATGTTTGGTGTAAATTTCGGAGAGTATGAATTCTTAGATGGAGTCAGGCCGGTGCCTGAAGGGATGTTTGCCTGCAACCGCTATTTACTGAATGCACCTCCGACCGACGAAAATAAAAATTTCGGGCTCACCTACAAAAAGAAGTTTGAGACCTTTCCAACCTGTTGGTCTCAGGAAAGCTACACGGCCGTTCGCATGCTGGGTGCAGCCGTTACGAAAGCAAAGACGGTAGAGACAGAGGCCGTGATAAAGGCATTGGAGGGGTTGACGATAAAAGCCCCGTGGGGGACCCCGCCCAACGGGACAGTCACCATGCGGGCGCGAGATCACCAACTTGTTGATTATTATATCTGCTGGGGCCGAACGATATCCAATGATCCTTATGTCGTTGACTTGCAAACATTACCGTGGAAAGAGATCACTGATTTTGAAACCAAGTACCTCAAACAGAAAGGCTGGCTAAAGTAATACGAGGGCAGAATTTCGCTTAAATATCAGATACCTCATTTTTGACAATTAGGTTCCGCGCAATGGCTGTGCGGACAGGCCCAAAAGACAAATTCGAATCTTTGAGCAACGGAGGGGGTATTAACATGGACAAGGAAGAGATGAACTCTTATGAACGGTTAATGGGTGTCTTAAATGGGAAGTCTGTAGATAGGGTACCCGTCGCTCCAATTGTCAGAGAGTGGTGTGCGAGGCAGGTGGGGTTCACTTTTTCTGAGATCATGAATAGTGTCTCGAAGTATGTCTTTGCTCAATATTATTGTGCTAAGACATTTGGAATGGATGCGCTATGGGACTTATGGGGAGTTCATGCCGAGGCCGAGGCGATGGGAAGCGTGCTGAAGATTCCCGATGATATGCCTTGTTCTGTGGTGACACCAGCGATCAAAAATTATGATGAGGACTTACATAAGATTAAGCTGCTCAATCCGCACAAAGATGGCCATCTTCCCTTCATTCTTGAAGGGATCCGTCAGTTGAAAGATCTATCTGGCGGAAGGTTTCCTGTTTTGGGATACGTCCAAGGGCCCTTCAGGTTGGCTTCCATGCTCAGGGGAGCTGAATCTTTAATGAAGGATTGCATGAAGGGCAACAAGTATCTTGAGGAATTTCTAAATTTCTGTACCGACGCCCTGATTCTTTATGGCACGGCACTGATACATGCTGGGGCCGATTTTATCTGGATTGGAGATCCAACGTCCTCGGGGGATGCCGTCTCTAAGAAGATATGGTTAACCTATGGGTCTCCTTACACAAAAAGATTGGTGAGGGCATTAAAGAACAGCAGAGTCAAGGTGCTCATGCATATATGCGGCAATACAAATGACCGCCTTGATAGTTTTGTTGAAACGGGGATTGATGCACTGAGCCTTGATGAAAAGGTGGATTTAGCCTACGCGCGTCAGATCATCGGTGACGATATCTGTCTATGGGGAAACGTGAGTCCGACAAGTACCCTATTGATGGGAACGCCCGAGGACGTCGAATCGGAAGTCAAGGCATGTATTGAAAAAGGAAGAGGCACGAAAGGAAAATTCGTGCTCTGTTCAGGGTGCATGGTCCCTGCTGAAGCCCCGCCCCAAAATATTGAGGCGATGGTGAGAGCAGTCCATAAATATGGGAAATATGAGTAATTGAAAACACGAAATGGATTAAGAACATAGTGTTTCTTTGAGCTAACCTTACAACTTTTGATTTGACTTCACCCGATCATGTCATCCTTTTGCAACTCATTACTTCTATAAGGAGCTGACAGGGGAGTTTCTTTGTGGACTTGGTGGCAATCATAAATTGCATGATGAATCCTTCAAGCCTGATCATGCTGCTTGTTAACACGTTAAAGTTAACTATGTTGCTTTTTTTATTGGCCTCTGGTTTGTCGTTGATCTTTGGAACCCTTGAGATCCTAAACTTTGCTCACGGCTCTTTGTATATGATTGGGAGTTACCTCACCTACGTCGCGATCAAACGGATGAGTGGCTATGCTTTTGCGCTTGTTTTCGTCTGTTTGGCGATGGCCATATTCGGGTTCTTGCTAGAGCGCCTTTTAGTGCGGCGCATCTATGGAGCAAGCCTATTCTATCAGTTACTGTTGACGTATGGTTTGGTCTTAGTATTGGACGATGTGGTGAAGTTGGTTTGGGGTTCTGAATACTTAACCGTGGAAATTCCCCAGATATTCCAGAGAAAACCGATTGTCTTTATGGGAAGTGTGACCCCATTTTATTCTGCATTTACCATTGTTGTCGGAGCGGTGGTGGCACTATTTTTATGGATTTTTTTCACTAGGACGAAACTGGGCAAAACGATTAGTGCTATGTCGGAGGATCAAGAGATGCTCCAAGCGTTGGGCATCAATGTGCCTCTTTTGTACAGTTTCGTTTTTGCATTGGGCACTTGTCTGGCTGGATTGGGTGGGATTTTGTCGGTTCCGCTGCTTTCCGCTTACCCGGGTATGGGTTTCAGTGTCATCATCTATTCTTTCATTGTGGTAGTGATAGGAGGTCTTGGAGATATAAGAGGGGCTTTTGTCGGTGCATTTCTTTTGGGCCTCGTTAAGAGTATGGCGGTCATCGGGTTCAGAGATTATGAGGAATTAGCACCCTTCGCCCTGATGGTGATCGTTCTCGTTCTGCGGCCCCAAGGCCTCTTCGGCATAAAACACGCTTAAACATAAATTGGAAGCTTATGAAAAAAAAAGCTGCATGGACCTTGCTTGTTTTAATAATCCTATGCTCGGTCCCTTTGTTCATCCCATCCGGCTTCGTTATGGATATGGTGATTCAAGTTCTCATCCTCGGGCTATTCGCTGTAAGCCTCAATATTCTCATAGGATACACCGGTATGGTTTCCTTTGGCCATTCCGCTTTCTATGGCATAGGGGCTTACACGTTGGGGATTCTGCTGCAAAAAACCTCGTTTACGATTCCGATGGCCCTGGGGGCGGTTGTCGTCTTCTCTGCCGTTGCTGCACTCATCATTGGATTTTTCTGCACACGTCTCGCTGCGATCTATTTTGCAATGTTAACACTGGCCTTTAGCCAAGTTGTCTATGCCATCGTAACAAAGCTGGATTCCCTAACCGGGGGATACCAGGGGTTGATCGGAGGAATTCCAAAACCTAAAGTCAACTTAGGATTTGCCACTTGGGACATCAGCCTATTTAGTAACCTTTATATTTTCACAGTTATCGTGGCTGTGATTTCTCTTCTTTTGATAAAGATCATTATCGATTCGCCCTTTGGCTGCATTTTAAAGGCGATCCGAGAGAATCCCCAGCGCACCAGCTATGTTGGAATCAATGCAAGGAGATATCAGTTGATCGCCTTCGTCTTTTCGGGAGTCTTTGGTGGCATTGCGGGTGCATTGATGGCCTTTTACGTCAGCGGTGCCTATCCTGATTTTATCTTCTGGACGACCTCCGCCGAACCGATCTTTATGATCCTAATAGGAGGGCTCAATACCTTTCTGGGTCCTATGATAGGCGCCCTCGTACTATTTTTGTTGACGACCAACCTGAAGGCCCATGCGGAGTTATGGGGATTGGTTTTAGGTGGAATTTTGATCTGTTTCACCATTATCCTCAAGAAAGGATTGACGGAGTTTTTTTACGGATCGAATCTGTCCCGTTGGCTCGGCAATTTCTCACGGTCCACTTTTGGGAAAGGTCAAGACGTTAGATAGATTACGTTGGAAAGACCATGATTATTTTAGAGGCTAAAAATCTGTATAAGGCTTTTGGAAAAACTCAAGTCATACAGAATCTTAGTTTCACCATCAAAGAAGGTGAGATCACTTCCATTATAGGGCCCAACGGTGCCGGTAAAACAACTCTCTTCAATTTATGCACGGGTCAATTTAGATGTAATTCCGGAGAAATTCATTATGGGGGGCATAGAGTCGATCGGCTTCGGACCCATCAAATCGTGAGGCTGGGGATAGGGCGGGCTTTTCAAATATGCAATATCTTCCCAGAGCTTACAGTTTTTGAAAACATTCGTATCCCAGTGATTTCCCACCTGCGAATAGGCCTTCATTTTCTTCGGGAAGCGGGGACCACGGAGAGTGTGAGCGAACTCGTTTTTCAAATCCTAGAAAACATTGGTATGCTTGAACGCAAGGACCATATCGCGGGAAAGCTAGACCACGGCGAAATGAAATTACTCGATATCGGCATTGCACTCTCTACAGAGCCCAGGCTCCTCTTTCTTGATGAACCCACCTCAGGAATGACTCCCGATGAACGAAAAAGAATTATGAAGCTAATCGAGCAAGTTTGCATCAAAAAGAAAATTACCTTGGTGTTAATAGAACACGATATGGATGTGGTCTTTTCTATCTCTCAAGAAATAAAAGTGCTCAATCATGGACAGCTGGTGGCTGAGGGTGCCCCGGAAGAGATATCACAGAACCCCCAGGTGGTTGAGGCATATCTTGGGGAAAGCATCGCTTTATGAATGATCGAAACAGAAGATGATACTGAATGTCAGGAGCATTAATACTTATTATGGATTAAGCCACATCGTGTTTGATCTTTCCCTGAGTGTTCACTGGGGGGAGGCGGTAGCCTTTCTGGGTCGCAACGGAGCCGGGAGGACGACGACACTGAAATCGATTATGGGATTAGTCCCGCCTCGTAGTGGTCAAATTATTTTTAAGGATGACGACATTACAGGTCTGCCGTCGTATAAAATCTCAAGGTTGGGGATCGGAATCGTACCCGAAGACAGAAGGATTTTCTCACGTTTAAGCGTCCGCGAAAATATGGAGATCTCGCGGAAAAAGGCTTCCAAAGGATCGTCATCCAATAAAGAATGGACCGTTGAGGACTTCTTTGAGATATTTTCGGCCCTTGAAAAGCGCGCCGATAAACCCGGTGGAACCCTCAGCGGAGGTGAGCAGCAAATGCTGACGATTGCCCGAACGATGATGGGCAATCCCCAACTCCTTTTGTTGGATGAGCCCACGGAAGGCCTTGCCCCGATGATCATTAAGGAGATAATGAAGTTTATTATGTTGCTCAAAGAACAGGGCATCAGCGTTATTCTTTCGGAGCAAAATGTTAAGTTTTCACTCACCCCTGCAGATCGGGTGTACATTATTGAGAAGGGAAGAATTGTGTATGTTGGGACAAGAGAGGATCTTGAGAGCGACAAGGAAGTCATCAAGACGTATCTCGCAGTATGAAAGGTCATTAGGGAGAGGGACAAACTGAAGAAGGAGCGAATATTTTTGTCTTGGGTGATGAGTTCGAACTTAAACTTTAAATCATGATCCTGAAAAGACCAAGGAGCGTACAATGAAATTGTCAAAACGAGAAAGAATTTTGAAGTTATTGGATGGTGAAAGAACCAGGGAAGTTTTTTGCTCTTGTAATGTAACAGCCGTCACCCATTATCAAATGGAAGCGGTAAGTGCCTATTGGCCAGATGCGCACACGAACCCGGATCTCATGGTCAAGTTGGCGGAAAGTCAACATACTGTCCTGGGATTTGACAGCGTTCGCTCCGGCTTCGACGTCGGTATAGAAGCTGAAGCTTTCGGAGCCGAAGTAAATATGGGAAACAGGGAAACCAATGTCTATGTGACAAAGCCAGCTTTTGATAGCCCAGATTCATTTGTTGTGCCTCCCAATCTTTTTAGCCTGGGGCGCTTCCCTGTTCACCTTAGGGCATTATCAATGCTAAGCGAGAAGTATCGCGACAGCCTACCCGTCTATGCATTGATCCTCGGGCCCCTGACCCTTATGGGAAATCTTTTTGGAGTTGAAAAAGCAATGCGTTGGTCAGGAAAGGAGCCGGCCTTATTCCAAAGGTTGTTAGAAGAAGTTTCTGATGTGGTTGCCCGCTATGGGAATCTCCTCATTGAAAATGGGGCGGATGCACTTGCTATGGGGGATCCGACCGCTTCCGGAAATCTGATTAGTTCCAGGATCTTTAAAAAATTCATGCTCCCGATCTACAGAAGGCTTAAGGAAAAAATAAGGGGACGCGTGATTTTGCATATCTGTGGTGATACAACACCGTTTCTTGATGCGATCCCTGAGACCGGCTTCTGTGCCTTCTCTTTCGAAGGGCCGGCTGTTGAGGTGAAGAAGGCAAGAGAGATCATCGGCGACCGAATGGCGTTGTTCGGAAATATCCCAACGGTTAATGTTGTGATGAATGGGACGGTTGACGAGGTAAAAAGAGCTGTGATGAACGCGATCGAGGATGGGATCCACAGCGTTGTCCCAGCATGCTCTCTCCCGCTTCAGACTCCTATCCATAATGCACGGGCAATCTCAGAAACGGTTGAGGGGTACAATCAAAGTAGGGGATTTGTCTGAAGCTCCTTAGATGAAATTGGAGAGTCAAAAAATCAAATGTTTTTGTTCAAGATATCGGAATAAAACTAACATTTAAAGGAGGGTGAGAATGGGAACGGGGACGGAAAAAAGGGTATTAATGTGTGTATTCAGACCTGACAAGCTAAAGACGACGCAAGAAATGCGAGAGTGGTTTGCTGGAAGCTATCCCAGATTTCTCGAAATGGAATCGGTTGAATTTAAGTGCTGGTGGTGCAACCAGGAGAAACAGGAATGGGGAGCTTTTTATGTATTTAAATCTGAGAAGGCCCTGCAAGAATATATTGCCTCGGATATCTGGCAAAAGGTGGTTCCTGAAAAATACGGATGCAAACCCACTTGGACGATTGTTGAAGTTGCGCTCATCATTTCTAAGAAGATGATTACCACTAAAGAGAATTCCTGGATCAGTGGTTAGGTCTCTCCCGAGAAACAGAGATATCAGGTGGATCTGAGCGTATTGTCTTTGGGTGGGACACGTTCTGATTTGATGTCCATGAGGGGAGGGGATGGAAGATGAAGGCTTTGATCCTCTACTGGTCAAAGACTGGAAATACTGAGAAGGTAGCATCCACCATCAGAGGGGGTTTGGAATCATCTGGAGTTGAGGGAATAATAGAGAGAATAGAAGAAACCAAGGATGTTGACTTCTTCAGTTATGATTTGATTTGTATCGGCTTTCCATCTCATCAGTGGCACCCTCCCGAGCCTGTGAGTGCCTTTTTGAAGAAGAAATTTAGCGGATACCGTGCACAAGGCCGCGTGAAGGTGGGCGCTCCAAAGATCGGAAAGCCCGTATTGATTTTTTGTACCTATTCCGGCCCTCATACAGGAATCAACGAGGCAATTCCCGCGGGGAAGTATGTCGGACAATTTTTTGAACATCTTGGCTTCACCATCCTTGATGAATGGTACATTATCGGTGAATTCCACGGGTCAGAGGAAAGAAGCACAAAGGGGAGGATGGGGGATATCAGGGGAAGGCCCAGCGAGGAAGATCTGCGAAAAGTGAAGCAGGATGTGGTGGACCTCCTGCGGCGTCTGGATATGACTCCTATTCCGCTAAAAAAATAGAATCGACTACGAGCCTCAAGAGAGAGGTCCAGCGAAATCAATTCAACCTAAAAGCAGATAGAGATAGGAGGACAAATTTATGGTGACAGAAGAGAGGACCAAAGAGATTCTCAAGGAGCTACACAACGCCGTGTGCAATTTTGAAGAGGATGACGCTGTGAAGTGGGCCAAGATGGCTTTGGCGGAAGGGGTGGACCCGTTTATTGCGACCATGAATGGGCTGGCCGATGGCATGATCGAGGCTGGCGAAAAGTATAATCGCAAGGAGTATTTTGTTCCCGAGCTCTTGATGTGTGCGGATGCCCTCTATGCAGGCCTCAACCTCTTAAAGCCGGCCATCGAGGCCTCGGGAAGGAAATCGGAAGTGAAGGGTTCGATTGTGCTGGGGGTGGTTGAAGGAGATGTTCACGACATCGGGAAGAATCTTGTCAAGTTGATGTTTGAAGTGGCAGGGTGGACGGTTTATGACCTGGGAAAAGACGTTCCTCTGGACAAGTTTGTTGAAGAGATGATCAAGACGGACTCTCAGG
>Ga0187771_10002466_pt1 | contig 12733 bp, 11 predicted proteins | sample 0116_SJ02_MP15_1_FD_133139 | JGI IMG/M metagenome (GOLD analysis project Ga0187771, IMG submission 133139) | Tropical peat soil microbial communities from peatlands in Department of Meta, Colombia - 0116_SJ02_MP15_10_MG | ecosystem: Environmental > Terrestrial > Soil > Wetlands > Peat | place... | reverse complement strand
GGGATGGCAGCGAATGGCGCCCTGGCCGAATATGATCATGGAACGGGTCAAGATATTGGATCCTTCTACCGTAATCCCGATCGGCACCGACTGATAAATCCGGCCAAGGAAATTACGCGGGCCGAGGCTGATGCCCCCGCCTCCCTGAATATCCATACCGTCATTGACCACTCTACGCATCCGCTCGGTTAGATGGTATTTGACGATGGCGGTGATTACCGCTGGCTTCTTACCTTGGTCGATAGCGCCGCAGGTCATGATCCGGGCCGCATCCATCTGGTAAGTGCTGACTCCGATCCTGGCCAGAGGCTCTTCAATCCCCTCGAAGTAGCCGATCGGAAGCTTGAACTGCCGGCGAATCCGCGCGTAAGCACCCATGGTACGGGAGGTCAGTTTGCCGGCGCAGGTGCTGAGAGCAGGCAGAGAGATGCCCCGGCCGGCAGCGAGGGTCTCCATGAGCATGCGCCATCCATGGCCGGCCCTGGCAGCGCCACCGATTATAAAATCGATAGGAATGAATACATCTTTGCCCCACGAAGGACCGTTCTGGAAGGGAATTTCGAGAGGGTCGTGACGAGTGCCGATGGTGATGCCGGGAAGTTTTGTGGGGACCAGAGCACAGGTGATACCGATGTCTTCCTTATCGCCTAAAAAGTGGATGGGGTCATGGAGCCTGAATGCCAAGCCCATAATGGTCGCTACCGGTCCGAGGGTAATGTAACGTTTTTCCCAGTTGAGTCGAATGCCGAGAGTCTCTTTCCCCTCGAATCTTCCCCGACAGACGATGCCGGTATCGGGAACTGACGCAGCATCGCTTCCCGCCTCGGGCCCGGTCAAGGCGAAGCAGGGGACTTCTTTACCCTTGGCTAGCCGCGGCAGATAGTAATCCTTTTGCTGTTGCGTGCCATAGTTTAGCAGCAGTTCGGCGGGGCCGAGGGAGTTGGGGACCATCACGGTCACCCCAGCAGTGATACTGCGACTGGAGATCTTCATGATCACCTGCGAATGGGCCAAAGCCGAGAACTGCAGACCGCCATACACCTTTGGGATGATCATGCCAAAAAAACCCTTATCCTTGATGAACTGCCACACTTCCAAGGGCAGATCATGGAGCTCTTTGTATATCTTCCAGTCATCGAGCATCCGGCAAAGCTCTTCCACCGGCCCATCGAGGAATGCCTGCTCCTCCGGCGTCAATACAGGAGCAGGTTCGGCCAGAAGTTTTTGCCAGTTTGGACGTCCACTGAAGAGTTCCCCCTCCCACCATATGGTGCCGGCCTCAAGCGCTTCCCGCCCTGTCTGGGACATGGAGGGAAGCAATTTTCGGAACAGGCCGAACAGCGGCCCGCTCACGAACACACGTCGGATCGGTACGACATTCAAGAGTGTCGCCACCAGTACGAAGATCAACCAGACAGCCGCACTTCCGCCGCATGCAGCGGTCCAATATCCCAGAAACGCCGCCGCCATAATGGTCCAGACCCAGAGCTTGACCTGGAAATAAGCCAATAACCAGACGAGCGATAGCAATAGAACAAACAACATTGGGCCTTCTCTCTTAACCGAGAATTCTATTATTTAACATTATAATATGTAGTTGACATCCTCCCCGGCATGAAGGAGCCGAGGATTCCCGAATCAGGCCCTGCTGCTGAGGGCCACTGCTGATCCTGTTTTCGGATGCGGCAGAGATGTTTGCCACCTCCCCGATTCATGGGCTTTTGCTCCTGGCCTGGTATCTCTCCAGGCGAACCGGTTGACCGAAGGCTGTGCCAAACGACCACTACTCCCGGAGACACCACGCTGCTCCGGGAGATACCTGATAGGATGATGATTGCACCGTTTACCTCGGCATGGATTACGGCACCGCACTGCGTGCAAACATAGAGGCCACGATGCACTCGGCCAGCCTTGTCCCTGGTATGGCACACACAGCAGGTCTGTCTCGTGTAGTGCTCCTTTTCCTCTACAACGCGGATGCCTTTGAGCCTGGCCTTGTACGTAAGCATCTTGACGATCCTGTCGAACGGCCATTTATGGAGCTGTTGGTTCCCCCTGGTTCCCCAGTCTTTGCCTTCTCTGATGTCCTTAAGATCCCCCACGATGATCGTGGTGACGCCGCGAGCTTCTGCATCGCGGACAAGGGATTTGGTAAAGCTGTTGAGCAGGGGGGAGCGCTGACCTGAACGTTTTTGCTTCAACGCACGTGATTTCCGGGATGTGCTCTTGGTCGTCTTTGCTTTTTGCATTTCAAAGTACCGCTCAAGAGCGGCCAACTCACCGCCTAGCCAAAGGGAGATGGTTCCATCCTTGCAGGCGGTAGCGGCCAGGTCCTTCATACCAAGGTCTGCGGCCATTGTTTCCCCCTCTCCGGAAAGTAGGGGGAGCGGAATGGTATTGGCCAGGTGTACAAACCACGTGCCATTCTCATGAACCAGACGGCCTATCTGGACGTTATCCTCGGTAAGACGGCTGCCGTGAGGAAGGCAGAGCTTCAGAAAGAGAAATTGTTTGCCGTAGCTATCCTTCGGCATGCTGAGGCAAACCGTGGAGGTACGGGCATTCCACGTTACAGCGCTTTGTTTGAATGTCACCGTTGACAGAACGGTTTTTCGTCTGTAACCGGGCGGATGAGCTTTTCGATCTCCCTTCTTCCGGAGAGCAAACCATGATTGATAGGACTTCCGAAGCTCTTCAAGAATTAGCTGTGCGCTTTGAGAGTGCAACCGCCTATACCAGAGAGGATGATCTTGTTTAAGGGCTCCATCGAGTTCCGGATCGGTGGGGATTTTCCCTGTATTCGACCAGACTTCCCTGGTATGCCACACGGCGGTGTTCCAGAGCTTTGTTGCGGAAACGCCAAGAAGCCCGAGCACGAGAGCTGTGCTGTCGTCTGTTACCAGGGCTTTCCCGACGACGGTCATTGTTTGTACAGTGGGCTCTTTGGCAGGACCGGTCATGGTGGAAATTATATCAGGCAGGTGAACATTAGTCAATCCATCATGGAAAGAGCAGTTCTTCGGGTGCTTCGCAACCAGCGCCTTATATGCCCGGCATGAATGCCGGGGTTTTACGGCGCCATTAGATAAGACCGAATTCACAACGTTATGTGGTTTGCAAGAACGGTGGTTAGCTGAAAAGCATAATAAAACTGGTTCTAATAAGCAGGAGTTCATAATTCAACCGCATGATTCCGAAGCTGGCAATTCGGATGGAACTCACTGGAGAGCAATTTGCTCATTTCCTTAGAAACCGAATACCTCCATGACTGACTTGCTTGACCCGCACGAAACCCAGCTCTTTAGGTGGAATTCCTTCTAGAATGAGTGGAACTTTCGTCATATAGCCGCCTTGCAGTGACTGTTTTAACGTGACTTCTTTTGATTTTGCGTGCTCATTGAGTGGCACACCCTTGTCATCCACCTTGCCCCAATCGACCGTGGCGTTTAAACGATTAATAGCGACAGAGGATGGGTTGCCAATCTCTAGCGTTACTTTCGACCCATGGGCATACGGTTTGATGCTGACAAGACGCACAATCAAAAATCCAAGATCGAAGCGAGTGACGGAGTAGCCATTGGAGCCAGGAGTAAGATAAGCAAACCAGTCCTTTTCTTGGACGAGTTCGTCGGAGGCTTGTTTGTCCTTCACTTCATGAATGTCTTTCTTGAGTGCCTCTATGCTAGATTGAAGTGCAGAAAGCTGGGCTTGAGTATCATTCAGTTTCTTCTCTAGCGATGCGACTTGTTGCCCGCTGTCGCATGATGCCAATACGCACAGCGCACAGAGACCCAACACATTCATCTTCATTGGACTACCCTCCCCAATCGTTTAACAACAAGCTAATCTGTATGCCTCAGCATTGATTGATCGATTACCATCTGAATATCTCCGCCAGAGATTGAAGACGTTTTCGGCAGTTTATCCCTTCTTGCAAATATGTATAATGACTCGACCACTCCCCTTTCCAAGAGTTAAGCCGGAGGCCCGCCTGTGGCGAGCGTCGGTTATGCCTGAAGCAATTGTCCCATACTACCGTTGATTGAGCTGCCCCCGGTTATTGCACCAGGTTGAGAGTCGGGTTTTTGGGGTGAATTGCCTCTGGGGCCGATGGCCGGTAACCCAGAGAGCTGTGTGGTCGGATATGATTATACTCCCTCCGCCACATCTCAATCAAGACCTTTGCCTCTAGTAATATCGTAAAGATTTCTCTGTTCAAAAGTTCATGCCGAAACTTCCCATTGAAAGACTCGATGTAGCCATTCTCCCAAGGCCTGCCTGGCTCGATGAACAGGGTATTGACTCCGACGTCGGCCAGCCATTCGCGGACGGCCTTTGCGGTAAATCAGAGCCATTGTCAGAGCGAAGATAGTCTGGTACACCTCGCATGATGAACAGACTGTACAGCTGATTCAATACATCTTGGGCTGTGATCTGATGATTAACGGTGATGCTGAGGCATTCGCGGGTCCACTCATCAATGATGTTCAGTGTGCGAAACGCCCGGCCATTCGACAATCTATCGACCAGGAAATCATAGCTCCGTACATGATCTTTCCGTTAGGGAAGAAGCCGGATGCAGGAACCATCATTGAGCCAGAGCCGTCCTCGCTTCGGCTGCTTCTTCGGCACGGTGAGACCTTCCTGACGCCAAATCCGCTCTATTCTCTTGTGATTGACCCTCCATCCCTCGTTCTTCAACAGCCCGGTGACCATGCGATAACCATACCTGCCATACTTGCTCGCCAGTTCGATGACCCGTGCTGTTCATTGCGATTCTTCGTCGGTTATGATTGGCTGATACCGCTGGGTGGACCGTGGTTGTCCCAATGCCCGGCATACACGACATTCTGACAGATGAAATATTTCCTGCATGCGTTCCACTGCCCGGCGTTTCTTGGCCGGGCTCAGAAGTTTCCCCGGGATACCTCTTTCAGGATTGCATTGTCCAGAGACAGGTCAGCGACCAGCTTCCGGAGCTGGGCATTCTCTTTTTCCACTCCTTGAGCCGTTTTGCGCGGAGACCTGCATCCCGCCGTAGAGCTTTCTCCACCGGTAAAACGTAACGCCTGTGATGCCGATCTTTTTACAGACGTCGGCTACCAATGCTCCTTTGCTCATGAGGACCTCGGCCTCCCTGAGCTTCCCGATGATCTGCTCGGCAGTGAACATTTTCCGTACACCCATGATTGCCCTCCTTTTGGCTTTATGCTACCATAAGTCTGACAGAGCGCCTTCATATGGGCGACTCTTAGGGTGGTAAAGATTTCGGGGCCTAGGTCAATAGCAAACTATGCAGTATGCGTAGCAATAGTCCATCGTAAACAAACTTAGGTTATGACTCTAACAAAGAGGAGTAGAGCTCTGACGGAGGAGCTGCAGGTTGAGCCTGACTCGGCTCTTATTATTGTCCTGGTTCCGTTGAACCAAGTACCTTTCTAATGCAGAGTCATAAGAAGAAGGGCAAACCTATTCACACTGGTTACTCGGGTTTCGCTTGTACCTCATTCTACAACAAGCGTTATTCGTCTCTTATCCCACAATTTCAACACACCGTAGTACCGCCCGGCAACATAAAAAGCAGCCATTTAACAAGCATGATCTTCTGGTTAAGATTTAGCCAAAATCTACCCGTGACTGAGCACATCTGCGAGCGGCGATATTTTCCTGTACACATAAGACCCTAGTCGCGTCTTTTTTGTAATTTTATGCTGCTATCCATGCCAAACTGAAAACCTGTACTTGCGCTATAATAAATCATAACTACAACTAAGGACATGATATCGCGCATGACCTATCCATTACTAAATCTTTCGATAATTGTAGCCAATATGCCCAAAGGACCTAGCCGCTAAATTCGCCACGAACACAACTAGGAAGAGGATCACAAAGAACCGTAAGGACATGGAGTCGTTTACGTCAAAGGACAACGAGACTGTCAGCTCGTCTTTGGCGGAGGCTAGGATTCGCCAGACAGAATTGCATCTAAGGAGCAGATTGAGAGGTGATCATATATTGTGAACAATCGCTGTGATTATGGTTAATAGTGTGGGAAGTAGGTTAGCGGTTACATGATGGGTGGGGGTTCATCCATATTTTGCGTGTGATCATAATCCCAGTTGTGTGATCAAAAACAGACAGGCTGCAGATCTTATTAGGCTACAGGAGGTTATCAATGCGTCCCCCTGACAATAAGAGGTGGACATACAATGAAAACAACATGTTCTGCAGCAAAGTCTGTAGGTGAATAAATATGCACGCAATAACAAAAAGTGCGCTCCTAGGCGCGCTTGTCATGATCTTCATGAGTATGATGATCGGATGAGCCTCTGGGAAACAGCACCTCCCGGCAGAAATCAGTATTCCTTCTATCACAAACCGTTAGTGGATGCATCTCGGGCCCTGGAGGAAGCCCGTATGGCAGGCAAAGACAAGGAATGTCCGGCAGAATATAACGCTGCAAAAGATATGGTGGACAGGGCCTATGAGGTCTACGAGGCGTCTCATACGCTAGAAGCAATCAATATAGCGCAAGAAGCAATCGTTAAAATTAAAGCTCTTTGTCCTCCGAAACCAGTAGCTGAGGAACAACCGAAACCGATGCCTGAAGAGAAGGCACCTATGGTGGAAAAAGCGCCCGTCGCAGAAGCCCCGGTCGCAAGAGCCCCGGAAAAGACCAGTATTGCTTTGAAAATAGAATTTGATACCGGGAAAGCTAACATTAAACCCCAGTATGACGGAGCACTAAAAAAAATGGCCGACTTCATGACTGCTCATCCAGAGACCACGGCATTTATTGAAGGGCATTCGGACAACGTAGGGAGCGAGAAATACAACCTCCGACTCTCTACGCAACGCGCGGAAAGCGTCAGGACCTATTTGATCCAGTAGCTCGGAATTGCCCCCGAACGCTTGATCGCCAAGGGATTTGGTTCATCACAACCTGTGGCAGATAATGCAACTACCGAAGGAAGACAGAAAAATCGACGCATCAATGCCGTTATAGAGACCATGACACAGTAGGTAGCACGCGCTTCAACAATGGACGGGAAGAATCGTTCTTCTCGGATCATTTTTAAGCAACAGGCATCCGTGGTCGACATGTGTTGAGACATCACTGATCAGGACATCGATTCAATCGCGAACCTATCTCACAGCCATATCCGACACGGAGGCGTGGCAAGTGAAATTATGATTAAAGGCAAACAAGTCATCCCGAACGAATAGTACAGAATTATGCTTGAACCCCAATAGCCCCTGGTGCACAAGTATTGTACGCTCAAATTGGAGAAGAACTATCAATTTACAAATGTTGCATGGTTTAGGAAAGTATCAAATGCTTTATATCTCAAATATTTTCTTCAGCGCTATCTAAACAGCGGTAGCTAAATCATCTGCAGAACTTGCATGTGAGCAGAGCTTACCGTAGTCTCTCAATGCACGCCTATGGTCGTGATAGTTAGTAGATTCATATTCGTCGTATGCGCATATCTGGGCGAAAGAGTGCCATCCACTCCAATCGAGTACTACGATATCTAATTGCTATTTTCATTCGTCACGCGTACGTACTTGCCCAAGAGGTCAACAATGAGGGAAGATGGACCAGACCCAGCATCCACCGTGGACGGAACAGGTGCGAGCACGTCTTCAAAGCAATAGTGCCCTTAAAAAACGGGGTTGCCGCCCCTGTTCGCGACAGATAAGTTGGTATTCCACGCCGTGACTGTGGACATTACCGGACTATGACTTCCCTTGCAAGCGGCCAGCCTCACCGTCAAAAAAAAGAACTGCCACCTATGACCTCACTATTTTAATTTTTTATGACAAGTGCCGTTAAGCTTCACCAGGCAATAAACTCGATTGTAAGCTTCAAAATTGCGATATAGGCACGAGAATATAGCATTCCGATCCTAAATAAGGTAATTCACGAGCCAGAAAAGGCATTGAGATTCTTACGGTATATTACCGTGTGCACAATGAAATTTCCATGAGCCGCAAGAGCCGCGGGTCACGCTTCCACCTGAGAAAAAGTATCGCAGCCGCTCCCTTATTTAAAAATGGGGCACGGCAATATGCAGTTCTTGATACGCCTGCCGTTTCCGGGATCGGAGTACGCCGATGGGGTTATCAGAAAGAAGGGTTCTCTCTTTATTGCTGTTCATGGCTCTTCTGTTTTCAGTGGGATGCAGCTCTCTCTTTTTTTACCCCCAAAAACAGGAGAAGTTTAATCCCTTGACGTGGCTGTTTTCTCCTGAGGACATTTACTTCAAAACCCCCGACGGGATAACCTTGCACGGCTTGTTATTTGAGGCAAATCCGCAGGCCCTGGGAACGATACTCATCCTTCACGGCAACGGGGAAAATTTGAGCACGCATGTAAACAGTGTTTTATGGCTGGTCAAGGAAGGTTTCAACATATTCATCTTCGACTACCGAGGCTACGGGACTTCTGAGGGAAAGCCAAACCTCAAAGGCGTTCACATCGACGCGGAGGAGGCTCTCAAAACCGTTCTGAACCTGCCGAAGACAAAGGATAAACGGGTGGTTGTTCTCGGCCAGAGCATCGGCGGGGCTATCGCCGTATATACCGTTGCAAGTTTTCCGCATAAAGAACGAATTGCAGCACTTGTTATCGACAGCGCATTTTCAAGCTATCGCCTTATTGCTCGTGAAAAACTCGGCACTTTTTTTCTTACCTGGCCATTCCAGTATCCGCTGTCGTTTCTCTTTAATGACGAGTACAGCCCCGTGAAGTGGATCGATAAGGTCGCACCCGTTCCGGTTTTGATCATTCACGGCGTAAACGATCCAGTGGTTCCTATCCATCACGGTTTCCTGCTCTATGAAGCTGCGCTTATGCCCAAGGATTTTTGGAAAACATCCATGCCGGGACACATCATGGCCTTCGCGGACGAAGAAGTGAGGATAGAATTCGTGCACTATCTTTCTGAGTACTTAAACAAGCCTTGAAGGGTCTGTCTGCCATTATTTCAGATCTGCAATGCTTGACAAATACTAAAAAGTAGGGTTAAATAATTTTAAATCAAGAGTCCATAAAACTTAACGAGGAGGTCGTTCATGAAAATAACTTCTCTAGCATTGGTAATTTCCTTGCTGCTTGTTTTTGTCGTGGGCACAGCTTTTGGGGCGGATGCGAGCGGCGAGGCGCGTAAAAACACGGGTTGTGGTCTTGGCACGTTAATTTTCCAGGATAAAGCCGACAATTCCACCGTGCTGCAGTCTCTACAGGCTACGACCAACGATATATTAGGCAACCAGACCTTCGGCATCACCTCAGGGACGTCGGAATGTAAGCAGCCGTCTAAGTTTGCCAAGAACGACCGGTTGATTGAATTTATGGTTGCCAATATGGACAACTTGGCAAAGGAAATCGCTATGGGTAGAGGCGAAACGCTTGAAGCATTCGCTGAGCTTCTGCGGGTTCCGGCAAATAAGCGGCCTGAATTTTACCAGAAACTGCAGGCAAACTTTGCTCAGATATTCACCTCCGAAAACGTGCAGCTCGCCAAGGTAGTAGATAATGTGGTTACGGTGTCGTCGTATTAATGTACCGGCCATACGTTTTATCAGATGAGAAGGTATACGGTACGTTTCGTATCGTATACCTTTTTTTTACGGCTCTGGCCTTCCATACTGTTTTATGTACCTCCGCTGCACATGCCGCTGACCGCAACGACTATCTTGACTCGCTACTGAAGGCCTCACAAGTGAAACACCTTTCAGAAGACCATTACTGGAATATCCTTCTCCATTACAAGCCGCACAGTTCCGGCAGAAGAAGTCTCGTCGATGATCCGAGGTTTTTCCTTGCTGCCGCCGGAAAGGTTGACCCCCGTGCCGAGATGGAGGCGACGATTATAAGTTTTTTCGAACAGGTGCAGGAAGGCGTCGAGCCTCCGCGGTGCACATTCCCTGCGCGCTATGCTTGGCTCAAGGAGCAGCTCTCCGTGGACGAATCGAAGCTCCCGGCTGCACAGTGTACAAAGTTCGAGGAAGCACTCGCGCTTATCAATCCTAAATCAGCCGTTCTCGTTTTTCCCGCCGCCCACGGCAACGGCCCCGCTTCCATGTTCGGACATACGCTCATCAGAATTGACGGAAATGCCCAGAACGATCTGCTTTCCTATGCGGTGAATTATGCGGCGGTGACGACCGATCGGAATGGGTTCATCTATGCCTATAAAGGCATTTTCGGTTATTACCGAGGCTATTACTCCATCCTCCCCTATTATCAGAAGGTAGGCGAATATAATGAAATCGAACACCGCGACATCTGGGAGTATGAGCTCAACCTCTCGGAAGAAGAGGTGCGCAGGATGGTCATGCATATTTGGGAACTCAAGGACATCTATTCCGACTACTACTTCTTTGACGAAAATTGCTCCTTTGATCTTCTGTTCTTGCTCGAGGCCGCACGACCTTCCGTGCACCTAACCGATGCATTCTGGGGTAAAGCTAAATTTTGGGTTATCCCCTCTGATACCGTCCGGCTCGTCAGGGAACAGGGTCTGGTCAGCGTAGTCAAATATCGCCAGTCCCAAGCCAAGCGTATTCATGCCATTGCTTCGCGCATGGCGAGCACAGATTGGAATTTGGCTCAGGAGGTCGTCGATCAAAAAATATATCCCCGGACTATCACGGAGATGGACATCGATCCAAAAGAAAAGGTGAGAATTCTCGATCTTACGGCGGAACTCCTCCAGTATCAATTTGCGCGGAAACAACTCGGAAAAGACGAGTACGTGCACAGGTTTCTGCCGACCTTGCAGGCAAGAAGCACGCTGGGGATGCAGGATGAGGACACTGCGGTCACTACCGTGCCGGTTTCTCCCGATGCAGGACATCTTCCGGGGAGATTCGGCATCGGGGGGGGATATCGAACGGATTCTTTTTTCACAGAGCTGAGCTGGCGGCCTGCCTATCATGATCTGCTCGACCAGGGCGACGGCTACATCGAAGGCGCACAGATTAATTTCATGGACGTTCGGGGCCGGTACTATTTTAGAGATGACGCCTTGGTACTGCAGAGACTGCGGTTCATTGACATCATTTCGCTGTCGCCCCGCGATGCATTTTTCAAACCCGTTTCATGGAAAGTAAATACGGGTCTGGACCGAGAGATCATGTCCGGTGGCCAGGAACAACTCGTCTACCGCCTGAACCCCGGAGGCGGTTTCGCGTATAAGACCGATCTTCTGGGGATAGTTTACGTTTTTCTTGAAACGGACCTCATCGCGAGCGACGAGCTGCATGACAAGTATGCCGCCGGTATCGGGGCATCAGCCGGCTGCCTAAAGAACATGACCGACCGGTGGAAAATCAACCTCTCCGCGGCATGGATATCCTATGAACTGGGTGATGTACATCGCAGTATGAAGGCGTCTCTTGCGCAGAATTACATGATTACCACGAATACCGGCATCACCTTTTCACTGTCCCAAGAGAAAACCTTCGATTACAATCGGTCGGAAGCGTCGCTCATGGTTAACCTCTACCTGTAGTCGGCGGCCGAGTCTGTGAATCAAAGTTCAGCAAGTGCGATACTCGCTACACCATTAAGAGCAGGCGAGAAATAGATAGTTCAATCGGGTGTAATAATTAAGTGGGCTATGAGCCGGGAAGACACTCTGCCGAGAACTAGTTTTTTGCTCAGGAATTCAAGGCTAACGGTGAAGTCCTTGCTCGTACTTTTACCGTCCCTGAGAAGTTCAAACGTGTTGATTTGCTTAAAGTTCATCAATCACAAGGGGCTAGAAGTCCATGATTAAATCACTTCATCATCGGTCAGCGCTTCCTCATGACAAAGTTTGATACGGTTCGTCGCTTATATACAGAGACAATCCCCGATTATTTTCGCAAGGATGGCGAGATTCACATGCCATCTCCGCAAGTCAGGGATAGCCGGGGAACGGAATCCCTTAACAAAAGATTCGGCACGCAGTGAATCCTGAAGAGGGAGGAAAGCTGCAGATTACACTCGGTGAGCAGGTCTCTCGAGAGGGTGACATGGTTATCCAGACTCGCAATATTTATGATTTGGTATATTCAACGGAGACATCGGCAGAATCGGAAAGATTGACTTGGAAAACCATTCCTGCGAGATTCAATTAGGAAAACAGACGCTTACCCAGGAATGGGAAGATCTATCGGAACTATCCCTCGCCCATGCCGTTACCATCCAGAAATTACATGGTCGTGAGTTCGACGCTCTTATCATTCCCGTTGACGCACTGTATGTCAAGATGCTGTCCAGGAATAGTATTCATACGAGCTTCACAAGGGCAAAGCACCTATGTGTCTTTTCAGGAAGCAGGAAGGCACTCTCAATGTCGGTAAAGCAGATTGATAATCGGAAAAGGCAAACGGCATTGGGTCATCTTGCTATGCATTGAGTGTATTTCTGAGGGAATTATTCAGCTAAAGTTTAGAGGGTACTTCGCATCTGTTTAAGTTATTGTTGATGCCTAAGTGTATCATTTACCGTTCTTTTTATAACATTTAAGCGGCTTTTTGTAATTTCCGCGTCGATGCGGGTGTTTCCGGTGCTTTTGGCGGCCCGAATTTTCGGGAATTCCTGTTCCACCAATCCCTAATCGGGAAGTGGCTAAAAATCCGGACGAGCCCAGACCGTCCACGTCCTGCGGTGACCGGATGTTTCTCCCGCCACGGGGTGGTATCGGCGAGTTTCTTCACCTCATCGCCACCCTTGATG
>Ga0187771_10002465_pt1 | contig 12740 bp, 15 predicted proteins | sample 0116_SJ02_MP15_1_FD_133139 | JGI IMG/M metagenome (GOLD analysis project Ga0187771, IMG submission 133139) | Tropical peat soil microbial communities from peatlands in Department of Meta, Colombia - 0116_SJ02_MP15_10_MG | ecosystem: Environmental > Terrestrial > Soil > Wetlands > Peat | place... | reverse complement strand
GGTCGTTCCGCAGGTCGTATTCCACATCGCGCGAAATGCCGATCAGAATCCAACGCATCCAGAACTGAAAGAAAGCCTTGATGAGCGCGGCCGCGATCAGAACTCCGCCCAGGGTCAACAGCCGACTCGACGTCACGGCGCGGGAAAGATCGTCAATCCCGGATTTGATGATCAGCGGAATGACGATGCCCACGACCTGCGAGACTACCAGCGTGGCAAACCCCACGACGAAGCGCTTCTTGTAGCGGGCCAGGTAAGGAATCAGCGGTGCAATGCGGCGTAGCATGTCAGCTTTTATTTAGAGATGTTTTGAGAGGCCCGGAGATGCAACTAATCTTGAACGGATGTGTGCCATGCTGAGGGAACCTTTGCCATCCTGAGCGCGGGGATGTCATCCCAAGCGAAGGATCTCGACTTTCTCGATGGCCTCACCAACTTAGATCTCGCGCCGCCCCTCAATGGACTTCAGCACGGTAACTTCGTCAGCGAACTCCAGTTCCGAACCGACCGGAATCCCCATGCCGATCCTCGTTACTTTGATGCCCAGCGGCTTGATAAGTTTCGCGAGATAAATGGCCGTCGCCTCGCCTTCCACATTGGGGTTGGTGGCCACAATGAGTTCTTTCACCTTGCCGTCCTTCAGGCGGTCCAGCAGGCTCTTCAATCTCAACTGTTCCGGGCCGATACCTTGCAGCGGCGAAAGCGCTCCGTGCAGCACGTGATACTGTCCATGGAACTCGCGCGTCTTCTCGATGGATATCACATTGTAAGGGGTCTCCACGATGCAGATGACATCCTGTGTGCGGGATGGATCGGAGCAATACTCGCAGGGATCGAGCTCGGTCAGGTTGTTGCAAACGCTGCAAAGCTTGATCTTGTCTTGGACTTCCAGGATCGATTCCGCCAGGCGGGCCGCGTCCTCGCGCGGCGCCCGTTGCAGGTGGAAAGCCAGGCGCTGGGCTGACTTCTGTCCAATCCCGGGCAAACGCTTCAATTCATCGATCAAGCGAGCCAGCGGCTCAGCAAAGTCTTTCATTCTCAAAACTCGAGATTCGAAAATCGAAATTCGAAACTCGACGGATAGGCGGGCTCCGGATCGGACCCTCGGTGATTCCCCTTTTCGCCAAGGGGGATGAGCGCGGGCAGTTCTTTCCGCGAGCTTCGAGCTTCGAATTTCGATGGTTAAGTAAGGCCGGAAAGGTTGAGGCCGCCCGCCAGGTTGCCGACCCGGCTGGCCATCTGCTCGTCCACTCTCCGGGCCGCTTCGTTCACTGCCGCCTGGACCAGGTCCTGGAGCATGTCGAGATCCTTGGACTCAAAGACCTCACGGTCGATGCGGACGCCCACCAGGTGTTTCTGGCCATTCATCTTGACCGTCACCATGCCGCCGCCCGCTGAAGCTTCGACGATCAGCTCGTCCAGTTGCTTTTGAAGCTGCTCCTGAATCTGCTGCACCTGCTTCATGATCTGCTGCATCTGTTGCAGATTCTTCATCGCTCACTCCTCGGCCAAGTCTTTGACGTCCACCACGGCGCCGTCGAATACTTTTCGGAAGAGCTCCACCCCGGCATCCTGGCTGGCCCGCTCCCGCGCGCTGGGCCGGGCTGCTTTGGGCTCACCATCCTTTTCCTGAAGTGTAACACAGATTTTCACGGGCTGGCCCAGGACTTGGGCGCAAACGGAGCGCAACATTTCCTGCTGAGCGCGGCTGGCGAGCATGTCCGCGACGCCGGCGTCCTTGTGGGCGAAGACAAATCGCACCTCACCGTTCTCGAACCGCCACCCCACCGCCGGGTCCAGACAGCTTCCCAGAAATTTTTGCGTCTTGTAAGCGAGTGCCTTGATCGCGGTCAGGCGCGAGTCTTCCTGGACTGCGGTTTCGACCGCGGCGGCCACGGGCGCGCTCTCTGGCGCGACGTTCGCCTTGGGTCGCGCCGTCTCGCTCGCCAACGGGGCCGAGGAAGCTGAAGCAGGACGGTCAGTCCGCTCTTCCACGGCCGGGCGCGGCGCGGCGCCGGCCGCTTTCGCCGAAGGCGCAGAAGAAGCTCCCGTCGCGCCGGTTCGGCCGGCGCTCGCCGGATTTTCTGGAGCGCCCCCGCCGCCCAGTCCGGCCACCAGCGATTCCAGCGTAGCCAGCCGCCGGGCATGAACCAATTTCATCAGTCCGAGTTCCAGATGAAATCCCGGCTCGCGCGCGTATTTCAGTTCCGCCTCCGTGCGCAAGAGGATTTGGAAGAAACGCGTCAGGTCTTCTTCGCTGAAACGCTGGGCGAGTTCCACCAACGGTTGGCGCTCATCGTTGGGCACCTGGAGCAGCCGGCTCGCGGCGCCGCAGCTCTTGGCCACCATCAAATTGCGGACGAAGCGGGTGAACTCGCCGCAAAAATGTCCGAGCTCGTAACCCTCCGCCGCCATTTGCGAGACGCGCTCAAGAACCCGCGCGCTGTCGCCGGCATCGATGAATTGAACCAACTCTCTCAAGAATGGTGCGGGTACTACGCCGAGGAGTTGCCGCACGCGGTCTTCCACCAGTTGGTCCCCGCCGGACGCGATGGCCTGGTCGAGAAACGAGAGGCCGTCGCGCAGGCTGCCCTCCGCGGCCTGGGCGAGCGCACTCAAGGCCCCATCATCGGCTTGGATCTTTTCCGTGGCACAGATCTTCTCGAGTTGAGAATAGATTTCTGAGTAGTCGAGCAGCCGGAAAGGAAAGTGCTGGCACCGCGATTGAATCGTGGCGGGGAGCTTGTGCGGCTCCGTCGTGGCCATGATGAAAAGCGACCGCGGCGGCGGCTCCTCCAGGGTTTTCAGCAGGGCATTGAAAGCCTCCACGGTGAGCATGTGCACTTCGTCGATGATGAAGATTTTGTAAGGATCGCGGGCCGGAAGGTACCGGACGGTGTCGCGAAGCCGCCGGATTTCATCGATGCCGCGGTTGGAGGCGGCGTCGAGCTCGAGTACGTCCACGGAATTTCCGGCGGCGATTTCCTGGCAGGAGGGGCATTCCCCGCAAGGCGTGACCGTCGGCCCCTGAATGCAGTTCACACTCTTGGCGAGAATCCGAGCCGTGGTGGTTTTGCCTACGCCGCGCGCTCCCGAAAAAATGTATCCGTGCGCGACGCGGTTTTGCAGAAGGGCGTTTTTCAGCGTCTCGGTGATGAGCCGCTGGCCCACCACTTCGTCAAAAATCTGCGGCCGGTATTTGCGCGCGAAAACCTGATACGACATGGAAAGCCGAAATTCGAAATTGGAAACTCGAAACTCGGAGCCGAAAACCAGCCGTTGAGCTTACCTTATCCAGCTTCAAGGATTTCGTTAGTCGAATTTCCAGTTTCGATTTTCGAGTTTCGAAATTGGGCCAGACTTCGGGTTGATCTGCGGCACACGGAGAGGCTCGCTACCGTTGCTTCCTTCCGGACCTGGCGGGGTTCACGAGCATCCGTCGCACAGAGCCCGAAGTCTGATACGCCGGTTCGTCGTCGCTGAAATTATCTGCTCCTTTCGAATGGTAGCACGCGCCGTCGTTTGCCGTCGACACTTTTTGAAGTCGCTTCGCGCCGCTCCCGGAGCGGCGAAGGCAGCGAAGATTCCAGGCCGCCGGTCAGAGGCCGGCGCTATAGCGAGGGTTCCAAACTTTCAGGGCCGTCGTGGTGGAGAACCCGCGAGCGACGCTTCCTGAAGTTTGCGCTTCAAATCCGCCAGTTCGTTTCGAAGCTGAGCCTGGCGCCGGGCGAGGACCCAGAGATACGCCACAAAAATCGCCCAAAGGAAACTGTAAGCCAGAAAGAGATAGCCGTTGACCTTGTCCATGCCGCTCCTTTCCTACGATGTGAGTTCGCGACGCAGCTCGACCAATTCGCGGTGGGACTGCGCCAGCGCCATCCGCTGGCGCACCAAGTAGAAGAACAAGCAGAGGAATGCGCCCCAGGTCACGAAGACGGTCCACCACATCCGCGGCTCGAGCCCCGAACCCGCGCCTCCCCCGAGGACGGGCTGCGGGTGCTGCGTCCGCCACCAGCGAATCGCCATGTAGTCGATGATGGCGTTCACAAACCCGAGAATCCCGACCACCGCCGAAAGGACTTCCACCCGCCCCGGGTTGGTGACGTAACTTCGCAGCATCAGGTAGGCAATATAGAGCAACCAGAGTATGAACGTCGAGGTGAGCCGCGCGTCCCAAGTCCACCAGATTCCCCAAGCGGGTTTCGCCCAAAGAGGGCCGGTGACCAGGACGCAACAGCAATAGATAAATCCCACTTCGGCGGAAGCGCAGGCAAAGTCGTCGGCTCGGCGCGAACGCTTCCAGAGGTACGACATGCTCCCCAGAAAAACGAAGAAATACGCCAGCAGTGCCGTGCAGGCGGATGAGAAGTGAACGTAGAAAATCCGCTGCACTTCGCGCATGCTCGCCTCTTGCGGAGCGTAAAGAAAGATCATGTAGAGCGCGACGACAAACCAAGCCAACGTGATGACCAGATGAACCGATGGCGGAAAGATTTTTTTCAGCACCATCTATTCCTCGAGGACGTACTCAAACAGCAGAAACGAGACCACCGCATAAATGACGCTCACGCCCCCCACGCGGAAAAGTCCGGCGGCCAGATCTCCGCGGGAAGCGCCGCGCAGCGCATCCGAAGTCGCGTCGACGGACAGAATGAGGACCCAGAACGCCACGGGGAATTGCAGCACCGGCAACATCACCTCGCGCATACGCGTGTTGGCGGCGACGGCGCCAAAGATCGTCCCCAGCGCTGCGTAACCCAACGTGCCCAGCAGGAAAATCAGCACCAGCGCTCCGAGCGACGGCAGAAAGGAAAAGTTATACCAGACTGCCGCCGCGAACACTACCACCGCCTCCACCACAGCCAGAAAAACCAAATTGGCCAGCAGCTTGCCCACGAAGATGGCGCTGGGGTCGATGGGCGCTAACGTCATGCCCTCCAGGCACGAGTTCTCGCGCTCCGCGGCAAACGAACGGTTGAAGGCGAGAATGCCGGAGAAGGCGAAGGCGATCCAAAGCAAGCCGGGGAGCAGGCGCAACGTTTCCTCGCGGGCCGTCTCGAACGCGAAGTTAAAGAGAAACACCACGAGCAGCCCAAACACACACATGGGGGCCAGGGTTTCCCGACTCCGCCACTCCACGCGAAGGTCCTTCACGAAGATGGCCCAGATGACAGTCAGACTACGCAACGGAGACCTCAATCACCAAGTAGGCAGAAGGCACTCGGCCGTAGGCAGGGGGAAAAACAAAGTCCAATGTCAAAGGTCAAAAGTCTGTCCTGTTTCACATTTGACCTTTGACTTTTGCCTTTTGACATTTGACTTGCCTTTGCTCGTCTGCGAACTGCCTTCTGCTTAGTGCCGACTGCTTACTTCTCTTCGAATCCCAAGCTCCGCCCATGGCGCCTGGCGAAGTTCGCCATCGTACTTCACCGAACCTTTTTCCAGCACCACGAGCCGGCGCGCAATCGCCGCGCCGCGCTCGAAGTCGTGAGCGGAAAAAACCAAAGCCTTCCCTTGTTCCGGCAGCCTTTGAAGCAGAGCCTGGAGACTGTCCGTCGCCGCTGCGTCCAAGCCGGTGAAAGGTTCATCCAGCAAGACAAAGTCCGGATCGTGTAAAAAAGCGCGAGCGAGCGAGACGCGCTGCTGAAGCCCGCGCGAGAGCTGGCGGACGGGTTCGTGTCCGCGGTCTTGAATGGCAAAAAGTTCCAGCGCTCGATCGATCTTTTCTTCCAGCGCTTGTAGTCCAAAGAGCTTCCCCACAAATTTCAAGTTCTCGCGCGCCGTGAGCTCACCGTAAAGGAAGGTGGCGTGAGAAACGAACCCCAGGGCGGCCTTGGCGGCGCGGGGATCTCGATCAAATTTCTGCCCGCCAAATCGGACTTCGCCCTCGCTGGGCCGCGAGAGCGCGGCCAGGGTGCGCAGCATCGTGGTCTTTCCCGCGCCGTTCGGGCCATAAAGAAGCACCGACTCGCGCCGCGCCACCCGGAAGCAAACACCTTTCAGGGCTACGAGGTCGCCAAAGAATTTGGAAACGTTAATGAGCTCAAGGCCCGGGTTAGCGCGGGTCGCGTCGGGTGGCATAAGGCTCGGAGTGCGGGGACGGGCTTTTCTTCAAGATCGCCATCAGTTTGGCTTTCAACTCCAGACGTTCTTTCCAGTATTTCTTCTTCTCGACTTTCCCGGAGGCAAAAAGCTCATCCAAATCCGCCAGGGAATTGAACAATGCGTCCGCCCTGGCCTCGAGCTGCTTGTTCGCAGGGCTGGCGGCCTGGCGCTCTTTCCATCGGGGCCATTCTTTACTGGCGCGAACGCCGAGCGCCCAGAGCAAGATGAGCAAGAAGCAGACCAAGAGCGGCACGCCCAGCCGGGTCATGGTGTTGGGAACGACCTTGACTGTTCCCTCCGGCGCGTTTTCTTCCTGCTGGGGATTCTGGGCGGCGGCCTCACCGCGGATGAGCATTTCGAGCGGCGTGCCGCGCGGAATGTTTTCCGCCTCGAGCTTTTGAATGTCGTTGGTCGTGTCCACGCCCGTGGGTTGGAAGAGCTTCGAGTCGACTTTCAGGCTCGAAGGGAGCACCAAGATTTCTGCGTGGCCGATGGGATAGGCGGCTCGGTCGTTGAACGCGAAGGACGCGCTCGAATAGTCCGCCTCGTACTCCACGGTGACCGGCGTCAGCCCGGGCTTCAAAGCGTACCGAATCTTGTATTCTCCCGCCGATTTGCCGCGCTCCGGCGAAAGCGGCACCGTCATGTTCATCAGGCCCTGGACAGCAACTTTGGGTTCGCCGCTTTGCGCCGGCACTTGAAAAACAAAAGTGCCTTCGTCGTTGGCGTAGGTGCGCTCTGGATGGCTGGTGTTCTCGATCTGATACTGTTCCTGGACTCGGATTTTTTGTCCTTGCGCAGCGACCGCAACACGGAGCGAGCTCACCCGAATCGAAGATGGCTCGCGTGTGGAATCATAAACCGTGATCTTCACGGTTGCCGCACCGGTGGCGTCAAACGGCGCGGGCGCATGGTACGGAACGCCGGCAAAATTCGCTTGCAGCAGATAAAATGAACCGGCCTCGATCCCGCTCTGCGCCACCGCGAAGCGGCCGTTGGCGTCGGTGGTGACATCGGCGACTTGCTGCATCCCTTGCCGCGGAACCAGGACAATGACTTTCTGGTTGGCGACCGGCCGCTGGGTGGTACCGTTCACGACCTGGCCCTCGATTCGTGCCTGGGCGCGTAGCCCGGCCGGAGCCAGAACGATGAACAACAGCATCCAAAAAACCATTTCAAATGGCAAATTGGAAATGTGAAATGGGAAATGGTTGATTCGCCCCATTTGCCCTTGGTCTTTCACCATTTCACAGTTGCCATTCTTCATTGGTTCTACCTTTTGCTTACCGGCCTCTCACTTGAACCTTGCCCTTTGCCGCCGATCTTGGCGCCGCACTCGCCGCAGAACTTCACCGGCACGGGATTCTCGAAGCCGCACTCGGGACAGGTATAGTCTTCCAGGGGCTGGCTCTTGCGCCGGGCACGCCGCGCCGCGACCTCGCGTTCGATCAGCGATTCTTCCGCGGTCAGGGTCTCGGCCGCCTTCGAATCGGCCATCAGCCTCGCCGCTTCCGCCCGATATTCCTCGCGCAAAGTCTCATAGTCTTCCTTGGCAAATTTCCCGGCCTTGTACTCGAATTCCAGGTCCTGGAGGTTGTCGTACACCACCAGCCGCCGGCGTTTCAAGTCGCCTTCGGCCGTCACGTCGATGGGCAGCGACCCCTCCCCTGCTTTTTCCGGGGTGAGCAGCGGCGCCGCAACCAGGACCGCCATGGAGCCTGCAAGCAATAAGGCGAATCCGAGAAACATAGGGTTACCCCGCGATTCTCTTCATCTCCTCTTCGACCGCTTCGAGGAGCTTGGGATCAATGGGAGCCGGCGGCGATTGATCCGGTTGGAGGGCCGGCTTCCGCCAGCGGCGAACGAACGCGATCAGGACGGCGAGACCCAAGATCAACCCCAGCCCCGGGAGTATCCAAACCGCCAGAGTAAAACCCTTCGCCGGCGGCGAGGCGAGCACTTGCACGCCGTACTGCTTCACAAAGTCCTGAAGGATGGTGGTCTCGTCCTTGCCGGCTGCGATTTCCTTCTCGATGAGTGCGTTCATTTCCGCGCGCGACGCACACTCAAAGTGGTTGCAACCATAGACGGTCTGGCCGCAGCTGCACTGGCAGATCAGGGCCTCCCCAATCGACTTGAGCGTGGGCTTGGACGCAGTAGCGAACCCCGTCAACCCACCGAAGAGGATCAATGCCAGGAGCGTAGCGCCGGGCTTCAGCCCGGCACGTGCCGGCCTGAAGGCCGGCTCTACGGCTTGCCGCTTTCCACTCGCCACGGCTCGGTTAGACATGGTCTTCCGCCACCGCCTCTACTCGCTGGCGCCGCACTTCCGCCATCTCGCGCTCGACGCGGCTGGGCACTATGGCGAGCAGAGTGCCCCAGAAAAGCACCGCGCCGCCGATCCAAACCCACGCCACCAGCGGGTTCACGAAGGCTTCTACAATCGCTTTGCCCGAGTCGGAGTCCGCGCCCGCCACCACCACGTAAAGGTCCTCCGCCAGCGAGCTATGAATCGCGACGTGACTGATCGGCTCGTTGCTGGCCTTATACAGGCGGCGCTCCGGATTCATCACGCCCAGCGCCCGGCCGCCTTTGGTGACGGTCAATACGGCGCGCTGGTACATGTAGTTGGGATCTTCACCCTCGGACAGAGTCTGGCAGCGAAGCATATAGTCGTTGATGCGCAGCAGGTCGCCCTCGGCCATGGTGGTCTTCGATTCCGTCCGGAAGGCCAGCCCTGACCATCCCACAAACAGCAAGACCATTCCGAAGTGGATGACGTAGCCGCCGTAGCGCCGCGTGTTTCGCATCGTCAGGTTGTAAATGGCCTGGAAGAAGTTCTCGGTGTAGACTCGCTGGCGCGTGCGCGCGCCCTTGTAAAACTCCTGGACGATGGTGACGGCGACAAAGGCGCAAAGGAACAAAGTCATCCAGGCATAGAGATCACGAACGCCGACCGCAAAAAGCACAGCCCCGGCCACGACCGCCACCGCCAACGGAATCGTGAAGTTTCGGCGCAGACTTTGAAACGAACTTTTCCGCCACGCCAACAATGGGCCGGCGCCGGTCAGGAACAGCAGCAGGAGACCCATGGGGATGGTCGTCTTGTTAAAAAACGGCGGGCCTACCGAAACCGTCACGTCTTGCACCAGTCTCGAGATGATCGGGAAGATGGTCCCCCAGAGCACGGCAAAGACCGCCGCCAGCAGAATCCAGTTGTTGAACAGAAATCCGCTCTCTCGCGAGACCACCGAATCGAGCTTGTTCTCGCTTTTCAAATAGTCCAGGCGCAGGAAGAGCAGGGTGAGCGAGAAGAAAAGGATGATGGCCAGAAACACGGCGAAGAAGGGCCCGATCGCCGACTGCGCGAAGGCGTGAACGGAGGAAACGATGCCGCTGCGTGTCAGAAACGTTCCGAAGATGCAGAGGAAAAACGTGGTGATGATCAGCACGATGTTCCAAACCTTCAGCATGCCGCGCCTTTCCTGAATCATCACGGAGTGGAGAAACGCCGTGCCCGCCAGCCAGGGCAGCAGCGAGGCGTTTTCCACCGGATCCCAACCCCAATAGCCTCCCCAGCCCAGAACTTCGTAAGCCCAGTGGGCGCCGAGCAAAATGCCGGTGCCCAAAAACATCCAGGGGACCATCGTCCAGCGCCGCGTCACGCGAATCCAGTTGTCGCCCAGTTGCCGGGTGATCAACGCCGCCATGGCAAAGGCAAACGGCACCACGAAACCCACATACCCGAGATAGAGCATGGGCGGGTGGATCACCATGGAATGGTATTGCAAGGCCGGCGTCAGGCCGTTGCCGTCCGCGGGATTAAACGGCCGCGTGCCGGCGGCGGTGGTCAAGGTGAGTTCGGCAAACGGGTTGGCGACGAAGAAAACCACGGAAGTAAAAAATGCCCCGGTCGCCATCACAATGGCCACTACGTAAGGCATGAGCTGGCGATTCTTGCGGTGGTTCAACAGCACCGCCAGGCCGCCGTAAATCGAAAGCAGAAACGTCCAGAAAAGCAGCGACCCTTCTTGTCCCGCCCAGAGTGCAGCCAGCTTGTAATAAAAGGGCAGGTCTTTGTTCGAGTGGGAGGCAACGTAAGCGTTATTGAAGTTATCGCTGAGGATCAGTACTTCCAGCACCGTCACGGCCACGGTGATCATCACGAAGAACGCCAACGTGGCGCGCTCCGCGCTGCGGGTCACCCGCAAGCTGCTCAGGGCGCCGCCCAAGGCGCCGGCAATCACTCCGTAAACCGCAAAAGCCAGTGCGGCGATCAGTGCGACGGTGCCCGCTTGATTCATAGGCTATTCTCCCCGTGCCTGGGACTCTCGCAGGCTGATGGACTCACGCTGCCTGCTGAGTTACGTCGGCCACTGGAAAAACCACTTCCGCCAACCGCTTACACTCCTTCGGGTTCACGCCCGCCCTTCCTTGAGCAGGGTTTCGGCCCATTCCACAACTCTTTCAGCCAGCGTCACAGCCCGGTGATACTCGGCATCAGATACGGGCTCGGCCGGCCCTGGGTAACGCGCCTGCGACGCGAACTCTGTCAGTTCAGCCGCTTCCCGGACTGTTGCGGGAACCGTCACACCGTTCCTCCGTAACTCGTCTAGCAGTTCAGCAAGGTCGTGCGTATAGCGGAATTCGCGCCCTGCCGAACGGTAGACCGACTTGATTGATTTCTCCGCTGCCTGTTGTGCATGAAAGCACAGGTCCTCGTACAGGACGCCGGTGGGTAGGGGCACTTTACTCAACGCTAGATCACTGCGTGCGCGACGTAGCCAATCCCAGGGGGAACCAGGGCCCCGATTTTCAGGAGGCACGGTACAGTTCTCTCCCCTCCCTCAACGCGGGATGAATCACTAAAGAGGGCTCATCGGAGAACTGGCGCACATCCGTCTCGGTAACCACTACAATGTCCTTTGAAGCCCCCAAACCGGACAACGCCTGATACAAGCGGCGCGCCGTTCGGCGGCGGTGGGCGCCATCCGGCACCACAACCATCACGTCCAAGTCGCTGTGGAGTTCCATCTGCCCTCGCGCCGCCGATCCAAACAGGATGATGCGGCGCGGGCGGACTGTCTCAACGATCTTCGCGACTAGCCGATCCAGTATCTCTTGGCCAATGACCATTGACGCGCCCCAAAAGGTTCGGAAGGTCGCTCATGTTAAACCCGCCTCGCCTTTAGGCTAATTGGCGATCTTAGAGGCCTTTGGTTCTGCCAGGCTTAGTGTCAATTTCCTCCGCCGACGCCGGCAAGCTTGGGGGACTTCTCCGGCTGCCCTTGATACTTCGGCGCGGCCTCGTATTTGGACGCGCATTTCGCCTGGATTTTCTCAGCCCGGAAATCCCCTTCCGCCGTGTAGTCACCCTCGATGATGGCTTGGCTGCCGGCCACAAACGTGTCTGGCAGTGTGTCGGATCCCACGTAAGTCACCGGTATGATCTGCGCATCCTGTGCCAACCGAAAGGTAACCACCCCGCCGTGGCGCTCGATGGAGTTGGGAGCTACCACCCCACCCACGCGGACGCGATGCCGCGCCACTCTTGCGCTGGTCAGCTCACTGACGGTGACGTAATAGGTTTTCGACTGCTGAAAGCCGGAGACGGCCTCCCAGCCAACGACTCCCAGAATCACAGCGATCCCAATCCCGAATTTGAGTTTCCTCTGTTTCACGAAACCCGCCCTTCGTGTGGCGGTGCTTCAGCACCGGGAATCGCTGGACTCCGCGAACCAAGAACTGGGAATGGATTCCCTGGGTAAATTCTGCACTCTGCCAGAGGGCTAGTCAATCGATATTTCTCTTCGTCACATTTCGATGTGACGAAAATCACTGCGTCGGGAGTGGGGAGCAGGAAATCGGCAAGGGCAGGTTGGAGGTGGTATCTGGCAGGCGGGATCGCTTCTCGTAAGTGGAGAGCGCTCTTCCCCTTCCCCATATGCCACCTACTACCTGCCACCTAAGCTTACTTCTTGTAGTACTCGGCGTTGACGGGTGTGAAGTTGGCCCACTTCTCCGGCAGATCGTCCAAAGGAAAGATCGCCGACACGGGGCACACCGGAACGCATGCTCCGCAGTCAATGCACTCGACGGGGTCGATGTAGAGTTGTGGCACCTCAGCGAAGTTGGCCTCGTCCTTGCGAGGATGGATGCAATCCACCGGGCAGACGTCTACGCACGCCGTGTCCTTGGTTCCGATGCAGGGTTCAGCAATGATGTAAGCCATGTAATCTCCTTGCGGCCAGATTCAGCGATAAGGCTGGCTCCGCGATGTCTGACGTCTTCAGATTACGGTTGCTCGTCTTCGACGGCGACGACTTAAGTCGCATGAGCCAAAGCAGAAATCAGAAAGTAGAAATCCGAAATCGATGTATTCGCCGTTTCTGTCTTCTGATTTCTGATTTCTACTTTGACCCAAGGGCGGTCACAGCTTAGCATAAATAGAGATGGCTACGCTCAATCCCATTGAGACTCTGCGCCGCGTGCCATTCTTCGCTGTACTGGGCGAGGACGAACTGAGAGCCTTGGCGGGCCACTGCGTGGCGCGGCGGGCGGCGAAAGACGAAATGCTGTTTGCGGAAGGCGACCCGTGCGAAGGCTTATTCGTGGTCCAATCCGGCGCCATCAAG
>Ga0187771_10002464_pt1 | contig 12742 bp, 11 predicted proteins | sample 0116_SJ02_MP15_1_FD_133139 | JGI IMG/M metagenome (GOLD analysis project Ga0187771, IMG submission 133139) | Tropical peat soil microbial communities from peatlands in Department of Meta, Colombia - 0116_SJ02_MP15_10_MG | ecosystem: Environmental > Terrestrial > Soil > Wetlands > Peat | place... | reverse complement strand
GATCTGAGCGATTTTGAAGGCAATGGCGTTGCCACCGTGTCTCTGAGCTTTCAGGCAAACGGATTCGGTGCTACCGGATTCGGCCTGAACAACCTGGAGTACAGCGCCAACGGTACGTCCGGCGGCACTGTGGATATCATCTACACTTATACGCCGAACTCGAGTGAGACCTTACCGCCGAGTCCGGAACCCTCCACCTGGGCGATCATCGGCGGCGGCCTTCTCTTCCTTTACTACTGCCGGCGCCGCGTCGCAGCCTGAGCGAACTTACTTCGCATCGCGCCAGTTCGCGCCCGTCCCGACGTCCACCAGCAACGGCACATCCAGCCGGCATACGCCCTCCATTTCCCGTTTCACTGTTTCCTTCACCTGCTCCAGTTCGTCGCCCGGCGCTTCGAGGACCAGTTCATCGTGCACCTGCAGCAGCAAGCGCGTGCGGAATCCGGCGAGCGCCTTGTCGATGCGCACCATCGCGAGCTTGATCAGGTCCGCCGCCGTTCCCTGAATCGGTGAATTCACAGCCGTTCTTTCAGCGAAACCGCGCGCCGCGGGGTTCCGGCTGTTCATGTCCGGAATCGGCCGTTCCCGTCCGAACAGCGTCCTCGCAATCCCTGTCTCACGCGTCTTCGCAATCGTCTCGTCGATGAACTTCTTCACTCCGGCGTAACGCTCGAAGTACGCCTTGATGTAGGCGTCCGCTTCTTTTCTCGAGATCCCCAGATTCGCCGCCAGCCCGAAGGAACTGATCCCGTAAACGATCCCGAAGTTGACGGCCTTGGCGCTGTTCCGCGCCTCCTTCGTGACCAGCATCGGAGGCACGCCCATCACTTCCGCCGCTGTGCGCGTATGAACGTCCTCGCCGCGCCGGAATGCATCAACTAACACCGGATCGCCCGACATATGAGCCAGCAGCCGCAGCTCGATCTGCGAATAGTCGGCTACCACGAGCGTCCATCCCTCCCGCGGAATAAATGCCGCGCGAATCTCGCGCCCGAGTTCCGTGCGGATGGGAATGTTCTGCAGGTTCGGATTCGAAGACGATAAGCGACCCGTAGCCGCGCCCGCCTGATTGAAGCTCGTGTGCAGCCTTCCCGTCGCCGGATCGATCAGTTCCGGCAACGCATCCACATAAGTTCCCTTCAGCTTGGTCAGCTGGCGGTAATCGAGTATCTTCTGCGCAATCGGATACTCCGGCGCAAGCGACTCAAGGACATCGGCCGCCGTCGAAATGGTTTTCCCCTTGCCATACTTCACCGGCGCCGGGAGACCCATTTCCTCGAACAGCACCTTGCCCACCTGCTGCGGCGAGGCGATGTTGAACTCTCGCCCGGCCATCGCGTGAATCTCCGCGGTCAGCGACGCGATGCTGGTCTCCATCAGGCTGGACAGCCGCGCCAGTTCCTGCGGATCGATGCGGATTCCCGTGTCTTCCATGCGCGCCAGCACGCCCGCGAGCGGCAGTTCAATGTCCCGATAGAGCTGCATCAGACCGCGCCGCTCCACTTCGGGCCGCAGCTTCTCATTCAGCTCATAAATAAAGCTCGCGCGCTCATCGGCCCTCGGTCCCACGCGGAGATCCAGCCGCCGCTCCACCATCGCCTCGAGCGAACATCCGCCCGGATCGGCGTCCAGCAGGAACGAATAGAGCGAAACATCGTCGCGAAATCCGGCCGGCTCAATGCCACGCTTCAGCAAATCCAGATGCAGCGATTTCAGATCCGCCGTTGCCTTGAGGCGTCCAGCATCTTCGAGGCACGCCTTTAACTCGCCAACGCGGGAGACTGCAAGGCTGCGCGCCTCTGCCGCACGATACGCCAGCCCGATATCCGTCCCATCCAGTGACAGGGCGAAACAAAGCGGAATCGCGGCGGGAACTGCTCCGAGGAACGCCTCCACATTTTCGAGCGGCCGAAAGTCCTTCTGGCGCGCATCCTCCGTCGGCCCCAGCTCCTTCAGATGCGAGTAGAACTCCAGCTCCCGGAAGACGCCCTTCAGCGTCTCCACATCCGGCTCCTGCACGTGGAAACTATCGAGTTCGAACGGCACCGGCACATCGCAGTGAATCGTTGCCAGCTGCAGGCTCAGCTCAATCCGCTCGCGATTGTTCTGCAGGCTTTCGCGATACGTCCGCTTCGTCACCTGCCCGGCGCCGTCGAGCGCCGCTTTCACCGACCCGAACTGCTCGATGATGTCCTTCGCGCCCTTGTCGCCGATGCCCGGCGCGCCCGGAATGTTATCCACGGCATCGCCCTTGAGCGCCAGCAGATCGGCCACCTGATGCGGCTCGACTCCCATGAACTCCTTCACCTTCGGCGGGTCGTACCAGGCATCGTCCTTCGCCGGATTCAGCATCGAAACGTGCTCATTCACGAGCTGCAGCATGTCCTTGTCGCTCGACACAATCACCACATCGCAGCCGGCTTCGACCGCGCGCTTGCTCAGTGTGCCAATGACGTCATCCGCCTCGTATCTCGCATACTGCACCACCGGAATGCGCATCCCGTTCAGAATCCGCTCCACATACGGAATCTGCGTTTTCAGATCGTCCGGCGTTTCCGCGCGGTTCGCCTTGTATTCCTCAAACAGCTCATCGCGATGTGTCTTGCCCAGGCTCTCGAAGATCGCGGCCAGATACTGCGGCTCGTAAGTCTTCTGCAGTTTCCGAAGCATGTTGTAGAAAATCAGAACCGCTTCGGTGGGAATGCCCGTGGTCGTGCGCATCGGCGGCGCCTGCATGCGGGCCCGGGCATGAAAGGCGCGGAAGATGAATCCGTAGCTATCGATGAGAAAAAGGCGTGGACGTGAGTGCACTGCGCAACATCATAGCCGACTACTTCCGCACCGGCTCATCCCAGCCCATCAATCTCCCAGCACATCAATCAAAGCTGAGCTTCAGATACGAATAGCCTTCTTCCTGCTTCAGCACCACCTCGGCAAGACCGGAAGGCACTTCCATGGCAAACGGCAGCAGATCCTGCGTCGTCACCTTGCGCAGCCGCATGGAGTTCTGGCACGCCGCGAACACGACGCCCGCTTCGGCATGCTTCATCAGTTGCGCCTGCAGTTCCGTATCGGTCTTCTGCAGCACGGCCAGCCCTTCGCCAAGGCACACCATTTCGATCTGCACATCGTCTTTGAACGCCGTGCGCAGCACGCCGATGTGACCCACCGCATGCTTCCACGCATCCATGCCGGCGAGGCTCATTTCCATCACGATTTTGTGCTTCTTCGCAGCCTGCGCCTGCGCCGCCGCAGCCGCGAGACCGAACAGCGAAGCAGCCGCCTGTTTGCGCGTGATCTTCATGGCCTCTTTATCGTAATGCACATCGCGGCCGCGATCACGATCACCATCACGGCAAAAACCTGCCGCAAAGCCCGCGTGGGCGTGCGCCAGGCGAGAGCCACGCCAGCCACCATGCCGGCAAGCGACGTCACGACGAATATTCCTGTCAGCCCCCAGTCCCAGTGGATGAAGCGCATCTGCCCGATCAGTCCCGCCGCCGAATTGCACGCAATCACGCCGAGCGATGTTCCCACCGCGCGGCGCGTATTCAGCCGCGTGAACCAGACGAGAGCCGGCACGATGAGAAACCCTCCTCCCACGCCGAGGAAGCCGGACAGGATGCCCACCCCAAAGCCCGTGGCGAGAAAGCGGCGGAGCGAGCAGGGCGCGCCTTCGAACTCCACCGTGCGGCCGGTCAGCATCAGGATTCCGGCAAACAGCATCAGCGCGGCAAATAACAGCACCAGCAGCCACGACGGCACCAGATGCGTCAGGCCCGATCCGATCAGAGACCCGGCGACGCCCGCCCCGCCGAAGTAGACCGCGGCCTGCCAGTGGAAGTTCCCGTAACGCGAGTGAAGATAGCCGCCGAGCAGGCTTGTCGCCCCGACAATGGCCAGCGACATGCCAACGGCCTGTTTCGGTTCCACGTGGGCGACGTACACCAGAACCGGCAGCGTCACGATCGAACCGCCCCCGCCGAGCGCGCCCAGCACGACTCCCATCAAAAAAGCGAGTGCGAGCGCCAATAAATGGGTGGTGATCAGACGAGCTTCATCATACGATAGACACTTGCGATGAACACGAGATCCGAAGTCGAACACGAGCTCGTCTTCGCCCACGGCCTCGCCGCGGTTCTCCTGCTTTTCGTCGCCATCGGCTTCGGAATACTCGCTTCCACCGAACTGGTGAGCCCCGATCTCTCGCACGGCATCCCGGTGCTGAGCTGGGGCCGCCTGCGCTACGACCACACCCAGGGCATCCTCTTCGGCTGGCTCGGCAACGCGTTTTTCGCTTTCCTTTATTACGGCATTCCGATCGTCACCGGCCGCCCCGTCACCAGCCGCAACCTCGGCCGCGTGATGTTCGGCATCTGGAACTTCATGATCGTCCTGCCCGGCTGGGCGCTCGTTCTCGCGGGTTTCAGCCAGCCGCTTGAGTGGGCCGAATTCCCGATCGTCATCGACGTCTTCGTCGTTCTCGCAATCCTCCTCGCGATCATCCAGTTCCTTCCCGGCTTTTTCCGCGCGGGCCTTGAAAACCTTTACGTCTCGGGCTGGTACGTGGTCGGCAGCCTGGTCTTCACCGCGCTCGCTTACCCGATGGGCAACTTCGTTCCCGAATACGTGCCCGGGGCGCGCGGCGCGGCCTTCAGCGGACTCTGGATTCACGATGCCGTCGGCCTTTTCGTAACGCCCATGGCGCTCAGCGCCATCTACTTCGTGATCCCGGCCGCGATGAAGCGCCCGGTCTACAGCCACTTCCTCTCGATGCTCGGCTTCTGGCTGCTGTTCTTTCTTTATCCTCTGAACGGCACGCACCATTACGTCTTCTCCGTGATCCCCATGGACGCGCAGAAGGGCGCGATCGCCGCTTCCGCGCTGCTCGGCGTCGACGTCATCATCGTCGTCGCCAACCTGCTTCTTTCGATGCGCGGCTCCGGCCTCATCCCGCGCGATCTGCCGCTCCGCTTTGTCGGTACTTCGACGGTCTTCTATCTGATCGTCAGCATCCAGGGATCGCTGCAGGCTCAGATGATGTTCAACCAGAGCATCCACTTCACCGACTGGGTGGTCGGCCATTCGCATCTCGCGATGCTCGGCTTCGCCACCTTCGCCGCAGCCGGCGGACTTATTCACGCCTGGCGCCACATCCCGTGGGCGCGCTACAACCGGGACGCCATGGAAGCCGCCTACTGGCTTCTCACCACCGGCGTGCTCGCGATGTTTATCGACCTCACGCTCGCCGGTCTTGTCGAAGGCAGCACCTGGGCCTCCGGCGCGCCGTGGCTCGAATCCGTTCGCGCCGTGCGCAGCTACTGGCTTTTCCGCACCATTCTTTCCGTGCCCATTGCGCTCGGCTTCGTCGCGTTGCTGATGGGCATGACCACCGGCCCGCGGAATCAACCCGCGGCCGAGGAGCGTCTCGCCGCTTGAGCGCGCCCCGCACAGCTCTGCTCGTCGCCGGCGTGGGCGGCATCGGGTTCTTTGCCATGTCGATCCTCGTGCTCGGCGTGTGGCCAGGCCGCGTGCTCGAAGACCAGACGAAGAAGCTCGCGCCCGCCCATCCGCTGCCGCTCACTCCGAGCGAACAGCGCGGACGGGAAATCTACAGCCGCGAAGGCTGCGCGTACTGCCACACCCAGCAGGTTCGCTATCTCGATCGCGACATCCAGCGCTTCGGCAAACCCACCCTCGCCTGGGAAACGCGCTTCGATTACCCGCATCTGTGGGGCACGCGCCGCATCGGTCCCGATCTCTCGCGCGAGAGTTCCATCCGCTCGGACGACTGGCAGTTCGCGCATCTCTACAATCCGCGCAACCTCGTTCCCGATTCGGTCATGCCGGCCTTCCCGTCGTATTTCGACGGCGCGCCCGATCGTCCGCTGCAATCGGCGCAGGATCTGCTCGCGTATCTGAAGAGCCTCGGCCGCGCCCGCGAACTGGCCGATACCGATCCCGCGCTCAACGCCAGTGCGTCATCGGCGCGCCGCGAGGACAAGCATCCGCAACTCGCTTCCGTTTCCGCCACGCCGCAGGCGCGAGATCTCTACGCCCACAACTGCGCCGGCTGCCATGGCGAGAAAGGTGATGGCGAAGGTCCCGGTGCTTCCGGCCTGCGTCCCCACCCGGCCAACCTCACCGAACACGAATACACGAATGACCGCGTCGCCCGCGCACTCTGGAACGGCATCGCGGGCAGCGCCATGCCCGCGTGGCGCGACTTCCCGGCATCCGATCTTGCCGCACTCAGCGCCGTCGTCCGCCAGTTCCACACGGCGTCTCCGGAAGCCACGCCGCCCCAGCAGATTGTCGATCTCGGGCGCCAGATCTACGCCGATCACTGCGCGCAATGCCACGGCGAAAACGGCGCGGGCGATGGCCCGGGCGCGAAAGAAATCAACATGCAGCCGACCGACTTCACCGCCGAGCGCCCGTCGCTCGCCGAAAGCCTGCGGGCTCTCCGCAATGGCGTGGACGGCACGCCGATGGCTCCGTGGAATACCAAACTCAGCGAAGCCGAGCTCTCCGCGGTCGCGTATTACGTGCGGAGCTTCTACACACCGGAGTAACCATGCAAGTCCGCCCGATGCGCGTCTCCGAGCTCGACGAATGCGACCGGATCTTCCGGCTCGCCTTCGGCACGTTCCTCGGGCTGCCCGATCCGCGCACGTTTGCCTCAGGCATCGACTATATTCATACGCGCTTCCACGCCAATCCGGAAGGCGCCATCGCCGCCGAACTCGATGGCCGCGTCATCGGCTCGAACATCGCGGCCAACTGGGGCAGCTTCGGCACCTTTGGGCCGCTCACGGTGCTCCCCGAATACTGGAACAAAGGCGTGGCGCAGGCGCTGCTCGGCCCTACGATGGAGATCTTCGATCGCTGGCAGGTCCGCGATGCCGGTCTGTTTACCTTCGCCAACAGCCCGAAGCACATCACCCTCTACCAGAAGTTCGATTTCTGGCCGCGTGGGCTGGTAGGCATCATGGGCAAAGCCGCAACGCCGCGCGCAGCGTCCTATACAACGGGCAACTCCGAGCGCGCCTGCCGCGAACTCACCGGGCTGATCTACGACGGTCTCGATGTCGCGATCGAAATCCGGAGCGTCGAAAAACAGAAACTCGGCCAGACGATTATGGTCTGGGGCGGCACAAAGCTCGAAGCCTTCGCCATCTGCCACGCGGGTGAAGGGAGCGAAGGCGGGCCGAACAAACTCTACATCAAGTTCGCCGCCGTCCGGCCCGGCCCGAAGATCACCGAACGCTTCGCGCATCTGCTGGCGGCCTGCGAATCCTGGGCCGCCGATCGCAACATCCCGCGCATCGAAGCGGGCGTACACATGGAACGCTCAGAAGCCTACCGCGATATGCTCCGCCTCGGCTACAAGCTCGAGCGCAGCGCACTGGCCATGCATCGCGGTGACCATCCGGCATACAATCGACCAGAGACCTATGTCCTCGATGACTGGCGCTGAGAGCTGGATCGACATCCTCGTTTTCACCGCCCTCGCGGCCGCGCTGGCGTTCACCATCGTCTGGGCGCTTTCCCCCGGACTGCGCCGCTGGATCGAACGGCCCAAATTCACCTTCCAGGCCCGCCTGAACGGAGAATCCAAATGACCGCACGCGAATGGCGCCCCATGGGCTGCATCACCGCAGCCAGCCTCGTCCTCGGCGCCATCACCGTCACCGCCACCATTCGCCTCAACCGAGCCCCGGCGGAGGCCCACGCCATTCCCGCGGCAGCCACGGAAGATTACGGCCGCCGCCTGCTCGCCCAGACTCCCGAATACCTTGGCCCCGACGTGGCTGATCCAAAGATGCGCTATATTTCATCGCGCCTTTCCTGCGGTTCCTGTCATCTCGGCGCGGGCGCGGAACCCGGCACGCTCAGCCTTCCCGAATCCATCCACCACTACCCGCGCTTTTCCCCGCGCTATGGCGCCAACACGTCCATCGAAGACCGCGTCAACGAGTGCATGCAGCGCAGCATGAACGGCCGTCCGCTGCCCAAAAACAGCGTCGAAATGATCGCCATCACGGCTTATATCAAATCTCTGGGAGATCAGGACGCGGCTTCCGCTCCCGCGCGCAGGAAAGTGGACGAACCCTCGGGATTCAAAACCCCCAACCGCGCGGCCGACCTCGCCGCCGGCAAACGCATCCTCGAAGAAAAGTGCGCCGCCTGCCACCAGAAGGACGGCTCGGGCCTGCTCGCGGCCGCCAACCCCATTCACGGCTACGTCTTCCCGCCGCTCTGGGGGCAGGATTCCTTCAACACCGGCGCAGGGATGCACCGCATTCTCACCGCCGCGAAGTTCATCAAGGCCCGCATGCCGCTCGGCAAGCCGGATCTGACCAACGATGAAGCCTTCGACGTAGCCGGCTACCTCAACTCCATGCCGCGGCCCGAAATGGCCAACCTCCAGGCCGATTACCCGGATCGCAAAACGAAGCCGATCGACAACGCCTACGGACCGTTCGCCGACCCCTTCCCGCTCTCCCAGCACCAGTTCGGGCCGTTCGCTCCGATCGAGGCCTTCTATAAGGTCAAACCCGCAGCGAAATAGCCGCAAAGTGTGGCGTTTCAGCCACAGCGAAAATCGTCCTTAGCCTTTTCCCATCAAAGATTTACGAAACTCTATTGCCCCATCCGGGTACGATAGCTATAGATGCAATTTGAGACAACGCTTCACCGCGCCGTCGAAGCCAGTGGAGTCGGTTTACACAGCGGAGTTCCCGTTCACCTCCGCATCACTCCGGCGACGGCCGGCAGCGGCATCGTTTTCCGCCGGGCCGATCTCGATTTCTTCCCCATCTCCGCGCGCTGGAATCACGTCGCGCGCGTCAGCTACGCCACCAGCCTGATGCGCCAGGGCGTTCTCATTTCCACGACCGAGCACCTGCTCAGCACGCTCTACAGTTTCGGCATCGACAACGCCACTGTCGAAATCGACAACCTCGAAGTCCCGATCCTCGACGGCAGCGGGAAACCGTTCGTCGACCTCATCCGCAAAGCCGGCGTGCGCACGCTGCGGCGCAAGCGCAAGTACCTGCGCATCCGCAGGCCGGTCGAAGTCGTTGAGGGCGTCAAACGCATCTCCATCATTCCCGACGATGTCTTCCGCCTCACCTGCGACATCGACTTCCCCACCCCGATCGGCAAACAATCGATCGAAATGGTGGTAACGCCGGAACGTTACGCGAACGAGCTTTCACCCGCCCGCACGTTCGGTTTCGAACACGAACTCAACCAGATGCGCGAGATGGGTCTCATCCGCGGGGCGTCACTCGATTGCGCGGTCTGTTTCACGCGCGAAGGCGTCCTCAACCCGGAGGGCCTGCGCTTTCCCGATGAGTGCTGCCGGCACAAGGCTCTGGACCTGATCGGCGATCTCGCGCTCATCGGCCGCCCGCTGCTCGGACACGTCATCGCCGAACGCGCCGGCCATGCCATGCACGCCGCGCTGGTGGCGAAGATCATGTCGGACCCGACGCTTTACGACATCGTGACCTTCGATCAGCTGGCGAGCCGCGTGACCGAATCCCTGGTCACGGCATGAGGAAGAAGAAGGTCTTCAGCGCGACGAAGGAAGTTCGCGCCATTGCGCGCGAACGCGTGGGCACGGTGAAGCCATCGAGGCCGATCCAGCCTAAGAGCGAGCGCAAGCCAAAGCACAGGGAAGATTTGCTCAAGGGGTTGTAGCCTGAATGCGGACGGGAGATGCCGCGGCCGCGCATGCCACTGGCATCTCCGGTTGGCGCGCCCGTCCATCATCCGGCGGACTGGCGCCCATGGTTCGCACGAACTCTCACAAATATCAGCCGCTCTTCCGCAGGGGTTTCCTCTTCGGGCTCCGCCACTTCATACTCGACCGACGTGCCGGCCAGTCCGAAGTACCGGGTGGTCTCGACAAAGCCCGTTGCTGTCAGCCGGATAAAAACGTCTGCTTCCAGGAATCTCCGCATCTCAGTGTCTCCTTCCCTTGCGCCTCCGGCGGGAGGCGGTCGCTATTGAAGCTGGCAAGTTTCCTGCCAAATGCCCAGGGGGAGCTCGAGCACCTTAATTCCCGCGCTGCGGCATTCAACTGCGTTGGCCGCGCCCGGCCGCTGCGCCACTTCACGCACTCAAAGAACAGACTGAATCTTCGTGACCAGTTCCGCGGGACTGAATGGTTTCGAGAGGAAGGCCGATCCATCCGGCAGCGCGCCGAGCGACGCGTTCTGGTCGGAATATCCGGACATGAACAGGGCCTTGATACCCTGCTTCACCCCGCCGAGGCGTTTGACCAGATCGATGCCGCTGATTCCCGGCATGACCACATCGGTGAGCACCAGGTGGATCGCCGCAGCCGTGTTGGCGGCGAGGCGCAGCGCCTCGCTGGCATCGGCCGCTTCGAGGACCCCGTAACCGGACGTCTTCAGGACTTCCACCACGTAGTCCCGAACCTCGGCCCGGTCCTCCACGACCAGGATGGTCTCGCATTCGCCCGCGGCGCGTTCCACGCCGTGCGCCGATGCCGCCGACGTCCCTTCGCCGGACCGCAGCGGCAGATAGATGCTGAACGTCGTGCCTTCGCCGAGCTTTGTATCCACGTCGATGTATCCTCCGCTCTGGGCCACGATCCCCTGAACCATCGACAGCCCCAGACCGGTTCCCGCGCCGGTTTCCCTGGTGGTGAAGAACGGTTCGAAGATACGCTGTCTGGTGGCTTCATTCATCCCCTCGCCGTTGTCCCGCACCGTGAGAACGGCGTATGGGCCGGGGCGCCCGTCGACATGCGCGGCTGCTTCGGCCTCGTCCCACTTCACCGCGGCAGTGCCCACGTGTACGAGACCGCCGCGCGGCATGGCGTCGCGGGCATTCACGGCCAGGTTGAGGATCACCTGCTCAAGCTGATGAAAATCGGCAAACACCGGAAGAGCCTGGCGGTCGGGATCGAGCACAACCGCAACATCGTCGCCCATCAGGTGCTCGAGCATGGGCCGCATTCCGGCGACAACGCTGTTGAGATCGATAATCCGCGATTCGAGAACCTGCTGGCGGCTGAAGGCCAGTAACTGCCGCGTCAGACCCGCCGCCCGTTCCCCGGCTTTGAGAATGTCGCCGAGGCGGAGCCGAAGCGACCGGGAAACTTGCGGATCGGAGAGCAGCAGGCTGCTTTGACCGTTAATCACGGTGAGCAGATTGTTGAAGTCATGCGCCACGCCTCCGGCCAGCCTGCCGATCGATTCCAGCTTCTGCGCCTGGGCGAGCCGCGCGCGAAGCCGTTCCTGTTCGGCGGCGGCCTGCTTCTGCGCCGTGATGTCTCTGGTGTTCACCACGACGGCACGCACGTCCGGGTTGTCGAGCAGGTTGTGCGCTACCGCCGCTGTCCAGACCCAGCCGCCGCTTTTGTGAGGAATTCGGTATTCATACTCGCGGATGGAACCCGGATGCCGGATCAGGCTGGCCCAGTCTTCCCGCACGGCCGGCGCGTCATCGGGATGGATCAGGGCCAGCGCGTCGCGCCCGATGCGCTCGGAATGCTCGAAGCCGGTCACGCGTCTGTTGGTTTCGCTGCGGTAGAGAATGCGGCCCGCGGCGTCGGCGAAATAAACGCCGTCGTGGCTGTTGTCCACGACCGCGCGGAACCTTGCCTCGCTCGCGCGCAGTTTCTCCTCGTTGGCTTTGCGCGCGGTGATGTCGCGGGCGATCACGAACGCCCCTCCGCGCTCGGTCACCACGACGGAACTGACTTCGGCGTCGAACGTGCTTCCATCGCGGCGGATCATCCTCACTTCGGCCTCGGCATGTCCGGCAAGAGTGCGCTCTTCGAGCCCGCGGATGAGACGCGGGTCGCTTTCGTCGGCTATTCCTTTGCGTCCGAGACGGCAGATCTGCTCCTCGGTCATATCCAGCATCTGGCAGGCGGCAGGATTGGCCGCCTCGATTCCACCCGACGTGTCGGTCAGGAAAATCGCGTCCCGGCTGTGGAAGAAGAGCGTTCTGTAGCGCATTTCCTCCTGGCGCAGATCGAGGTTGGCGGCGTTCAACTGATCCGTCCTGCCGCGAAGATCGACGATGTTCCTCTGCGTGTCATCCGCGATGAGAGTCCCGATGAATGCGATCGCCAGGACCATCAGGTCAACGCTCGTCACCGAGCTGTAGTTCGTGGGGGTGCGCACCGGCGGCAGGTGTCCGATCAGACCGTACATATCGGCGATGCCGAGGCCCGTTATCGACAACAGCGCGGCGAGGGCGGTCATGATGTAAGAACTGCGGTCCAGCAGGACCATCGAGATCAGCAGCAGCCCCGGGAAAAGAAGCGTGGCGTGACTTCGGAATCCGTCCTGCGCATGCACCACCAGCAGGATCGCCGTCAGCAGGACCGTCGCAACCGCCATGCGCGCCGCCCACTGCCACTTACCCGCTCGATTCAGGGCCGCCGCGCCGGCGAGAAGAAGCAGCGAAAGCGCCGTCGCCGGCAATTGCCCATGATCCTGCGACAGCAGGGTCAGCAGCCCGACGGCGGCCAGCGCGGCGATACCGAGGAAGCAGGCATGTTGCAGGCTCCGCGCGTTCCGGTCACGTCCCGGATCACCAATTGACTGAGGATATAAGGAAAGCGAAGATTTCCAGTTCCACATGGAGTCTCGGCTCACCCCGGAAGCATGGAAACCGCTGATGGGAGAGCCTGGCCAAATGACCGTACCACACCGTGAGCGTGGACAACAAGGAAAGATGGGGCAAATTG
>Ga0187771_10002463_pt1 | contig 12744 bp, 11 predicted proteins | sample 0116_SJ02_MP15_1_FD_133139 | JGI IMG/M metagenome (GOLD analysis project Ga0187771, IMG submission 133139) | Tropical peat soil microbial communities from peatlands in Department of Meta, Colombia - 0116_SJ02_MP15_10_MG | ecosystem: Environmental > Terrestrial > Soil > Wetlands > Peat | place... | reverse complement strand
CTCAGCTCAGCCTCTTCCCTCTTCTTCTTGTCCTGTGCAGCGTAGGACTCGGCCTCTCTGACCAGCCTCTCCTTCTCATCCTTTGAGAGCTTGGTTGAGGCCGTGATCGTAATCTTGTTCTCCTTTCCCGTCCCCAGGTCCTTTGCGGTGACCGTCAGGATTCCATTGGCGTCGATGTCGAATGTCACTTCGATCTGAGGTACCCCCCTCGGGGCTGGAGGTATCCCCTCAAGGTTGAACATGCCGAGCGAAACGTTGTCGCGCGCCATGCTCCTTTCACCCTGGACCACGTGAATCGTCACCGCTGTCTGGAAGTCAGCAGCTGTCGTGAACGTCTTACTCCGCTTCGTCGGAATGGTGGCGTTCTTCTCAATGAGGTGCTCGGTTATCCCGCCTAACGTCTCCACTCCCATCGAGAGCGGTGTGACATCGAGCAATAGGATGTCCTTGATCTCCCCGGCAAGGACCGCCCCCTGGATGGCTGCTCCAATGGCGACGGCCTCCATCGGGTCGACCCCTCTCTCGGCGGGCTTGCCCGCAACGTCCTCCACGAATTTCCTGACGAGGGGCATACGCGTCATTCCTCCAATGAGTATCACCTTGTCGACTTGGTCTGGTGTGAGCTTGGCATCGCTGATGACACGCCTGATTGTCTCTTCCGTCTTCGAGACTATGGGTCGGGCCACTTCCTCCAACTTCGTCCGGGTCAGCGCGTAGTGGAGGTTCTTCGGCCCTGACGAATCGTTGGCTATGAATGGTAGGTCGATGTCGGTTGAGGTGAGGTTCGACAGCTGTATCTTCGCCTGCTCGGCCGCCTCCTTGAGGCGTGCCATGGCCGTCCTGTCCGCGGACAGGTCTATCCCTGTCTTCGAACGGAAGTCCTGCAGGAGTACTTGGATAACCGCCTTGTCTATGTCGGTCCCTCCGGTCTGCGTGTCCCCCGAGGTGGACAGCACCTGGAAGACGCCCTTCCCGAACTCCATGATGGTAGCGTCATGAGTCCCCCCTCCGAAGCTGAACACGAGGATCTTCATCTCCCTCTCTGACTTGTCCAGCCCGTAGGCGAGTGATGCCGCGGTGGGTTCGTTGATTATCCTTACAACCTCAAGCCCTGCTATCTCGCCCGCGTCCTTCGTCGACTGCCGCTGATTGTCATTGAAGTGGGCAGGCACCGTGATGACCGCCTTCTTGACGGGATAGCCGAGGAAGACCTCTGAATCGTGCTTGATCTTCTGAAGGATGTAGGAGCTCAGCTGCTCTGGTGTGTACTCCTTCCCATAGATATTCACTTTCTGGTCAGTCCCCATCTTCCTCTTGATTTCGAAAACTGTCCCATCCGGATTTGTGACCGCCTGGCGCCTCGCAGGATCTCCCACCAGTAACTGTCCGTCCTTCGTAAAGGCAACAACCGACGGGAACATCTTCCCGGCAGGTGTAGCGCCCTCGGCGCTTGGAATTACCGCCGGCCTCCCCGCCTCAACGACCGCTCCCGCGGAGTTCGTGGTGCCTAGGTCTATCCCAAGTATCTTCTCACGCGAACTACTCAACTGGCTCCTCCTTGGCCTGCTTGGACGCCAATTCAACCTTTACCATGCTTGGCCTCAAAAGCCGCCCCCTGAAAGTGAAACCCGGCCTGATTTCCTCAACGACCATATCTCTGTCCGAATCTCCCTGGGTCTTTTCCACGGCTTCGTGGACGGAAGGGTCGAAAGGCTACCCCGCGGCATCGATCCGCTCGACCCCAACCGACTCTAGCGCCGCTTCAAGGTTCTTCCTCACCATCCCTATGCCCTCCTTGAGTTCCGTGTTCGCCACGTCGCTTTTCGCATTCTTGGCCGCCAGGTCTAGCTCGTCCTGCACCACGAGCAGCCTCGCCACAAGGCCCTTCGTCATCGACTCCCCCGCGTCTTTCATTTCTTTGTCCATCCTCTTCCTGTAGTTCTCGAAGTCAGCTTGGGTGTACATCAGTCGGGTCAGAAGCTCCTCGTTCTTCTTCTTCTCCTTAGCGAGTTCCTGCCGCAGAGCCTCCACTTGCGTCTCTGCAGATTCTTCCACCTCCTCGCTGTTCTTCGCCTCCATTTCCCCTAACCTAGACTTTTTTTGCACGCCTGTTCTCATACGTATAAATTTACAGCTGACGCGGGCGTAGCGTGGCCGAGCCAGACGAATCAAGGAAGATGAAGGAGAGGCTACTCCGTTTCGAGAGGGAGAGCCGGTATCTACGTAAGGACTCCGACCAGAGGAAGGTGCTGGAGGAAGTCTTCGACCAGTCCACGCTCCTCGCGATTGAGGAGCTAGTGGCCAGGAAGGACCTTCGTGAGCTGAACGGTGTGGTGAACGCTGGCAAGGAGGCTCGAGTGTATTTTGGCGAAGACACGAACGGAGGGCCCGTGGCTGTGAAGATCTATCTCATGTCCGCATCCGACTTCCGCAGGCGCTTGGGGTACATCGCCGGGGACAGGAGGTTCGGGAAGCTCCCCTCTGGGTCCAGAGACACGATTTACCTCTGGACACGTAAGGAGTTCAGAAACCTGCAGGTAGCCGAAGCCGCCGGGGTCAGGGTTCCCAGGCCTCTCGCATTTCTCAAGAACATCCTTGTCATGGAGTACGTAGGCGTCCCCCCCGAGCCTGCTCCTACCTTCGCTGAGACAGAAGTGGACGAGACCGACTACGACTGGACATTCGAGACCATCGGGATACTTTGGAAGAAGGCGAGGCTTGTCCACGCCGACTTCTCTGAGTTCAACGTCTTCAAGACCGAGAAGGAAAGGGTGCTCTTCGACATGGGTTCAGCGGTGCTCTCCTCCCACCCCCAGTCTGAGGACTTCCTGAAGAGGGATGTCTCCAACATGGTCAGGTTCTTTAGGAAGCGCGGCATAGTAAAGGAAGACGCTGATTTCTGGATGGAGAAGATTGTGAAATGAGTTTCGAGCAGGTCGTGCGCATCCCGGTGGAGAGGGTCGGGGCCGTCATAGGTAGGGAGGGGGGAACAAAGCGCTTCCTGGAGAAAGAGATGGGGGTGACCTTGAGGGTGGACAGCAAAGAGGGTCTTGTGACGGTCAAATCCGAAAAGGCCCTCAAGACGGACCCTTTCTCAGCAACGAGGGTTATCGAGGCCATTGGGCGGGGGTTCTCCCCCCAAAGAGCAAGGCGCCTTCTGGACGATGGAACCGCCCTGGAGGTGATAGACCTGCGCGACTACGCGGGAAGAAGCGTCAACTCCCTTGAGAGGATCAGGGGAAGGGTCATCGGCCTCAAGGGCAAGTCGAGGAGAGTGATTGAAGAGCTCACGGCGTGTCACGTTTCGGTGTATGGCCGCACGGTGGCCATCATAGGGGAGGCCTCGGAAGTGCAGCTAGCGTCGGAGGCGGTCAGGTCTTTGGCCACCGGGAGTCAGCACAAGACCGTGTACAACTCCCTCCAGAAGGCAAGGACAAAGCGCAAAATGGAGCGCATGTTCCTCTGGGAAGGGACCTCCCCGGAAACAATCGAGGAGAAATTGCGAAAAATCGAGAGTTAGCAAATATACGAACCTCATCGATACCTGCGCGGCGGAGCCAGGCTCCTGCAAAAAGGAAATAACTCGATTGGAGAACTCAACAAAAACATTCGGTTTGAAGGAGGTGGTGGACATTGAGTAGCAAGACAACTTTCGCAGAGATCTCGCCCTCAGAGTTCTTTCTACCGTAACCGCGACCTGGCGGGGTTTACCAACCCTGCCCGAGCCCTTTACATGGCGGTAAGAGAACTTGTAGAGAATTCTATGGACGCGGCGGAGCTGGCAGGTGTCCTCCCGGAAATATACGTGAGGATGACCTCGGAGAACCCGAATCCAGAAGTCCCAGACCCCAAGGCCTACCGCCTAGTTGTCATCGACAACGGGCCCGGAGTAGCGCCTCAGCACGTCCCAAGTGCTTTCGGCAAAGTGTTCTATGGCTCGAAGTACGTCCTCCGCCAGTCAAGGGGGATGTTCGGCCTGGGAGGGACCATGGCCATGCTCTACGGGCAGATCACGACGAACCGCCCCTTCACCATCATCACTTCCCCAGACGGGAAGAGGAAGTATGGCTTCCAGATGATGATTGACATCACAGAGAACAGGCCAATGGTGCTCAAGCGCTTCAACAGCGATGCCAACGGCACTACGGGGACCCGGGTTGAGATGGTCCTTGAGGGGGATTACCTGCGCGCTTCCCAGAAGATAGGTGACTACTTCAAGCAGACCGCCCTTGTCGCCAGCTACGCCAACCTGACTTTCGTCGATCCTCTGGGCCAGGTCACATTCTTCGAGAGAGGAACCGACTCCATGCCCTCAGCTCCCAAGGAGACCCTCCCGCACCCCTACGGCGTCGACGTTGAGGCGTTCAAGCGAATAGTAAAACTCTCCGAGGAACACGACATGAAGAGCTTCATGGTGACCCACTTTCACAGGGTGGGAGAGAAGATCGCCACCAAATTCTTGGAGTTCGCAGGCATCAGCCCGCGCCTCCCCCCCAAGCGACTCAACACGAACCAAATCGTTACTATCGTAGACGCGCTCCAGCGCTTCCCAGATTTCCTGCAGCCCGACGCGGCGGTCCTCTCCCCGGTCGGTGAGGATATCCTTCTGGCGGGCATAAACAAAGAATTGCAGCCCGAGTTCGCCACCGTAGTCGACAGGCCTCCGTCGTCCTATTCTGGGTTCCCCTTCCTTGTTGAGGTGGGGGTTGCATACGGAGGAAAGATTCTGCAGCCGGGAGTCAAGCTCTTCAGGTTTGCAAACAGAATCCCCCTTCTCTATGATGAAAGTTCCGATGTCAGTTTCGAGGTTCTAAACGAGGAAGTGGACTGGAGAAGATACCACGTTCCGCCCGAGGCTCCAGTAGGCGTCATAACACACATCGCGAGCACGAGAATCCCGTACAAAACGGTTGGCAAGGAGTACATCGCAGATAGGCCGGAAATCCAGAGGGAAATCCGGAACGCAGCAAGGGAAGCGCTCAGACGTCTCGGAATATTCCTCTCGAGGAAGGGGAGCATGGAGGCAGTTCAAAAGAAGATGAACATCTACGGGAAGTACCTACCTCTAATTGCGAAGTTCTCCACCGACCTTGCAGACAAGAAACGCGAACCCAATTATCGCGCTCTCATCGGCGAGGGAGCTGAGGAATCCCAGGAACAAGAGGTCGAGGCCCCGGCGAAGGAGCAGCCGGAGGATGTAATGGAGGGAGAGGATGCCAACAAGGAAGAAGGCGGCCAAGAAACAATCGACAAGTACGGCGGAAGCTAGGCAGACCACCGTCCAAGGCCTCCTGAGGAGCCTTGGTGACACCGTCTACACAGACCTGGACTCGGGCCGATTCCCCAGCCTGACCCTGGCGAGCCGGTCGGTCCGCAACATCGTCTACGACAAGAAGCTGCAGCAGTTCGTCCTCGGCGCGACCACCGTCAAGAAGTCGTCCGGGAACATCAAGCACATCCGCCCCTTCACCCAACTGGTCTGGCTTGCCTACTTTGCGAAGAAGCTGGTAGACGAAAAGCGCACCTCTACCCTGAGGGACGTCTTCTACTCGGCCCAGGCCTTCAACGTCGAGTTCCAGGACCAAGCGGAATCTGACGAGCTCATCACAGACTTGGAGGTGCTGATGGCCATGGCCAGGGAGGGGATGAACATCTACCCGGAGGAGAGAAGCGCAATTTTCGGGGACATGAGAATCGAGTACACGGTCCCCGGCTACGAGGGGAAGTTAGCCGATCTGTCGGCAAACCCAGACGGAGTGATGATAGGGCCAGCCCTGACGACTGCCGAATTCCGGGACACAGACGCAGAGATGGTTCTTGCGATCGAAAAGGGTGGCCTTTTCACCAGGTTCACGGAGGAGAGGGTCCACAAGAAGTACAAGGCCATACTCATCAACACTGCAGGACAGCCGCCGAGGTCCACCCGCTATCTGATACGCCGCCTAAACCAGGAGCTCGGTCTCCCAGTTGGCATTCTCTGCGACGCCGACCCCTGGGGAGCTCACATCGCTATGGTGATAAAAAGCGGTTCAGCCAATGCGGCCCACTTGCGTGAGCTTACAACTCCTGAATCTGTTTGGCTAGGAGTTTGGGCCAGCGACATCCAGAAGTACAAGCTCCCCTCCGACAAGTTAACGGAGGTCGACATCAAGAGGCTCTACGAGCTGAAGGCCGACCCCAGGTACACCGAGAAGATGTGGCACGACGAGCTCGAGACATTCCTGAAGTACAAGCGCAAGAGCGAACAGGAGGCCTTCGCCAGGTACGGCCTCAGCTACATCGTCGACAAGTACCTTCCCGAAAAACTCGAGCTCATGAAGAGCGCCTGAGTCTCTTCTGGACCGCCGCGCTGGTCAGCTCCTTGATGGCGTCGGATGCCACCCACGTGGCGCTCGCGCTCTCTTTCTTGGAGATGGTCCCCGCCAGGCCCAGCGCGGCACCGTTGAGCTTCGGGTTCCGCTTCCCTATCTGCCGGAGCGCCCAGTTCACCGCCTTTTTCACGAAGTTCCTCTGATCTGTCGAACCTGCCTCTATGGCCTCGAAGAAACCAAGGAAAGAAGAGTCGGGAGCCTTCTTATCATGCACCGCAAGTTCCGCCATGAGCACGTATCCGGCCCGCTTCACGAATTCCTCGTTCCTCTTGGACCATTCGAGGGCCTTGGTGTAAGCGTACGGGGTCCTGTCAAACAGGTTACCGCAGCACCCATCGCAGACGTCCCAGGAGTCGAAGCCTGCTACCCACTTCTCCATCTGCGACTCTGTCACCTTCTTCGGGTCGTCCACCAGGGAAGCCAGGATCTTCGCTTCATGAATCCCAGACGCCCAGAGCCCTATGGCGAGATTGTGGTCTCTGCCGATCCGCCTCGCCAGACTCCGCAGATACGGGAGCGAAAGGCCAAGCGTCCCCTCGGATGAGATTCCGAACCTGGCCATCCCTTCCACGGCCTTTGGGTCACGCTTCGATTTCATCTCGGCGAGGACCGACTCGACCGACATTGCTGTTTTCATGGCGAATAAGCGCTATATACCATTAGCAGACTGGCCGGAAAAGACCAATTTGACTCTAGAGGCGCAGCAGTCCAGGGTGGACGCCCTCATCCGCCTCATAGGCCTCATCGTCCTGGTCTTCGGCCTTGTACTGATCTACTTCACTTATACCAACGCCGGCTCTGGCATCGCCTCCGAGATAGTCACGATTGACTACGCCCTTGGCTTCCTCCTCTCGTTAGTGGGTGCCTTCGCCACATTCGCGAAGTTCAAGTGACAGACTTGGTCGTTAAGATTGCCATAGCGGGGGTCGGAAACTGCGCGGCAGTCTTCGTACAGGGACTGAAGTTCTACTCACGGGACGAGCGAAGGGGGCTCTGGCACCCCAAAGTCGCCGGCCTAAAGCCAAAGGACATGCAGATTGTTTCTGCCTTCGAAGTCGATTCTCGAAAAGTCGGGCTTGAGCTTTCGAAGGCGATTTTCTCCCATCCAAACGTGGCCAAACGGTACCTGTCGGTCCCGAAGGGGAAGGTCGTGGTTGAACCAGGAGTTTCGAAGGGCGACGCGGCGCCACACCTGAAGAGCGTCAAGCTAGACAGGGCAGGAACAGATGATGTGGCGAGGAAGCTCGAGGCTTCGGGTGCCGATCTTCTTGTGAACCTGATCTCTTCCGGCTCCGTAGCATCTTCAGAGGAGTACGCGAGGTCTGCCTTGAGGGCCGGATGTGGTTTCATCAACTGCACTCCTAGCCTTGTTCTCAGGAACAACAAGCTTGTGGCCGACTTCCAGAAGGCGAAGCTTCCATTGATCGGGGACGACCTGATGAGTCAGTTCGGGGGTACCATATTCCACAAGGGGCTACTCAGTCTGATGTACAGGCGCGGCGTCAAGGTGTCCAAGAGCTATCAGCTCGACGTCGGGGGAGGGTCAGAGACCCTGAACACCATCGACGAGACGATCAAGATGGCGAAGCGCGAAGTGAAAACCACCACCGTTGCCTCCGAAGTCCCATACAAGTTCGAGACAATCGCCGGGACCACCGACTTCGTGGACTACATGGGGAACGACAGGACGAGCTACTTCTGGTTCGAGGGGAGCACGTTCATGGACAGTGGGGTGTCCGTGGACATATACCTCCGCTCCTCCGACGGGGCAAACGCAGGGAACGTTCTCTTCGACGTTGTCAGGGCTGCCTACAGGTGCAAGCAAATCCGCAAGACAGGGACGGTTGGCGAAATATGCGCTTACGGTTTCAAATCCCCGCCAAAGCCCATGCTTTACGACGAAGCCTACGCCAAGTTCGCCGCGCTTTACATCCGCTGAGCAGGAGCGGCGAGTTCATTAGAGGAGAGCCTGAAGGGTTTCTATGAATTCTCGCGGGCTCGCCCTTCTGATTCTGGGGGTGCTTCTCCTCCTTGCTGGTGTAGTCTTCAGCCTCCAGGGAGCAGACATCATTACCGGTAGCTCCCTCATGAGCGGCAATTCCACGTACATCTACGTGGGGGCCATCGTGGCCATCATCGGGTTAGCCCTGCTGGCACTTTCATTCCGCGCAGGAAAGAAGCCTGCTTCCCCGGTTGCCGTGGCGCCGCCCCGGCCCAAGTGACGGCCATCAAGACACGACATTCACTGTCGACATAACGTATCCGGTCGCGCCCGACGGAAAAGTATCTGCCTGGGCCGATGTCTGGAGCGCGCCCTGTCCATCGGTCGCCCTTGCATAGATTACGTAATTTCCTGGCTTCGGGTTCCATTCGAAGGCCCAGAGCACCCACGCTAGGTCCGATGCCGGTGGCTTCAGCGTCGCCTCCTGCCACGTGCTTCCTCCGTCCACGCTCACCTCTACTTTCGAGATTCCTCTGTCCCCCGCGAAGGCCATACCTCCGAGTACGACAGAGCCACCGTTCTGCGATAGGCTCACCGTCGCCCCGTCCGCAGGAACCCGGATGAACGCAACTGTCTGGACCGTGGCGTCGTTCGACCATCCCCTTGTCTGCCAGAAGCCAGCGTAGACCGAGTCGCTCAGCTCCACCCGCCGCACCCACTTCGCGCTCATCATCCCGTAGAGCCCCGGAATCACGGCCCTCAAGGGGTATCCATGGCGCTGCGGAAGGGTGACCCCGTTCATTTCATACGCCAGCATACTCGACGGGTCAAGAGCACGCGCCAGCGGTACCCCAACACTGTAGCCGTCGACTGAATAAAACACGACATACTTCACGGCTGGCGAGGGACCGCCGGCATCGGCGAGGAGATCCGAGATCCGTACTCCTCCCCACTTGGCGTTGCTGATTAGGCCACCATTGATGAGGTTGCTGACGCAGATGAATGTGTCGTACTGCTCTGCCTTTGGAAGGTTCTTGATATCATCGATTGTGTAGCTCTTGGGGTTGGCGACCAGACCCGCCAGCGATAGCGACCAGGTGACTTCGTCCACGCCAGGATCAAAGATGTCGATGGCGACTCGGTAGAACCTATCGTTGGAGGTCACCTCCGAGTTGACCAAGGCTGAAAGCTGGGGGTTTAGGAAGATGGCAGGTGCGTCCTGCAGGTTGATTGAGGTGCCAGGGAGAATCGCGGGACTCCCCTCGCCGATAATCCCCCCCTCAGATGCCAAGGTGCCTAGCGCTGAACCAAGGCTGGCAAGCACGAGAACCGCGGAGCCTGCCATCACGACCGTCCGTTCAATGAACGTCCTCCTCGCCGGGTCGCGAGGTACGAGCTTTTCGACTGACGTCCCACTCGTCCCCGGAGCGGACAACAGAGTTTCTCGCGTCCTCCCCCAGAGGAGGACCCCCCACAGGAGCTGGAACACGAGCATCGTTAGGGGGAACGCCCAGACAAGGCTGGGCGAAGCAAAATCTGAGCCCACCCCAAAGAATGACGCCCCCGAAAGCGGCAACACAACGACTCCGAACAGTACCCAGGGGACCAGGGAGTACACCAAGGTGCTCTCCAGAGTCGATAGCGAGTTGCGGCCGCCAAGCCGCGGGAGGTAGTACCTATCGTAGACGATTGCAAGCGCTCCGTATATCGCTGACGCAGCCAGCACCGCCCCGACGAGCCCCAGGAGACCCGCCAGCTCCCCCAAGTTCTGGACCGCCGGTTCCTGTAGCGATTCGGGAATCACTGTGAGGAAGAAACCGAGGGCAGATTCGGGGGGGAAGGGCGCCAATCCCCCGAGTCTTACGAGGAACCAGAGTACTAGCGTGATTAGCCCAGCGCTGAACCCTCTCGAGAATGAGCCCCTAAGGCTATGTCCGCTATCTGCTTGGGTCACGCTCTCGTCCATAGAGGCAATCGCCCCTAATTAGATTCACCTCGGGCAATTGTGGTCGCAGGAAGATTCTTAGGCTAAATAAAAAAATGGGGATAAGGGATTCTCAGTCTTTTCGGGTGAACTCGATTCTCTCCCACTTGTTGTTGTGGAGAATCTCGCTGTACAGTCTCGACGTGCTCTTTGCGATTAGCCTGCCGTCCTTGATGACGTAGAGCGGAGGGCCGAGTGTCCGGAGGGCGTCGATGACGGTGTAGGCGTTAGCAAGGACGAAGTTGGCCCTCTTTCCCTCTTCGACACCGTATTCGGCTGTGTTCCTCCACGCTCTGGACGCGTTGTATGTGATGAGGTTGATTGAGTCCATAAGTTCCTGCTGCCCCATCATCTGGTCGACGTGGACCGCCATGAAGAGGCACTGCAGCATGTCCCCTACGCCTAGGGGGTACCATGGGTCCATTATGCAGTCGTGGCCGAGACTGACGTTGACGCCCGAGGACAGGAAGAACTTGATTGGAGCCATGCCCCGCCTCTTGGGATAGTTGTCGAGCCTCCCCTGCAGGTGCATGTTGATGAGAGGGTTGGCGACGATGGTGATTCCCGCCCTAGCGATGAGGCTAGATATTCTGTACCTGTATGCGGCGTCCCAGCTGTGGCTCGCTGTAACATGTCCAGCAGCCACCCTGCCGGTCCACTTGTTCCTGACTGCATTGGCTGCGACCACCTCGAGGAACCTAGACGACGGGTCGTCGGTTTCGTCTATGTGGCCGTCGATGTCCTTGTTGTACTTCTTGGCGAGCCCGAAGGCATCCTCTATGGACCTCACACCGTCTTCCCTCGTCCATTCGTTGTGTGGAATCATCCCCACGTTGTCTGCGCCCAGCTCGAGCGACTTCTCGAGGCGCTCCAGGTTGCCGGGGTCTGTCCTTATCCCGTCCTGGGGGAATGAAGTTACCTGTATGTTGACAAGGTCCTTGAGTTCCCTCCTACCCTTGACGAGGGCCTTGACGGTGTTGAGGTTTGATGTCGTGGTGTCCGCGTGGGTCCTCAGCCAGAGTGTCCCGTAGGCGGCCATCCACTTTACCGCTCTCTCGACCCTGGAGAGAATCTCTGCTTCACTCAGCTTGTTCTTGACCTCGGCCCAGATTTGGATTCCTTCCCAGAGTGTTCCACTGACGTTGTACCTGGGGTCACCGATCTTGAGCACCGAGTCGAGGTGGAAGTGCATATTGTAGAAGCCGGGGAGGATCAGTCTCCCCTTTGCCTCCACGTCTTCTGCGCTCTTGCCCGCCAAATGAGTGGATATTCTCATTATTTTTCCGCCAGCTACGCCGACATCGAAAGTCTTGTCGCTTGGTCTTCCAAGGACGCGCGCGCCGCGAATGACGAGGTCGTAGCTCTCTGCCATTCGAAGTTACACGCTCCTAGGAACCTTCGTCTGAGGCCGCGGTTGGTTTGATTTCTTTCTTGTTTGTGACGCTTCCGGACCTGATAACTCCGAAAGTGGTGGCGGTGTCGTCGGCGATGTACCCCTTCAGCAGACTCCCTTTGAGCTCGGGCTGGTATTTCGGAATAATCCAGCCGGCCATCAGAACTATGTAGATGAGGCCTGAGATCAGAATCGCGGAGACCCAAGCGTTCTGGAATACCCAGTCCTGGCCTGGGAAGAGTGTAGAGTATCCGTTGCTAACCGGAAGTGATGCTACCCAGCTGGCAGGAAGGTACGTGCTCGGCGGGAAAACGAAGACCATGGAGATCGCGAACGCGATGACGGCGGCGGGGTTTATGCCCCGGAGGTACCTGAAGCGGCCCTTATGATAGAAGAGGTCGTAAATCTCGAACTTGAATCGCCTTATGACGGCGTAGTCGAAGGTTATGATTCCCTCCACGCCCCCGAGAATGGCGCCATATGTCAGGAGCCAGTTCTCCACGTAGGACTGGGCGCTGGCGTAGTAGCTCCAAGCCTGCAGCACTGCCGCGATTACGACCACTATTATGACTCCCATGAACCAGGTGATTTTCTTGGGATAGATGTTGGAGAAATCGTAGCCTGGGCCGATGGTGTCAGCGAAGATGTTGACCACGATCACTCCTAACAGTAAGAGTATGATTGTGAGGTAGGCCAGCGGCTGGCTCGAGATGACGAGGGCAGAAAGCAGCACGGGATCCCAAATCGGAGCTCCAAACTTCACGAGCGAGGCTCCTGTGGTGACCAGTGCAAGAGCTCCAATGCCTCCCATCAGCAGTGGGAGGGGGAGCTGCCCGATGGTTTGTGAGAACTGGGACTTCGCATACCGAGTGAAGTCCGGCATACTGATCGCCATAGTGGCCCAGAATGCGACGTTAGCGTTAATTAATCCAATGAGAGCATACCAGAAAGCAGAGCCCGTTGCAGTAGTCGGGATGTTGATGATGGCGGTCCACTGCCAGTTTGTCACGCTCATCATGCTGAAGAAGAGGATTCCGAAGCCAAGGAACCCTAT
>Ga0187771_10002462_pt1 | contig 12745 bp, 12 predicted proteins | sample 0116_SJ02_MP15_1_FD_133139 | JGI IMG/M metagenome (GOLD analysis project Ga0187771, IMG submission 133139) | Tropical peat soil microbial communities from peatlands in Department of Meta, Colombia - 0116_SJ02_MP15_10_MG | ecosystem: Environmental > Terrestrial > Soil > Wetlands > Peat | place... | reverse complement strand
GTCGATTGATTCACTTCTTCCGGCCGAGAGCTGGAACGTGGCAGTTGCATAGAGGATCCGCATTGACATTTGAGGGACGGCCAGAGCATGCATGAACCTCTACGATCTGGGCATCGTTTAGGGAATTATCAGCAATTACGACAAGAAAAAATAGAGGCTAGTCAGCCGGAGCGAAGGAAGTTGCTAACTCTCCTGATTCTTTCTGGAGAACTCATTAGCACGCGGACACCAACACACGTTATCCGGCATTTATCCGGCGACACCCGGTCTGCTAAGCTGAGAGCCGAAAATCGAGAGTGGGATTATGGATCGCATTGGCACGCTGGTCGAAATTCTCTCGCAAAACCCGAATGATGCGTTTGCCCGTTACGGTCTGGCGATGGAGTATTCCAAAGCCGGTGACGTGGAACGGGCGCTCGAGGAATTCGGCAAGCTGCTCGCCTCTCATCCTGACTACACGGCTGGCTACTTCATGGCGGCGCAAACGTTAGTGAATGCCAACCGTACCGACGAAGCCAGGAAGATGCTGGTGGAAGGAATCGCTTCCGCCCGGCGCACCGGAAATCAGCATGCTCAATCGGAGATGACCGCGATGCTCGACGAGTTGAAATCCTAATAAAACCACGGAGGACACAGGGGCACACAGAGGTTGAATCAATATGAAGGACGGCTCTGTGTCCTCCGTGCCTCTGTGGTATTGGTTTTCCTTCATTCCCGGTTAGTGAGCGTTCTCGTCATTCCCCACTCCACCACGCCGGGAAAAAGCTGATAGAGCTTGATGAAGGGACGCATGAACCAGGGCACCACGACTTGCCGCTTACCCTGTAGGTAGCCGCGCAGAACGGCGCGCGCAACGCGCTCGGGGGAAATACCGCGCACGGTAGACGGACGCACCTGTTTATACTCGCCGCGGCGAACCGCGTTGGCGCCAAAATCGGTGCGCACGTAGCCAGGACATACAGTCAGCACATTAATGCCGTATTTCTTCAATTCAATGCGGCTGGCTTTGCCAATGGCATTCAATGCAAACTTGGTCCCGCTGTAAACGGAATGGAACGGCAACGGAATATGACCGGCGACGCTCGAAATGTTGATGATGGTCCCACTGCCCTGCTGCTTCATGATCGGGATCACCGCCTGCATGGCGCCGATAGTACCGAAAAGATTCGTTTCGAATGTGTCCCGCACCGCAGCCATCTCGACATTGGCCAGCGAACCGAGATGACCACGCCCGGCATTATTGACCCAAATGTCGATGCGGTTGAAATGATGCATGGTGAGGCCGACTACGCGGTCGATTTCTTCGCGATTGCGGACATCGCAAGCCAGTGCGACGGTCCGCTCGGTGTGCCCGACCCTCTGGCGCGCGGCTTCGGCGCGTCCAGCGTCGCGCGAGAGCAACACCACGCTTGCTCCGTGATCGGCGAAAACCCTCGCGACCGCTTCGCCGATGCCCATTGACGCACCGGTGATGACCGCGACTCTTCCGGAAAGTTCAAGGGAACCCATGCCGTGCTTTTATTCTTCTCGCGGCGGGGAGTCAAGACTCTGCGCAGAGGGCGCGGAGCAAATCGCCACCTCTAGCGTACAATCCAAGGATGTTTTTCTCGTCCAAGCACCCCGGAGGCGGTTGTTGAGCTCCCTCCTGCCTCTCTTCCCGCTGGATGTAGTTCTGCTGCCGGGGGCTCCTTTGCCGCTCCACATCTTCGAACCTCGCTACAAGGAGATGATCGGGGAGTGCCTCGAGCGGAACGAGGTCTTCGGCGTGGTGCGCGCGAAAGAAGGCGGAGTGGCCGAGATTGGCTGCACCGCGGAAATCACGACCGTGACGAAGAAATATGAGGACGGCCGCATGGATATCGTAACCCTGGGGCGCGATCGTTTCGAAGTGCTCCACGTCAACCAGGAAAGATCGTTCCTGCAAGCGGAAATCCGCTATCTGCGAGACGAACCGGACGCGGCCTCGCCGGAGGAAATCAATCAGGTCATGAAGCTGCACAGCGAGATTATGACGTTGGCGGGCGCCCAGCCGGCAGATGCTTCTGACATCGACAAGCGGCAGCTCTCGTTTTACCTGGCCGGATCGCTGCCGCTCGATCTCGACTTCAAACAGGCGCTCTTGGGTATGAAGTCTGAACCCGAGCGCCTGCGGGCCATCATTTCCTTCTTTGAAACCATCTTACCGTCCATGCGCCGGACGGTGCATGTGCGCCGCAAAGCCGGAGGCAATGGCCATGCGGGCTAGCCCATGGGGTTATAATCGAGGCACCAAGCGGTTCTTCCTGGGGGTTTTCTGATCATGAGTCTTCCGCGGACGCTCGGCGACATACGCCACAGTCCATTCTCCGAAGAAATCTTGCGAACTCGGCGGGTGAAGGATGAGTTGCGCGACAACCTGGTCACGAGATTGCGCGCGGGCTGCCCGATTTTCCCGGGCATTGTCGGTTATGACGACACCGTTGTGCCGCAGATCGTCAATGCCATTCTGTCGCGGCATAACTTCATTCTGCTGGGACTGCGCGGACAAGCAAAGAGCCGCATTCTGCGCGCGCTAACAACTTTGCTTGACCCGCAGATGCCGTACATTGCCGGGTGCGAGATTCACGACAATCCGTACGCGCCAATCTGCCGGCGCTGCCGCGAGTTCGTCGCCGAGCAGGGCGACAGCACTCCGATTGCGTATCTCAGCCAGGACGAGCGTTACGTGGAGAAGCTGGCGACGCCGGATGTGACTATCGCCGATCTCATCGGCGACATTGATCCCATCAAAGCGGCGCGCGGCGGGCACCAGCTCAGCAGCGAAATGACGGTTCATTATGGGCTGCTGCCGCGGGCCAATCGCGGAATTTTCGCGATTAATGAGCTCCCGGATTTGGCGGGAAAGATTCAGGTCGGTCTGTTCAACATCATGCAGGAGGGCGACGTCCAGATTAAGGGCTACCCGATTCGTCTGCCACTCGATGTGGCGTTAGTCTTCAGTGCCAATCCGGAAGACTACACGGCCCGCGGGAAAATCATCACGCCATTGAAAGACCGCATTGGCTCAGAGATTCGCACTCATTATCCCGTGACGGTCGAAGAGGGAATCGCCATCACCGCGCAGGAAGCCTGGACGCAGCGCAATGGACACAAGCTGCACGTGCCGAAATATGTTCAGGAAGTGATTGAGCGAATCGCCTTCGCGGCCCGCGAGGACAAGAAAGTCGACAAGCGCTCGGGCGTGAGCCAGCGGCTGCCCATTTCCTGCATGGAGAATGTGATTTCCAACGCGGAACGGCGGACCATCCGGCATCAGGAAAAGCTGGTTGTGCCTCGAATTGGAGATGTCTACGCGGCGATGCCCGCCATTACGGGAAAGTTGGAACTGGAGTACGAAGGCGAGATGAAGGGCGCCGACCACGTCGGCCGTGAGCTGATTCGCGCTGCTGTGGCCAAGACTTACGACAGCTATTTCAAAGGCGCAGACATGAACCAAGTGGTGCAGTGGTTCGATCTGGGAGGAGAGATTCAACTGGCAGATACCGCCGGCGCCGCAGAAGCGCTCTCGTCACTCAGAAACATCCAGGGCTTGATGGAGAAACTCGTCAAGCTGAACGTCGGACCGAAAGATACTTCCGAAACCCAGGTCTCCGCCGCAGAATTCGTGCTGGAAGGCTTGCATGCGCACAAGCGCATCGGACGCAATGAAGAACGCGTCTTCACTGCCGGTGAAAAGCCGCCCAAGGTCACGGAAAAGAATCTGGAACGGGAAGACCCGCCGTTTAGAGGAAGAAGGCCGTACAACTAAGACCGTCCTTCGTCGTTCGCCGTCCGTCGCTGGCCAACCCCCTTCGGACTTATTGGGGTCGCGAACGACCAAGGACGAACGACCAAGGACGAACGACCAACGACGCTTTCTTTATGCGACGCATCCGCTACAGCAAATACGTTCCCGATCCCGCGGGCGAAATGAGTATGGAGGATTTGCTCAGCCAGCTGGCGGATTTCTTCCTGCAAAGCGGATTCCAGAATTATCTATACGATGACTTTGGCCGCGAGCAGACGCTTGATGATCTGCGCCGCGCCATCGAGCAAGCTCTGCTCGGCAGCAATCTGCTGGACGAGCAAATGCGCGAACGCCTGCAGCAGATGCAGATGGAAGGCAAGCTGGATGAATTAATTGATCAGCTGATCGAGCGTATGCAGCAAGAAGATTTCATCAGCATCGACCAGCCGCATGATCCAGCGAAACACTCCAGTGTCGGCGGACAGGTGGGCGAGGCCCAAAGCCAGGTCAAATTCGAAATCACGGATAAGAGTCTCGACTTCCTCGGCTTCAAGACGCTGCGCGACCTCATGGGATCGCTAGGAAAATCGAGCTTTGGCCGCCACGATACGCGCGATATGGCGACCGGCATTGAGGCCAGCGGGGCGTCGCGGCTTTACGAATTTGGCGATACGCTCAACCTCGACATTACGGCGACGCTATCCAGCGCCATTCAGCGCGAAGGACTGAAGCTGCCGCTGAACATCGAGTATTCGGATCTGCAGGTTCACCAGTGCGAATATCAGTCGTCCTGCGCGACGGTGCTGATGCTTGATTGTTCGCACTCGATGATTCTCTACGGCGAAGATCGTTTTACGCCTGCAAAGAAAGTCGCGATGGCACTGTCGCATCTCATTCGCACGCAGTATCCGGGAGATTCGCTTTCACTGATTCTGTTTCATGATTCCGCTGAAGAAGTGCCGCTGTCACAGTTGGCCCGCGTGAAAGTCGGCCCCTATTACACGAATACGCGAGAAGGCCTGCGGTTGGCACAGCGAATTCTGCAGCGGCAACGCAAAGACATGAAGCAGATTGTGATGATCACCGACGGCAAACCCTCGGCATTAACCTTGGAGGATGGACGGATCTACAAGAATGCTTTTGGACTCGATCCGCTGGTAGTGAGCCAGACGCTGGAAGAAGTTTCCAAGTGCAAGCGGGCCGGCGTGATGATTAATACGTTCATGCTTGCCTCGGATTATGGCCTGGTGCAATTCGTCCAGAAAGTTACCGAGATGTGCCGCGGCAAAGCTTACTTTACTACTCCTTACACGTTGGGTCAGTATCTGCTGATGGATTACATGTCGCGGAAAACGAAGACAATCCACTGATCCTACGCAGACTCGAGACGCAGCCAGCTACTTCTCTACACGACGCGCCAGCCCCTGCCGACTAACTTCCTTCTGCTTTCTTTACGGCCAGTTCGGCGCCCTGGAATCCGATTTTGCTGTGCGTCCCATCACAAAAGGGTTTATTCACCGACCCGCCGCAGCGGCAGAGCGAAAACGCCGGCTTCCCGGTTAGGTCATATTTGTTGCCGTTTATATCCACGAGTTCGACCGTGCCTTCGGGAGCTTCTACTCGATATGGACCGTTGGGTCTTACTGTAATCTTTACCGCAGCCATGAGGCCCTCCAGGAAAGATTGAAACAAAGAAGATATCAGCTTGGAGGTATGGGCTGCCAGCGGAGTCGGGTTGGCGTCCTCGGCGTTCCCCATTCTCAGCAAGCTCTGCGTTTTCTGGTTTGGTAAAAGTCTTAGAACGCTGAGAGCGCAGAGAAACAGACAGCGCCGAGAAAATCTTCGAACACTCCTGACACGAGTGCAGGTGGGATCGTACCGGCAACACGAAACGCAGAACGATACGCTTCACGCCGCCGCAGCTTCCACTCCGAGCGTTCGGTGATAGAGCCGCAGATATTCGTCGATCATTCGTTTGGCGGTGAAGCATTCGCGAGCGCGCTGGAAGGCTCGAGCCGCGTAGCCGCGACAAAGATCTCGGCGCTCATGCAATCGCCGGATCACGTCGGCAAGGCTGGCGGCGTCGTTCGCCTGGAAGTAGATGGCAGCGTCCCCCCAGATTTCGCGGAATGAAGGTATGTCGTTGGCCACAATGGCGCAGCGCGAGAGCGCAGCCTCCAATGCGGAGAGCCCAAAAGGTTCATACCGCGCAGTAGCGACAAAGATCGCGGCCCGGCTGTAAAGCATGCGCAGTTGGGCTTCCGTCTGCGCGCCTTTTACTGAAACGCTGGCCTCATGCGCTTGGACTCTCACATCGGTGCAAATGGGAAGCGCCGGAACCGCCACCGGCTCATCGGAATTTACGATGCACACCGGTAGCGGATGCATATGCTGGGTCAGTAACGAGACCTGTTTACCGGCATCCAAAAGCCGGCCAACCGCGAGCACGGAATCGTTCTTGCTCACATAGGGATTGAAGAAGACAGGGTTGCGGCCGTTGTAAATTACCGCGTCCCGCTTGGGATGTGTGTAGCTCGCGCAGATCGTGTCCAGCATCCACAGCGAAGGAGCGACCAGAGCGTCAGCCGAAGACACGCCCTGCGCCACAACTTCCCGGTAGCAGCGCAGCCAGCGGCTCGCCTTGGGTTCATGCCCATGCACGGCCTTCCACCAGGTGATCAAATCGCCGTGCGCCACCACCACTCGCGGCGTTTTCACCGGCAGACTGCCATAGCACAATTGGTTCAAGTGCAGCAGGTCGGGCCTTAGTTCTTTGGTCAGGGCGGCGAGGTAGCGCGAAGAATCGATGAAATCCTGCTCGCCTTCTTCCATCCAGGCGAGGCGAAACGCGGTGGGCCGGAAGTCCAGGCCGTCCAGGTTGTCCATCCAGGCGGTCTGATGTGGAAGCGGAATATCGCCGAAACTGACCAGCGTGACCTGAACGCCGCGGTTTACCAGTCCAGTGACCAGCTCTTGCGTGTAGGTCCACACGCCGCTGAGAGTGTCCGTGGTTACGAGCACGTGCACTAGGAGAACTCCTGCCGCGCGCCATCCTCGCGTGGTCGGAATATTCTACGCGGAACTGCCCAAAGTATGAAGCATTTCTTTGAACTCGTGTTGCTGCAAAAACTTGCATAACTGGCCCTCCCGCTAGCTGAACTGGGCCTGCACGTTACAATGCTGCCATGCTCCGCATGATGTGCGTTACTGCGCATCCGGATGATGAAGCCGGAAGTTTTGGCGGATCGCTCGCGCTATATCACGATCGTGGCGTCCAGACTTCCGTGATTTGCCTCACGCCAGGGCAGGCGGCCACGCATCGCGGCGGCGCGAAAGATGATCAGGAACTGGTATTCATGCGGCGAAAGGAGTTTGCCGCTTCCTGCGAGATTCTGAAAGTCACGCATGGAACCGTACTTGACTATCCTGACGCGAAACTCTATCGGCAGGATCTTTATCGGGTGGTTTGCGATCTCACGCTACACGTGCGCCAGTTCCGTCCGCAGGTAATGCTTGCGTTCGGCCCTGAGGGCGGCGTGACCGGGCACGACGATCACTCCATGGCTTCGGTCTTCGCCACGCTGGCGTTCCACTGGGCGGGACGAAATAATCGCTATCCCGACCAATTGAAAAATGGACTAAGTCCTTATCGTCCGCAGAAGCTCTATTACGCGACCGCCAATTTCGCCTTGCCGGGTCGGCAGCCGATCACGCTCGCGCCGGCGAATGCCGTGATCGAAATTGGCAATTATTTGGAAACCAAGATCGCTGCGTTCAAAGCGCACAACACTCAGGCGCCGCTGTGGCCGCTGTTTGAATCGCATGTTCGCCAGCGCGGATGCAACGAGATGTTTCATCTGGCAGCATGGGTGAAACCGGAACCAATCCCGCAGGAAACGGATTTGTTTGCGGGAGTGGAAGAGAAAAACTAACCACAGAGGACACGGAGACCACAGAGTTGTTCTCTGTGTCCCTCTGTGCCCTCTGTGGTGAAGGGTTCATCGCGGCTTGAGGATGTCGCTCAGCATATCCGGCTTGGATTCATCCCGAACAAGGTGCGGATACTTCTCTCCGCCGTGATAATCAAGCTTGTAGGTCCTGTAATATTCGGTGTTCTCGACTAGCAACTGCAGCGGCTCTGAGTTGTTCTTGCCGGCTTTCAAGGCATCGCGCAGCACTTCTCCTGTGAATCTGCGGCCATTCACAGCCACCACCTTCATCCCGGGTCCAATGCCGGCTTTGGCGGCGGGCATACCTTCGATCGTATCCGCAATTTCGCCGTCTTCTTTCAGCAACAGTCCGATGGAATACGCGGCATTCACGCCGCCATCACGTTCCTGGGCTCGGTAGAGTTCGGACCGATTTTCATCGTAGACGAGTTTCCAGCCGCTCCCCTCGATGCCACCCAGGGGAGCTCCCGGCCCGTGATTGGCGAGACGCTCGGTCCAGAAGCCGCGCCAGTCGTAGGCAGCGACCTGATTCAGAGTGTTGCCCACATCATCGAAAGTGTAGGTCTTCACCTCTGGTGGCCCGCTTTGGCCGCCGTGGAAGAGATGACAGAAGTCATCCATCGATTTCTTGCCCTTCGTCTGTTGCCGGATGATGGTATCGACCCACAGCCAGTTCAGGACGTCTTCGTCGTAGTAGTCGAGATCACGCCGCCACGACCCCCACTCCGGAGGCGCTCCTTGCATGGCGGCTACGCCGTCGGCAGTATCCTGCAGGTCTCGCCAGGTGCGCCCCGGGATGTGGTCCAGCTGAGCTGCAATCAACGCCACAACATCACGAAACTGCTCGGGAGTGCGCAACCCACTGCGCGCGCTCAAAACATCTCCGAGGTACGAAGTCAGCCCTTCATAGACCCATAGCAAATCCGTTTGCATCGGCTTCTCATAATCCGGTGTGGCCAGGTCGGCAGGGCGGCGATATTTTCCGTTCCACGAATGAACGTATTCATGCGGCAAAAGCCCTGCCGCCAGAGTTCTCAGTTCGGGATCAACCAGAGCACGCTCGCCACTCCGGCTATCGTTGGATTCGTGGTGTTCCAGGCCAAAGTGAGCTACGTGGTCGCTCAGGCTGTAAAGAAAGTGGTAATCGCGGAAGTGCCGAGCTCCGAAAAGCTTGAATGCCTGATCAGTGAGGCTCTTGTAACGATCAAAAACATCTGCTGGCGCATCCAGAGCCGCAGCGCTATCCGCCGCGATATCCATTTCCTGAGGAGGGTTTTCGGCCAGCGGAACGACACGCAGGAATTCACCGGCAATTACCGGCGAATCCACGAGTGCGGTCAGCGACGCGGGGCTGAACTTGATCTCACCCGACGACTGCGAAGCGATCGGCAGAGGCGTGCCAAACTTCCAACCTTCCGGTAGCCGCAAGGTCGCCTGGTAGCTGAGTTCATCAGAGGTCCAGCCCTCCGGGTAGAGCAGCAAAGTATTCCAACTGATGACCGTCATCTTATCGGTCGCCGATTGTCCGCCGGTGTAGATTCCTTCTCGTCCCGTGGGCGACATGTAGTCGACGGCGGCATCGACCAGCGAGACACCTTGCGGTACCTCAACGTGGAATGTCCAGCCGTCGAGCAGATCGCGACGCCACTTCAGGATTTGCCCGTTGCCGGTGAAGCGAAGGCCGGCCAGCTCCTGAATGGGTCCGGTGGGTCCGTGCTCGCCGGGAATCCATTTTGGGTAGTAGAGAGTGAGCGTGCCGGGAGTTGCGGGTATTGTTAAATGCGCATGAAAAATCTTTCGTGGGGCATCGGTGGCATCGACGGAGATAGTGACGGTTGGAGCTGGAGTTCTGGTTTGAGTTTGCGCGGCAAGGGGAAACATTGCTGAAATAATGAAAGCGATCAAGCACGAAGCTCCGCAACGAGCAGGAGAAATCATCCCAAGGGTCCTTTCTATTAAAACGATTTGCTGAATCCGAATGTGTGAATATATCAGTGGAGAGTGAGGAGAGTCACGCGCGCGTGATGACGAGTGACGCCGGATGCCTAACATCTGAGACCTGAAACCTAACGCCTAACGCCTGACACCTTGTACCGGAGTTGCTATGATTCTGTGGTGTCGCCTCATTCCCGCGGAAAATTCATTACTTTTGAAGGTCTCGACGGTTGCGGAAAGAGCACGCAACTGGAGCGCCTTGCTACAGCTTTGCGGGCGCAGAAGTTTCCGGTAGTGGTCACGCGGGAGCCAGGCGGCACGGCAACGGGCGAAAAAATTCGCCAGCTTCTGCTCGATACAAGTACCTCGGCGCTGGCGCCACTAGCGGAGTTGGCGCTGATGTTCGCCTCCCGTGCGCAGCACATCAAAGAGGTGATTCAGCCGGCTCTCGCCGAGGGGCGCATTGTTCTGTGCGATCGGTTTACGGATTCGACCGAAGCGTACCAGGGCGGTGGCCGCAAGCTGGGCAGCGAAGCAGTACTGGCCCTGCACCGCATCTTATGCGGTGACTTGCAGCCGGATCTCACTATCTTGATGGACTCCGAAGTGGCTGCCAGCGTGGAGCGCGCGCGTCGCCGTAACCGGGCGCGGATTTCGGGAACCGATGAGAACCGCTTCGAGCGGGAGAATCGCGCTTTTTTTGGACGCGTGCGGAATGCCTATCTGGCCATTGCGACTCGGGAGCCACACCGGGTTGCGGTAGTGGACGCCCGCGGAACACCGGAAGCAACTCACGACCAGATCATGAACGTGGTCAAACGCAGATTGAAGCTCGCAGCGAAGACGGCGTAGACCAACCGGCCGATATAATTTAGCCGAAAGCTGGAAGCCGAGAGCTGACACATATTTCTCATGCCCTTTTCCGATTTTCACGGCAATACGGACGTGGTACACCGCCTGCGCGACATGCTGGCGCGCGAGCGCTTTCCGCATGCCATGATCGTGGCCGGCCCGGCCGGTTCCGGCAAGTACACTCTTGCGCTCATGCTGGCGAAAGCCATGAATTGTCTGGAGCGGCCCACCAGCGATGGACTGCCTGATTTCTGCGGCAAATGTTCTAACTGCGTTCGTATCGGGATGTCCGAGGATCTGGCTGCTCGCTGTGGCGAGGCCGTCGAGGCTCGTGAAAGCCTGCGAGAAGCGGATAAGAAGGACACGCGGATTTTTGTTCAGACCCATCCCGATGTGCTGATTATCCCTCCCGATCCTCCGCAGTTGATGATTAAGGTAGACCAGGTACGCAGGGTGATTGAGACCATCTATTTCCGCCCAGCCGAGGCGAAGGAGCGAGTTTACATCTTCACCGATTCGGCCTTCATGAAAGAGGCTGCCAATTCGCTGTTGAAGGTGTTGGAGGAACCGCCGGAATTCGCGACCATTTTTCTGCTAACGGAAAATCCCGGCGAGTTACTGCCGACAATCCGATCGCGCTCGATGCTGGTCACGCTGAATGCCCTCAGCCGCGAGGAAATCGAGAAATATCTGGCCACGTACCGCCCAGATTGGAACGCCAAGCAGCGGGCTCTCGTGGCGCGATCGTCGGAAGGAGCGCTGGGCCGGGCACGCAGCTTCGATCTGGCGGCCTACACGGCGACCCGCCAGCATGCGCTCACCATTCTAAGCACGGCGCTGCGCGGCGCCGATCACAGTGAGCTGTTCAAAGTTACGGAAACATACCGTGCCGGAGCCGAAGGCCGAGAAAAGACCGAAAGCCTGCTGCGCACGCTGTACTCTCTGCTGGAAGATCTCATGTTGCTGAACTCCCGGACTCCGGAATACGTGCGGAACACCGACATCGAAGGCGAACTGAGGAAACTGGCCGAGGCGGCCGACTTTGCCTGGATCGCGCGCGCCGCCGACGGCCTCGCCGAAGTGGAACGCGGCCTGCGCCGCAATCTGCTGCGGTCGTTGTCACTCGATGCATTCGCAGCGGCATTGGAGAAAACGGCCGGCTAGCCTCAGCCATCATCGCTCAGACTGGCTTCAATCTGGTCTCACATTGGCACATGGCACGAAGGTAGGATTGTCATCTCCCATAACCTGTGTTACGGTAATCACAAGCTCACGCCTTCGGAACGCATAATCACAGTCATACCGTGTGACCGGCGTTGCAAAGTGTGTCGGACAGGTGACGCTATGAAAGATGCGATCGATTCCATTCCAGTCGAACATGCGGTGGAAGACGGATTTGCCAACCGCAAACTGATCCGCCCTTCGCTCAACCGCAACGACTCTTTCAGCCGCAACGAGCACAACCACAACCACTCGGCTCCCATAGGCGACCGCCGGCCCGAACGGGCGGATCGTGGCGATCGCAATGGAGGCGGCAGGAAGTCCGCGCCGCCGGAACAGACCAACGCAGAAAATTTTTATTATCAGAAGCAGATGCAGTCGAAAACGCCGATGGTTATTGTGCTGCAGGACGGCGAGCAAGTTCACGGCGTGATCGAGTGGTACGACAAGACCTGCCTGAAGATCAACCGCACCGGCGCTCCCAACCTGATGATCTACAAGCCCGCCATCAAGTACATGTTTAAGGAAGGGGAGAACGTAAGGAAGTAGCTAGTAGCTAGGCCCCCCACAGTTCCCGCGCTTTCGTGTTCCCAAATATGTCTTGTAACGACTCTTTAACTAGCTACTCGCTACTAGGTACCCGCTACTAAAGCTTGGGCAACACGATCCCTTTCTGAGCCTGGTATTTCCCTTTGCGATCGGCGTAGCTGGTCTCGCAAACCTCATCCGACTGAAAGAAAATAATCTGGCACAAGCCTTCGTTGGCGTAGATTTTCGCAGGGAGTGGCGTGGTGTTTGAAATTTCGAGCGTCACAAAGCCTTCCCACTCCGGTTCAAACGGCGTGACGTTTACGATGATGCCGCAGCGCGCATAGGTAGACTTTCCCACGCAAATGGTCAGACAGCTGCGCGGAATCTTGAAATATTCCACCGAGCGGGCCAGGGCGAACGAATTCGGCGGGACGACACAACAGTCCGAGCGTACCGTCACGAACGAACGCTCATCGAACTTCTTGGGATC
>Ga0187771_10002461_pt1 | contig 12746 bp, 14 predicted proteins | sample 0116_SJ02_MP15_1_FD_133139 | JGI IMG/M metagenome (GOLD analysis project Ga0187771, IMG submission 133139) | Tropical peat soil microbial communities from peatlands in Department of Meta, Colombia - 0116_SJ02_MP15_10_MG | ecosystem: Environmental > Terrestrial > Soil > Wetlands > Peat | place... | reverse complement strand
TTGCTCCTCAGCTCCTCGACCAGGGCGGTCAGGAGCTCTTCGAAGCTGTAGCCTCGCGTGGGGTAGCTCTGCCCCAGGGACTTCAGGGCCTTGACCATTATGGCCTGTAATGTCCTGTCTATCCTACAGTTGACATGCAACGCTTTGACGAGGTTGCCGTAGAGCGCCGCCTTCCTCGGCAGCGACTCGAAAAGGAGCTTTTTCGTTATCATGGTTTTGCCGGACCCCACGGGGCCCGTTATCATCACGACCTGGCTCGCCTTGGAGGCGCTCTGGGCCACGCTCTGGAAGTACAGCTCGAGCTTCTTCAGCTGGGCTTCCCTGTGGGGTATCTGGTGCGGCAGATACTCCTGCACGAGTATAGTCTCGTCCCGGAAGACCGAGCGTGCCATGAGAGAGCTTAGTGATTCCGCCTATTCGTCTTATAACCTTGATACTATACTCCGAACTGATTGTATAAGGGAGGTCTCTGAAAGTATTCGCCCTTAACTGCAAGGCTGGGGAGGGGCGATTCAAATAGGGTGGGTCGGCCGGATTTGAACCAGCGAATTTGGTGGGGTTGGACAAGGGGTCCACTTCCGCATCGAGCTGTCAACCGAACACGAAGTCCGCCTTGATTGTTGTCGAATTGTAGTACGGCGGCTCACTCGGCGGGTTGGTCGACCAACTGAAGGTGAGAACCATAGCTACGCTGCCAGGGTGAACAAGTTGATACCAGAAAGCGTCGCAAGTATCCGGGAATCCGATCGTTAGGTTTTGGCCCTGATTCAATGTGGTGGCGTACACTGTCCCGTAGCATGATAACGCAGAAGGGACGGCCACAATAACCGTCGAGTTCCCAGAAATCGAAGTATGCAACGTTCCGGCAGTCCCCACCATTTCATAGACAGGAGAACTGCCCGCATTCTCGTACGTCACGAGAAATGTCACGCTCCATCTGCCGTTGCTGGCGGGTATCACTGTCGCCCACACCTTATCGACTTTCACCTGGCCCATTGGGGAATACGAGAATGACCCGATGATAGGATTAGTAAGAAATGAAAACAGGGTCGTGTTCGTGGTGACGGTCGTTGTCGAAGTGACAGTCGTTGTCAAGTTGATCGTCTGGCGACGACTTTCGCCAGCGAGGTAGCCTGCCCCTAGACCCTCTGCGACCAACACAATGACCACGACTGCGACTATCTCTTTCCTCGTACTTCAGAGGGTAGCCTCAAGGGGTGTAAAGTTCTACTCTTGAGAACGGCCTAGCGATTTTGGTGGGTGATGGTCACTTTGGCCCTCAGAGTCGGGCGGGTTCGAAGTGCCTATCCTGGTCTGCAGCCACGAAAAGAGGTCCGACTTCAGGTACCAATTCTTCTGGTTCATTGGTATGACCATTGGGGGCAGGTTGTATTTGGGATAGATAATTAAGGGATGGCGCTTCAATTTCAATGGATTAGTTACAAGCAATCTCTCAACCTTGTTGATGTCAGAGTATTCGAGCCGATGCTTCCTCGAAAACATTTCGTATTTCAGGTAATTGCTGAAGAAGGCCGCATCCCATATGGGTTCCCTCATCAGTTCTGCGACAGTATATGTCAGCAGTCCAGCCAACAGAAACAGTGTCACCTCTCCCGCGACAAATTGGTTCGTTTCGGTGAGGAGATATGTCCCTAATGCAGTGAGCATGAGAGCCCCACCAGCGAGACACGCAATCATTGGGGTGAGCGTGACATAGAAGTAAGGAACCCTATCGGTCAACCAATTCTCTCTGAGCCTTTCGGACGACCGTTTATTCATGGAAGTTCTTGTTACTGCTCTCCCGATCTGCGCCTACTCGTGAGGACAACCCAGCGACTTTGGGTTTGGCACAGGAACCCCCTGGTGGACGCCTTACGCATTGTTACCAATGATTACCCAGAGCGCAGAACCGAAGAAGAAAGCGGGCCAAAGAAGTGAGATTATCTTGTTTGTTTGAGACCCTTTCAACGCCCACCAAACGATAGCCGAGTCAATGAGAACCATCACGGCGGACAGGCCCACTAGGGAAGAAACTGTCTGATAAGGCCCATAACCCTGCTCAGCGATTCTGAGGAGCCAGAGATACCGTTGCAAGAAGAGCAACCCGATTGCGCCAGCGAGCAACGAAGCATGTACTCCGAGGTATCCAATGTTTCCTTGGAGGCCAAAATGAGCAGTCAACTGGGGAACAAGGAGCGAGGCATCCTATACGCGTTACGTCGCTATTTCGTAGGTGCTATGGAACGGCCCGGCGATTCTGGTAGGGTAGTCAAACTAACCTTGACTATGCGCTTGATAGAACGATGGGTGGAGGGTTATCTGAAAGCATTCTTACAAACTAAAAAGAGGACACGGGAGTCCACGGGACGATGAAGGCAGTCAGATTCCACAAGCATGGCGGTCCCGAGGTGCTTCGGTATGAGGAAGTAACTGACCCGAAGCCCAGCTCGGACGAGGCACTGGTGCGGGTGAAAGCGTGCGCCCTGAACCACCTCGACATCTGGGCGAGGAACGGCCTTCCGAACGTCTCCATCCACATGCCGCACATTTCTGGAAGCGACATCGCGGGGGTCGTAGAGTGGGTTCCCGCCGAGGAGAAAATGTTCAGGAGGGGAGACGAAGTGGTCGTGAACCCTGGAATTGGATGCGGGCGCTGCGAGGCGTGCCTCCTGGGACGAGACGACCAGTGCCCCGATTACAAGATAATTGGGTATGGGACGGATGGAGGGTACGCTGAGCTCGTTAAGGTAGGGAGGACTCACCTGATCAGGAAGCCCGAGGGAATGAGTTTCGAAGAGGCGGCGTCCTTTCCCCTCGTGTTCGAGACCGCCTACCACATGCTCGTAACCAAGGCGAGGGTGGGCCCGGGTGACACGGTGCTCGTGCTGGCCGCGAACTCCGGGGTGGGCATCGCTGCCGTGCAGATCGCGAAGCTGCTCGGAGCCGAAGTGATAGCGACGGCCGGGGACAAAGAGAAGGCGGAGGGGGCGAGGCGCCTAGGGGCGGACCACACGATCGACCACTACAGGCAGAACGTCTTGGCGGAGGTGAAGGAGCTGACGGGGAAAAGGGGGGTTGACGTGGTAATCGAACACGTAGGGAAGGCGACCTGGGAAGGGAGCGTTAAGGCACTGGCGAAGGGAGGGAGGTTAGTGACGTGCGGGGCCACAACCGGCGCCGACGCCACAACTGATCTTAGGTACGTTTTCAGCAGGGAACTGACAATTTACGGAAGCTACATGGCGGGGATGGGGGAACTCCTTGAAGTGGTGAAGATGTTCGGCGAGGGAAAACTGAAGACGGTGGTCGATTCAATCTATCCCTTACAGAAGGCGGCTGAGGCGCAGACGAGGATGGAGAGGAGCAGGCATTTTGGGAAGATTGTGCTGAAAGTCTAAGGGACGATTTTGTAGGAGTAGGTTATCTTCGCAGTGGGCTTGAGGGTCGCTCCGACGCTGCAGAACTTCTCGGTGCTTTCCCTGATGGCCTCCTCCACGAATCTCGTCTCCAACGAGTCTCCTGACAGAACGTACTTGATCTGTATGGACGTCCATGGCTTCGGGAGGCCATGTTCGGGTCGCTCGCCAGAAACGAGAATCTTGAGCGACTTCAGTTTCTGCCTGCGCTTGTTCAGTATAGCGACAATGTCCATCCCCGTGCACGCCCCCAAGGACGTGAGGAGGGCACGCATGGGGCTAATCCCCCTCTGGATTGCCTCCGACGAATCATAGACCACCACGTGCCCCGACGTGTCTGAACCCAGGAAGACATTTCCCTCGCTCCACGTGACCTCGGCGAGCCAGTCACCTTTACTCAATCTTAACCACCAGAGGCTTCGACTTGGAAGAGACTTCACCCTTCTCTATGAAGCTTCTCCTCCCCCACCTCGCGTTCGCATCGGCGACAAGCCTGTGGCTCCCCGCCCCAAGAGCGGAGGCAGGGATCTGGAACTCCTTCTCGACGTCCAACATCTTCGACTTCGCATCTTCGACACTCCTTGGTATCTGCGGCGGGCCGCCGTCCTCTGGGATGATCATGGCCCAGATGCGGTATGGGAGGTCAGGGTCGCGGCTCCAATAGAAGCTGGCCTTGCGCACTTGCTTCCTGCTATCCTCGAGCTTCCTTGACCTCATAGTCCCCTGGCTCCTCAGAACAGTTTTCAATGTCACCCGCAGGATCTTGTCGAAGTCCTCCCAGGCCAGGGTCCAGACGTCTGGATGGAATGCCTCCCTTAATCCGCCCGTTATTTTGAAACTTGCACTAACGCGGATCGTCTCTGAAGTCGAGTAAGATTTCTTGTCCGCAACCAGCTGGAGTTGACTGAGTCTCGTCTCCGGCCAGGAGTAATCGCCTCTCCTGTCCTTCAAAGGCAATTTGACTCGTCGGCCCTCCCGTGCCCGTTAAAAGCGTGATTGGAGCCTGCCCGTTTCGTCTGGGATGCTTCGCGAGCAAGGTCCGCCAGACAGGCACCTGCCCTCAGTACCGTGGTCTGGTGACAATGAGGGTGTGGCATACCTTCAAGTAGCAATATGAATAGGAGTATGCATAGAAAATGGCAAAAATGCTTATTACGAAATCCGAAAGTGCGTATTCTGACCAGTTCATGCGAAGTCACGCCGAATCGCACACACTTGGATTCTGCTCCCCCGTATCATGGATTCAGAATCAGCATGGCTTAAATGCGGACGCCGAGGCAATGATATCACGGCCGGGGGTGCTGATGGGTTGACCGTTGTAGAACGCGAACCCGAGAGTAGTGTGAATGCGAGGACGGTCGCGCTTGTAAAGGTCCTGACCGAACTGGGCCCAGAAATTCCTGAAATCGCCCGGAGGCTCGGTCAGTTCAAGGAATCGGTCCGATACAGGTACAAAGAGAAGATACTGAGCAAAGGCTACGCAGTACAGGCAGCAGTAGATCACGAAAGGCTTGGCTTCGAGAGAATCATGATCATTGCTGACTTCTCCGAGGCTTATCGAAACTTTGCTCCGGCCATAGTAACAGCCATGAGCGAAGTCTGCTATGTGGTAGGATTCTCGAAATCCCTCATAGGCGGAGAGTACATCATCAACCTTAGCGTTCCGACCGAGCAGGCGGGGGAAGTTAGAGCGTTCTTTCTTGCACTGAAGGAGAGGGGAATGTTCTCGAATCTGGAGATACTAGACTTTGACTGGTATCGAAACGTCCCCATGAAACCCGAGTACTACGATTTCGACACGGGCCGATGGGACTTCCAGTGGCAGAATCCCAGCTCACAGGACTACGAAGGAGCGGCATACGTACCTTCGAAGAAGGGGAAGTTTGACTACGTGGACCTCTTGATCATAAAGGAACTTCAGATGGATGCGAACAAGTCGCTGAAGGCGATGTCTGAAAAGTTGAATATCAATTACAAAAAGCTAGCTTGGCATCACGCTGCACATGTCTGTGGCCAGAAACTGTTGCACGGGTTTACCGTGAACTGGATAGGAACGCGGTACGATTACACCCTAGAGAAGATCCTCCACAGAAAGCACAGGTACTTCGTTCTGGACCTCTTCGTGAGGAACGTCAACGAGTATGAATCGATGAATCTGAGGCACCAGATGAACGTACTCCCATTCTTGTGGAGCGAGGCAGGCGGCGGGAACTACCACGCTGAAATCGCGTTGCCTGTTGATAACGTCGTCGAGGGGTTGCAATACATTGGGAACGCGACCAATCCTGTGAAGGACAGACTTAGCATCTACCCAGGCGATCAGACGGAGGCCGCCAGCTTCACTATCCTGTATCAGCTCTACGATCAGACGGCGAAAGCGTGGACGTTCAACAAAGGCGACCTGCTCCAAAGATTCGAAAAGCTAATGGTTGAAATAAAATCGGGGCCCACTAGAGAAGTCTAGTGGGATCCCCAACCGCCGATGCACTCGAGCGGTCCTAGGTTCAGCCCAAGCGTCGCGAAAATAATGCTCGCGCCGCCGATGGCCAACATCCCGTAGCGGATTTTTTCGTCTAGGGTCATACCGGCAGTAGGTGGCACCTCGGGGATTTTTAAGGAATGAGCCTAAGCACAGGGAAGTTCGGTTTTGGCTACGCGAATTCTAAGAAATGACTGATTCGGGTCGGAAATCCTCTGTCGGGGTCTCCTAATGCCACTTTTTGCCCGAAGTCCCAAATATGGACTCGTAATATGGATTAGAGACCCCATTGAACGCAGCAGACGAAGAGAAGCATCCACACATTCCCGCCAGGAACGTCCTAGACAGGATAATCCTCGGAGGGAGCGACGGAGCGATTGAAGGCCTCGCCACAACCTCCGCACTGAACGGTGCGAGGGTAGCCTCTGGGACTATCGCTCTCGCGGGGTTTGCCTTCGCCGTCGCCGGAGCCATTGCCATGTTCTTCAGCAGCTATCTCTCCAGGCGCTCTGAACTCAGATCACTGCAGATAGACATCGACAGGGAGAAGATGGAAATCGAAACAGAGCCTGAGGAGGAGCAGGGGGAGATGCGAGATCTCCTGAAGAAGGATGGCTACGACGCCAGAGAGGCGGAAGCAATCCTTCAGAGGCTAACGAAGAACAAGGATTTGTTCCTCAAAGAAATGCTCCGACGAGAGCTCGGAGTGAACATCGAAGACGTCGGATCGGACCCCTTTGTCTGGCCTCTATTCGCCGGAATAACGTTTCTCCTGCTGGCTCTTCTGGCAGTATCGCCCTACGCGTTCCCTCTTCCGCGCACCGATGAGCTACTAGCTTCAGGTGCGCTCTCCTTGGCCGCGCTCTTCGCACTGGGCTCAAGGGCGTTCGTGCCAGGGAATTTCAACTTCAAGGCGGGAGTCGAGTCAGCCCTGGTAGGCGGGGCGGCAGCCGGCCTTCTGTACCTGATTGGTATCGCAGTCTCAAGTTTCTGAAGCGGCTCAGATTCATTAACCTCAGCTGTCGTAACAGCCTGGATGCAGAAGAGCGCGGGGTTCACCCATCTGACGTTCGATTGCTACGGCACTCTGATTGACTGGAGGACGGGAATAGAGCGCGAGCTCGCAAGGATGGTGGGCGACGTCAAATTAAGCGGACCCCAGCTCCTTGCTGCCTACGTTGAAGCCGAGAAATCGCAGGAGTCTACCTACAAGAAGTACAGAGAGGTCCTACGCCGGACAGTCACCTCGATGTCCGGTGTCCTTGGAGTCACGGTCACAAAGGGTGCAGCAAAGGCGTTTGCCGGCTCCGTGCCGAGGTGGCCAGCGTTCTCCGACACAGCCGGGTTCCTGCGGGAAATGGGGTCGAGAGGGTTCAAGCGCTACATCCTGTCCAACGTGGACAACGATCTCCTCGAGGAGACCGTTAGGCGACATGGTTTCGAGGTGGACGGGTTCGTCACAGCCGAAGAAGTGGGCAGCTACAAGCCAAGGCCCGGCCACTGGGAGAGGTTCTTCCAGAAGACGGGCGCGAAGAGAGAAAGACTCCTGCACGTCGCCCAGAGTGTCTACCACGACATCATCCCAGCCCAAGGAATGGGCCTGGCTACGGCCTGGGTGAACAGGTACCACGAGCCCATGCCGAAGGCAGCATCTCCCACCTTTGTGACCGACAGCCTGGCCAATCTCGCCGAGCTACTCAGCAGGGTCTCTGCGTAAAGGATAACTTACGGACGGAAAGTGCTGTCCAGAGAATGAGATCCTGGACCGTGGCGAGCACCGCCGTATTCACGGCCTTCGTCGCGGCTGCTACCTCCGTATTCTCGGTCACCATACCTGCGACGAACGGCTACTTCAACGTGGGGGAAATCATGGTGTATACCAGTGCCCTGCTGATGGGACCCTACGTCGGCGCGTTCGCTGGTGGCGTCGGGTCCATGATCTCGGACCTTTCGCTTGGCTATCCCTACTATGCCCCTGGGACTTTGGTCATCAAAGGGCTCGAGGGCTTCATTGTAGGCTATCTGGGCACCAGGGTCTTCCCTAGCATTTCGGGCTCCGGCTGGAGGGCCGTAACGGTTGCCGTTGGTCTGGCCTTCTCCTCCGCTCTTGCTTACGTTGGCATCACCTTCCTGTCTGGGGACCTTTCCCCAACCCTCGGAGGCGCCTGGGGGATACCTGCTTTCACGATCAACCTTAGTGTGCCTACCTACTTCTGGCCCGTTGTGGCGACCGCAGCCTTTGCAGTGATTTTGGCAATAGGTTTCAGGCACCAAATGAGGTCTGGACAGAGCATCCTTTCCGTGCTTGTGGGGGGCTCGGAGATGGTGGCGGGGTACTACCTCTACGAGTCGTTCATCCTCACGCTGATCGCACCCACTTCGTACACGGCGACGCTCGCGCCTCTGACCGAAGTGCCCTTCAACATCGCCCAGGCCCTTATCGGTCTGCTCGTGGCCGTCCCCCTCGTAAGAAGCATCAAGCGTATCACGAGAGGTAGGGAATTCCGTCTGCAGGGGAACGAGACGCCAACCGGCAAAGTGAGCCAATGAGCCGACTCCCAATCGGCAAGATTCCCATAGAGGTTCTGAATTCGACCTTCCTCAGGTTGACAGGGGCCAGCTCTAACGCCATCATCACGCCTCCGCTTGCGGGCCTTGACTTCGCCGCTCTGAAGGTTGACGAGAAGTACATGATCGTCTCAGCCGATCCTGTAACGGGCGTTGCGCAGGAGATCGGCCGATACGCCATCTCGGTCAGCGCCAATGACGTGGCGACGAGCGGCAACCGACCTCAGTTCGCCGAGTCCGTGGTGCTGATGCCGGAAGGGGCGGACGCGAAGTACGCGGAGAAGATCGCCAAGCAGATGGATTCGGAGGCGAAGAAGATCGGACTGAGCATCGTCGGTGGGCACACCGAAGTGACGCCAGGTCTCCACCACCCAATAGTAATGGTAACAGCCTTCAGCTTCGTCGACGGTTATGTTTCGTCTAGGGATGCGAAAGAGGGAGATACGATCATGATGTCCAAGACCGCTGGCCTCGAGGGAACCGCGGTCCTCTCAGGGCGAAGAAAGTTCCTTGACAGCCTCAGCGTCGTAGATGAGGCTACGGCAGCATACGCCACGGGGGCGGTCCATGCTATGCATGACTGCACCGAGGGAGGGGTTCTGGGAGCAGCCTTCGAGATGTCGCTTGCGTCTAGACTCGGGTTCGAGCTGGAGGAGAAGAAGGTGCCCGTGGCCCCAGAGACGAAGGAGCTCTGCCGCAGGCGGGGCATCGACCCCCTGAAGCTCATAGGTTCGGGGGCTCTTCTGTTCGCCGTGGAAAAGGGGAAGGAACCCAGGGTGTCCAGGGCGCTTTCCCCCATTTGTAGGGCTTCGACGGTTGGGACGTTCACCAATGCCGGCAGGATTCTGGTCAGGAAGGACGGGAGCCGTAGGACGTTGCGCGAAGCGCCCGAAGACGAGCTATGGCGAGCTCTCGCCAGGACGTCTCGCCGCAGGTACGGGCTTTAGCTCCGCCCTTTCCCCCGTTTCCCGTTTCTGGGAAGGCTGGAGCGCCCAAGAGAACTTCCTCTGCAGGGACCTGCTGTATACCTTGGCCCAGTCGAGGCCGACGTAGTCGCACCATGCCTTGTAGATTCGCGGGTCGATGTAGTTCTTCAGCGAAGTGTTCAGGTTGTAGTTCTTCGCCCTGACATAAAAGCCGAGCTCGCTTTCGAGTTTCTTCAGCCTCTTGTCGTCCTTCTTCCCCTTCGCCCTCACCTCCTCCAGCTTCTGCGTCTTCTTCTCGTAGGACTGCTGCCAGGTCTTTGGGAGGGTCCTCTGGTGGTTGCAGAAAATCGCGGCCTGGAGGTTCGCTTCCTTCGCGTGGTAAAGCTTGTCTATGTCGTCCATTACTTCGGCGTTCTTTGACTCCAAGGTACGCTTTGCCACGTCTGTAGCGTGCCATGTCCTGAAGACCTTCGCCGTCAGACCGGGGACGATGGAGGAAAGGAATTGGTTGACCATGCTCGAAGTGACCTCATGGAATACCTCCGTCTCCGGCGACTTGCCCTTCTTGAACTCCTCCAGGTTCTCCAGCACCTGAGGAAGGGGCCTGTCGGTCTTCTTCCATGGTACGCTGTCCTTTCCGAGGAAGTCAAACTCGACAGCGCCCTCCTTCACCTTGATGTGCTCGACTCTCAGCGTGCTCGCACCAACCGTGTCCGCTTCGTCCTCGTCCTTCTCGTCTCCGACCCTCATCCCAAGCCTGTGGATGAGGTAGCAGACCGTGGCGACCTGTCGCATCTTTGGATCCTTCGACGTCAGCTTCCTCTCAATCCGCGCCTCGATTTTTCTCATGTTGGAGCCCACCCTCCTAGCGTTGTCGTACTTCGCACGACTCCTCGACTGCTGAATAGGGGTGCTCTCGTGGAGCCAAACGTACTTCTCCTTGTCGGTGAGCTTGTCGATCCACTTCGCCATCCACATCGAGTTGTGATCGTTGACCACCTCTTTCCAGTTCCCAGGGGGCACCGGCGCAGCCTCCCCAAGGTTCAGTATGACGTCAGAAGCTTGCACCCGCGGTTTCCACTTCCCCCTTAGCGGATGCTTTCCGCGCCCCATGAAGAGCCCAGGCGGCTCGACCATGTAGTTGGCAAAGTCGACCTCCTTGCCGTCGAGGAGGGCCTTTCCGTACTTCGCCTTGAGCGCCTCGCGCCTCTCCTTCCTTGCTGCCGCGAGTGCCTTCCTCTGGTCCTTCGTCATGCTCTCCTTCGCTGCCTTCTCTTCCTCTACCTTCCTGTAGAGTTCGGAGAAATCTACGTCTTTGAACTCGGCTCCTTTGCACCAGGGGGGGAGCTGCTTGGCGAAGTCCCTCATGAAATTGGCGGCGAACACTGGGTCCTGAACGTAGGGAGTGTCTTTCTTCTTGGCGAAGTTGTATGCCATCTCCTCTGCCAGAGGGGGAAGCTCGACCTGCGACCCCTTCACCGAGATGTGAAGGCCCTCAGGCTTGTAAAGGTCGGGGAAGTTCACCCCATTGTGAGAAAGCGTCTTCCAGTATGCTTTCATGAATCGGTGAGGGTGATTTCGAGTCTCCGTGTATTTAAGATGAACTTGAGAAAGTGGACTTCTGCGACGAGGGTTAAATACGTGCGGAGACCCCTTCGCCGATGTTCCTGGATGTGGATTGATTTCGAGACGGACAGAATTCCCGAGCTCAAGAACCCAGCGATGATCGTTGCGGTCTCGACATCCATGCCGCAGTACAAGGCGCTCTATTCTCAGGCCAGGGAGCTGGCGGAGTATCTTCTGGGGAAGATGGAGTTCAAGAAAATAGGCACCGTCAGAGCGTCGGCCTTCCCTCCCGAGGTCCTCGTGAGGCACGACGGGCTGTCGACACTTCCTGAATGCAGCTTCTACCTCAGCAGAGGGAAGAGGGACCTGCTCCTATTCGCGGGGGACAGCAGCCCCGGAGACGAGCAGTACGAGTTCGCCCAGTTCGTCCTGAAAGTGGCCAAAGACATGGGAGTGGAGGAGCTTTACTCCGTGGGGGCCCGGTGGGCCGAGACCCCGGTCCCTGCCGAGGCGGAACCAAGGACGACGGGATTCGCCACCGATTCTACAGGGGTGGCGAAGCTGAAGAACCACGGAGTTCAGATCTTGGGAGAGGAGCCTGCTCCATTCTTCGCCTCCATGGTAGTCGCCATGGCGAAGGACGTGGGGATAAGGGGGTACAAGCTATCCGTAGACCACGGGGAGCCCAGCCCTCACGTCCGTTCAGTCGCGAAGCTCCTCCAGATTCTAAGCGAGATGGCTGCCTTTGAAGTGGACCTGGGGGAGCTGAAGGCGAGGGCTGCGCCGGCATCCCCGGGGAGGCAGACGGGGAACGACACGATATACCACTAGTCAGAGTGGACAGTTACAGCTTCTTGATCCAGGGCGCCAAGCTCGGGTCCGAAGCCCCAGTCCCTCGCCAGGGCGTCTGCCTCTCGCTCCCTTTCCCTTGACTCCTCTGGTCGGACGTGTTCGTTGAGCCACGCGTGCGCCAGCTCGTGCGCTATCACCGCAGTCGCAGCGGGGTCGGAGAGGGCGTCGAAGAGGGACGAGTAGAAGGTGATGGTCTGGCGTGGCCTAGAGAGGACCAGGAAGTACCTCACGCGTGAATATCGGGTTAGGCCGACCGTGGTCTTCGTGGGCCTTCTTGAAAGTGTGACGGAGCTGACAGTAGTGATCCGGGGCACGACGCTTGGTGGCCTCGTGTTCGCCTCGCTGAAGAGCCTCCGGAATCTCGGGTCGCGCGAAAGCGTGTACCTGCCCGCGACCACGCCCGAATCCGTGCCGACCAAGTCTGTAGCACGCTTCCTTTCCCTAATTACCCTTGGCCAGCCATCTGCTCGAGACGGCCATAGCTAGACCCACCCAATATGGAAGGTATGCCAGCAGAGGACTGAAGCCGCCTAGCTTGTAGGCTGCATAGCCGAACGAGACAAGCAGCCCCAAGAATCCCGCACCACCGCCTAGATAGATGAGGGCTCTTCCCGTGGTAGTGTGGTTTGTGATAATGACCAGCCCTCCAACCATTACAGCGATCCCTCCTAGAGCAATGACCAGTTCTAGGATTGTGACGGCGAAGACTGCGACGCCGGCGGCCATCCCGCCGAGGAAGTCAGAGATGTGCGGCTCTGCAAGGTTGAGGGCCGTGTAGAGAAACCCCCTCGACGTGTATCCGCTCGCGAACATGAGAAAGCCCCCGAGTAGTGTGAGCGCACCTGCAGCATAGACCCTGGCACCCATCTATGTTCGTCCTGCCTCGCTTCTACAATAGCATTATGCCTGGATGTCCGGCCCTACCCGACCGAGATGTTT
>Ga0187771_10002459_pt1 | contig 12748 bp, 9 predicted proteins | sample 0116_SJ02_MP15_1_FD_133139 | JGI IMG/M metagenome (GOLD analysis project Ga0187771, IMG submission 133139) | Tropical peat soil microbial communities from peatlands in Department of Meta, Colombia - 0116_SJ02_MP15_10_MG | ecosystem: Environmental > Terrestrial > Soil > Wetlands > Peat | place... | reverse complement strand
CAGCGATGCCATCGTCGATCACGTGCTGCAGAAGGACCCCTATGCGAACATCATCGCCGAGTGCGCCGTTGCCACGGCCATTGTCTTCATCGCAGCGCGCTTCGCGACCTCGGCGAGGATTGATTATGCGAATATTGCCCGAGAGGTTATAAGCCAGGTCGACTATGACGAGCGGGTCTTTAATGCAAAGACCTGCAGCGTCATAACAAGCCTCACCGAGATGCCAGTAGGAGGCAGTCCGTTGGTTGATGAACGGACCCTGGATGAGGAGATGATCGAACGAATTTCCGCACGGAACCAGGTGACGGTGTTTGGATTCGCCTGCAATCAAACCGCGGCCTTCATTCCGCTTCCCATCTGGCTCGCCCACCGTCTTGCCAGGAAGCTCGTAGCCGTGCGGTGCCAGAAGGCGCTCGACTATCTTGCGCCCGACGGTAAGACCCAGGTCGGCATTGAATATTGTGATGGAAAACCGTCGCGCGTTCACAGCATTACCATTATTGCAAGCCAGAAGCGGACCGCCAGCAAAGGCGGGCCGGATGCCAAACGGCTTCAGGACGATATCCGGGAAACAGTGCTGAGTCCTATTTTTCAAGACGAGGAGATCAAGCCCGATGCGAATACTCGGATCTTCGTCAATCCAGACGGCGCCTTTATTGGCGGCGGTCCAGCCGTACACTCAGGGTTGACCGGGAGAAAGAATGCGATCGATACCTACGGCGAATACTCTCGTCATAGCGGTGCAGCCCTGAGCGGAAAAGACCCTTCAAGAATCGACCGGATAGGCGCCTATGCCGCTCGGTATGCTGCAAAGAATATTGTGGCAGCGGGGCTTGCAACCTCCTGCGAAGTTCAACTGAGCTATTCTATCGGATTTTCGCGACCGGTAAGCATCCAAGTGGAGACCTTCGGAACCGGTAAAGTCTCTGATCAAAAAATAGCCGATATCATAGAGAACAATTTCGACTTTCGACCGGCCGGGATCATTCGCCATTTCAACCTTCGCTATCTCCCCGCTCAGGTCAAGGGCGGTTTTTATCGCAAGCTCGCGGCGTACGGTCATGTAGGAAGAATGGATATCGGCCTGCCATGGGAGCTAACGGACAAGATCAATGCGATTAAAGGATAGAAGTTCGTCATAGACGAGGCAAGGGTAAAAACGCGATCAGAAGACAGAGCGGATAACTATCGATCAGATGTTCCTGAATCGGGGAAAAGCAGCATCAGCAAGCCATGCGGTTCGGGTTTCTCCAGGAGATATTGCAAGGCAGGATATCGGGGTGATGCGTGGCTTTAAGAATGCGGCGGGATTAAAAACTTATTCCAGGTGCTAACGATCAGAATAATTTCTGATCAGATGCTTCATAAAAAAATGGAATGCAACCTACTCCCGATCTTTCAAGATCGTGACAAGAGGAAGGGAACGATAACAATATGTACCATTTTTTTTATATATTGATCATTTCATTAGCGAATAACCTGGATAATATAGGGGTCAGGATTGCGTATAGCATCCGGGGAATAAAGATATCTATTCCGATAAATGTTTGGATTTCTGTAATTACCTTTGTTATATCGGGGTTTGCTGCTTACTCAGGGACTCTCATAACAGAATTTTTAAGTAAACAATTAGCGTCGGGAGTAAGCATGGTGCTTCTTTCCGGTATCGGTTTATGGATTATGGTAGAACCCTACATGAAAAAAAATGGTAGTGGTCTTATTGAATCTCAGCCGGAAGGTAAAACAAATATCTGGCATATTTTTACGAACCCCTCGAACGCCGATAGGGATAATTCCAAACATATTGATTTTAAGGAAGCAACGGTACTGGGCATTGCACTCTCGATCAACAATATCGGTGGTGGATTAGGTGCTGGGATGATCGGCTTAAATTCATTTTGGGTAGGATTTTTTTCGGCGTTGATCAGTTTCATTGCTCTTTGGGCAGGTAATTATATTACCGACTACTTGACGAAGTGGAAAATAGGTAACAAGGCGACAGTTGTAGCGGGTGTTGCTTTAATTCTAATCGGCATAGAACAGATCCTGTAATCATGCTCTTGGACTGAAAAGATTATTCTGGATGCAAGAATCAAGATAGGCGGATCGGAGCTTCGGGAAAAATTATGAGGAAAATTTGGTTCCCTTGACGTTACCAAGCGGGATAGGGAGCGTGGTGGCACGAGGAGGTAATGGTGGTGACCATTGCGTTCACTCCAGATCATCAAAAAATCGAAATTCTTTTGTGGTCCGCATTCTGCCGGAAAGAGTCCCCGAATAAGGAAGGGGGAACAAAACATGAATAAACGCGTTCTTCAAGACATTGAGGGAGGGCCACGTCATCACGAGGTTGCGGTCGAAAACCTTGCACAGAGCCTTAAACGGCCAAAGGAGCGTGTAACAACCCTTTACCGTATAGTCTTGAGGCATTATTCGCGGACAGCGCGGATCAAATACTTTCTCTCTGCACTCGTCTCAAAGCGGGTCAAAGATGTGCTTCGGGATGATGCGCCCCCGTGCGACATAGAATGTAGGAGGGGCCATTCGCGGGAGTTGTGAACAAACTCGTACCGGCTTGATAGTCTAGCACATGAAACTTAATCAGACTTTGCAAACGCACGAAGAGATGCTAATGGAAGGATGCGGTAGGTGCGAATTCAGGGTTCTAAGGGAAACAGAAATCGATCAGTTGCTGCCTCCATAATCCCGAAGGGCCAGTAATAACGGGATCTAATCCCTGGGACATTAAAACTCACCTGCACGGAATCGTGCCACGGGGGATCGGGGAGGAGACCGATATGACCCTGGCCATCAGCGTAGCAGATGTCGACTGGGTTGCACCGTGAGAGACAGGATGGCGCAATATCGACACGATGCGAAAGGATTGCATCGAGCAGAAGGAAAATGTGGTTATCTTTTCACTCGGCAATTTCGTGTGCGTAAGGGATACTAGGGAGTGTCTGTGCTTAAGCGTATGCAATCTGGATTTACTGCAACTTGACGAACGACGTGTTTCGGATTCAATCTCCTATCTTCCAATTTAGCACGAGAAAAAATCCATCAGAAAATTCAACCAAAAGCCGTATCACTTCTCGAGGGACAACAGAAAGATCATTCGCCGCGGATAAAGCGCATTTTCAAGGAGGACTGCCGGAATATTGCAGGGTGACGCGGAAGAGCATTCGTTAGTTGCAGTGAGCCGGGAATGGAGACGAGGATGGTATGGGAAGTATGGCTTGGGTACTCGATGGATTTTGGGTTTGCTGTTTTAACTCAATGCCATATATTACAGCGTCGTCGAACACTACACGTGCATAAAAAAGGCATTGACTGATCTTCTGTTAGAGCAGTAAAGTCAGGAATGACAAGCCTGTACTCGAAAGAGCCGTGTCAATGAACGCTCCGGATACCGCCTTGGCTACTACATTGAATGCCTTGGACGTTGCCTGATGAACTACTTGATCGTTGGTGACTGTTTTGTCGGGATGATAGAAACCCCTCGTCGCGAGGGCGCTCAAGATGTCCTGATTATGAATCTCTTTCGGATTGTAATGGATCAGGAGGCTTCCTGTTGTCGTGTTGAATTCAGCGGTGCCGATACCATGACCCATATCCACGAGGGCCTTGCGGACCTCATAGTGGATTGCACTGTTTTTGAACATGGGGTTTTTTATCCGCAGTCTTCCCGGCACACTATGGACATAGCTATTCACGATAAGACCTCCTTCTGAAAGGGGATTTTTTGATACGTTTTGCACTCAGGATAATCTGAGCACCTGAATCGCAACACTGCTGCACCATGCATATAGAGGTGCATCTTAAGTCCGCATTGGGGGCAGGTCGGACGGCTCTTCAATTCATGCCTTGCAAAGCCGAGAATGAACTGTCTTCCGCACATGAGGCATTTGAGGCGCTGCTTTCCCGACCGTATATGACCGTATTTATACACTGCTTCTGATTTGCAGCCCGGGCATTTGAATTCTTCTGCTGATCTCATCAAGCGTATGCCTTTCTTACTGGGAAAATAGTATCATACCTCTGTTACAGGGATATGACAGTAATGTTAAAGTTCTGTTACATGAAAAAAAGTCTTACATCAAGGTTTTACGTCCGATTAGTGGTGAGACAAGAAGGAATATTGGGTCCTCTGGTTCCCGCGCCCCAAACATTCTCCAGACGCATGATTTCCCTTTAGCAGAGAAATCCTCCATAAAAAACGCGGCTATTCACGGATACCTTTCATCCCGGGGCTAGAAATTGCCCGTGTGATGCTGAAGATCCGAGGGAAACTCTGTGAATATACGCAGGACAAATTGGCTGTCTCGCAAGCAGGAGGAGGTCGGAACAAGAATAACAGAGCAATCTTGAGAGATTCGAGAACCTGAAGAGAGGGGTGTTGCTCAGCAGGCGGTGATGGCTTTCTAGGCAACTGCCCTATTGATTCTGCACCATGTTTACCGCTGCCGCAGTTGCGCTTTAACGCTTCGGCTGACCAGAACCGGCAAGAAGACCCTGATTTTTGCTTCTTTTTTCAGATCGGCCAGAATGCCCATGTACGACGGTCGTATTTCCTCAGCGGACATGTGAAGTTCCTGCGCCAGTTTCTGAATAGCGTGAGCATGGAGGTCATTCTCTTTTTCATCATGGGGTGCTCTGTCCTTCACTGTACTTTCCTCAATCATACGATCCTCCTTTTCCCGAGAAGACCTATAGAAAGTATAAAGCCTGTCTCTCTCAAGCGCGCCGTCGGTGTTTATTTTCCCCGCAGTACCTTCGCGAGATACAAGGGGCAGCCGTCGTGGTCCTCCGTGCAACAGTAAGTTGCTTTTTTGCGGCTATCGAGGACGACAGTCATGACCGATGCGAAGCAAAGATCGTTTTCAGCTCGCTTATAGGGGCACATGTTGCCATGAACAAGGGACGGTGTTGAATTCGGTTGAGCGGTTAATCGATAGTTATTCACAGTGACCTCATTTATTGTTAAGAGTATAGTCCTTGATTGTTACAGGAATATTACAAGAATTAAAAAAATAATCACAACCATTGCGTCATGATTCCGCAAACTATGACATAACCCCAAGTCCCGTTGTACGGAGGACGGCATAGAGATGAATCAAGAAATCACCGTTAAATTACCGGTTTTATTCATTGCGATTTACACCATCCGGCATGCCCTCCCCCTTTTCGAGGTTTAGTTCGTCTTGGGGTACCAGCATTCGTGAGTAGCCATCCAGGAGCAGGACCGAATTGGCGATGACGTTGTAAAATCAAACCTGCGCTAAACACCGCAGATCATTGTGTGGTGGAGGCAGGTGCTGCGAAAATGTCCCGTTCACTGTCCTGTTCTATTTCCTTACGCTGCCGGACTTCCGTGATCCGTGCCGAATGGTGCGAGTTTTCTCAAATCCGGTTGTTTGGTGCCGTCGAACAGATCACAGGCTGTAAAATATCGTATATCGTCGAGCCATAGTTTCCTGAATGTTTCGTCACGTATCATCGTTCGGTAAAAATGACGCGGCGACGTGAAAAGCGAGATGAGGGGGCCGATCATTTGCGAAGGGTCCCTGAAACACTCCCAATCACATCGTCTGCACGATGCGTCTCTACCGGTTTCCGACAAGTCTAGGTCCCAGAATTTGCCGAGATTCTCACTTCCCCTGTAACCGCAGGGAAATGTATTGCCGTCCCGCGCGTCTATGAAAAAATAATCGATTCCTCCCCTGCACGAATGGTACGCTTGCTCATTCTCGAACTGCTGCCTTATGAGCGAATAAAGCGAACTTCTGGGCGAGAAGATCCTGATGCGACTCCTGAATTCGGGAATTGTGTGAAAGAGCGCCTTAAACATCAGCGCTTTATCGGCAGGTGCATACTTTGTGATACCAGACGCATTGGTCGCTCCATAGATAGCATTTAGTCCGTTCGCCGGGCTTTCCTCTATGCTCATCGGGTAGCAGGCATTCACGATGGTAAAGCCCATGTTGATGACCAGAGTGTAAAATCTTCCAAAGGCCGATCGGTAAAACTCATAAAATGCAGACGCATCCGTAGACAGCGGCCACGATGAACCGCCCGCGTTCTTGTTAATGCCGAGATTCGCGGACGGATATATGCCATGTGCATGAAAAATCGGGAGCGCCTTTTCGATGCCTCGTATGACGCCGGGGAGGCCTCTCATTTCTTCGTGTACGATCGGGTCCGCAGAGTCGATGCTTATCCAGAATGTGTAGAGACCGCTCTCTGCGAGCTGCTCCGCAATTTTCGTTACCCTGTCATGGAAATCTGACCGATCATGGTTCGCAAAAAGATAGCCGTTGGTACCGGTCCGCGTGTATCGGATCCCTAAGGTTCTCGCGTATTTCAGCAAATCGACTATTTCCTCGAGGTACAGCAGAGGCTCGCCACCGGTAATGGACAATGCCGCGAAACCTTTTTGTGCGGCAGCATGGATGATTCTTTTTGCGGACTCATGGTTCAATTTCGACCGCGTAAAGGGCTCCGTCACCCGCATGGAACATTGGGGGCATCGGGCGTTGCATGCATCGGTATACTGGAGAACGAGTTGAGTCGGACCGCGGCCTTTCAGGAGGGGGAAAAGTGCTGTAAACGGCGAAGGGAGTCTTTTTTGCGATGGCACGCTGGTCGTGGCTTTATGATCTACCAACATTTATTTCTGCCCTGCCTTTGTCCTGGAGGATAGTGGAGTATAAGTCGTTTTCATCAGGCTGGTTGTCCTCGACAAACCATCTCGCCTGTCTGCCCATACGCATGGCCACCTGTCTGTCCGCTATAAAAAACCGCATAGCGTCAACCAGCGCGGATGCATTGTTGGCCTTGACGATGAATCCGCTCTGCCCGTCCTTCAGCAGCTCCCTGGGGCCTCCCTGGTCCGAGACGATGACGGGAAGACCTGATGCCTGCGCCTCAAGGACGACGTTCCCGAAGGTGTCTGTGGTGCTCGGAAAAACAAAAACATCGGCAGAGGCGTAGGCCTGCGAGAGTTCTTCTCCCGAGAGGAACCCGGTAAAGAGCACCGGGTATCCCTTCAGTTTCTCTTCCAGCTCTTTCCGGTAGGGACCATCTCCCACCAAGATGAGGTTGCTTGGTGAGCCTGAGTCCGTGAGGGATATGAACGCGTTCGCCAGAAGTTCGAGATTCTTCTCCCGGGACAACCTTCCCACATAGAGAAATTTAAGTTCACCATCAAGTCCGCAGCGGAGCCACAGATTGGGATCCCGTTTTCCCGGCGAGAAGGCAACGGAGTCAACCCATCGCGGGAGCGGTTTCACTTTCCCGGCTAGCAACCCTTTTTCTACCAGTTGCCTGCGGGTACTCGATGAAGGGACCATGACCTCTTCCATGAGGTTGTAGAACCATACCATGTAATTCCAGGCCACGTCCTCAAGGAAGGAATCGTCGGTGAGGCTCTTTACGTATTGGGGAATGTCCGTATGGTACGTGCCAGAGATCGGGATGTCCATGAGCTTGGCGATGAAGAGCGAAAGGAGCCCCAGCGTGCCAGGCGTACTTGCGTGGATCCTTGTAAATCCTTGCCGGTCGAAATAATCGATGATATCCAGGACAGGGGGGAAGTGGAGCTGCAATTCGGGATACTCCGGCAAGGCAAACTTTCCGATCGATTTGAAGTTCATTACGCCGTTTTTGAAGCCTGTTTCCTGGTCGTTTGCCGTAATGACCACGAGCTCGATTCCCCGTTTTTTTGCCGTTTCGATCAGCCGTTTGATGGTGATGGCAACGCCGTTGATCTCCTCCAGTGTATCCGTAAAGAGGGCGATCTTCTGACATCGACCGTTGCCAGCGGGCAACGCGAACTGCGTTGCGAGTTCCCGAACGAGGGCCTTGCTTCGATGCTGGTGATGAAAAGCCACGTAATATGGCGATGCAAGGAAATGGATGAACCCGATTGTCCCCAAAGAATTCATGAGATCCAGAATGCCTGCGTGAGAGTATTCCCTCGTGAGACGTTCCGAGTAGATGTAGATGAGCCTGTTGACGAGATAGCTCGTGACCGCAAAAACCTTCCTATTTATATCTTCGACGCTAATGGTCTGGATGAACTTCGCGTCATTGAGGAGCCTCTTTGCCTCGCGGTCAAGGATCTGCTCGAATGTTTTACCATCATGTCCGTCGTATATCGCGGGAAGGTTCTTTTTGATGAAGAGATTGATCTTGTCAGAAAGGGATAATTTCCCATTGTTTGCGCTGAACAGGCGGGTCAAGAGGGCGTGGATGAAGGGGAAGCGGTTGTTCTGTTTTGGCTCTATCTTTTCCTTGAAAAAACGGTAACCGATGCCGTAGATGCTATGTGACAGCGTGAGTGCATCGCCGTCTTCACCTTCCGCCCGCACCTGACGGTCCCTGATTGCGGCCATGAAATCCGGAAGATGTTCTCCTCGTTCGGAAACTGTATAGGCACGAGCTATAAAAAAACCGCTGTGGTCATCGGACCCCCCGACCATGGCTTTTTTCCACGGCTCCCGGCTGTAAGGGATGATTCCATGCTTATCGGCCAATTGAGCCATACGGTGCTCCTCGAGGGAAGAGACAAGGTCTTTGATCAGGCTATTATATCTCTCGGACCGCGATCCGTTTTTCACCTCGAACACATCGAAAAGCAGAAGCATTTTTTCAACGGTCTCCAGTGTGAGCCGCGAGTTCATGTCATAGAGGACGTGTGCGAGAAAATGGACAATCTTGTTCTTTTGCAGGTAACCAACGAGATCGTAGACATTCTTCCGTAAGGACATGATGTCGCTGAACATACTCTCCGTGATGTCCAGGACTACCACGTGTAGCTTGCATTCGTTATCAGGCAGGTACGTCGTCACCTCGGTACTGATGAACGTCTGTGGCAGGTGTGCGATCTCAAGCGCCCCATTGATCGAATTGTGATCGGTTATGGTGACATGGTGCATACCTTTCTTTAACGCGGTGTTGTAAATGAATTCAGGTTTTGTGTAGCTTTCAGGGCAATTGAACTTGCGCAGGGTCCAACTGGAGGGTTTGTTCGAGTGATTTGAATGAACATGCAGGTCAATTTTATAGTTTTTTAACATATGCTGTTTTTATCAGCTCTATTCCCTATTCTTGGCATAGTCGCGGCATGTTGATCAAAGTGTCGTGAGTTCCTGCAAAGGACAGCCGTCTTGCCTTGACGCGAGCAGAACAGAGCTGGGGGAAGCATGTCCACAAGCATCAGCTCCCGCTGCGACGCTTTTGCTTCATCTGCACTGTTTGGCTAGATGCTACTCGGTATATGTCTGCCCGCGTTGTCATGCCGTTGTCCGGGACCCAGCCTAAGCAGATTCACTGCGTACAAAAGAAGCTTCCCTATCTCGTGAGTTCCGTTGCCTGTAAGTCGCGCATGGACTTTTCTTCGTAATGAGACTTAAAGTCAAAAGGAATGGAACTATGAAAAGTCTGTTTCACCGCACTGCCGTCATTGCGGGCCCTTCTTACCGCAGGACCACAGACCACGATGGCGAACAGCCCCGTTGCCAGAATCATAAATAGCAGCATATCGGCGATCGCTTTTGCTTGATAGCGATTCATATCATTCTTCATGCTGTGACCTCCTGTTTATGAGCTGTGTTCGGAGAGCAGACCCATCGATTTGTTCAGAGCGAATTTCGATCCAACGGCATTAACACAAGCAAATTTCATAGAGCTATGGATCAGACGCAAAACAGCAGTCTAGATTTGTTTATAGGGTACCAAATCTTATTTACGGGAGTATGACGTTTGGGTTAAGATTATGTGAAATGAAACGGGTATTAGAGGGAATGAATTTTCAAAAAAATTCTGCTAGAAGAGGCTCTCAACGCTCAAGAGCCTTCTAAAATTCCAGAGATTCATGAAAAAACCGTCGAAACGGGCATTTCTAACTTGCTGTTCCTCACGATACCAGAAAAAAAGGTTGCTTGCAGTGTAGAGATAACCGAACTGATAGGAGGTATAAGTATTTCTCTCCCTCGCGATGAGTTCGACTGGATAGCGGTAAATCGCTTCTTGTTGGCGGACAAGAGACAGAGCTTCCTCCCTCACACCTGCAGCTTGCGCGAGGAATTGCTCGAACTGCCCGCCTGTATCCGTTTGTTCTTTTTTTGTTGCGATGAGCGCTCTGATGGTCAGAGCTCTGTGACGGGCTCTGAGCGCCGTAACCTCGAGTCCCCTGGTCAGTTCCCCCAGGACGATGCCCTGTTCCGGAATGCCAGTGGGTGCTAGACGGTAATCCCGCTGCGATGCGCGTTTTAGACCCGCAACAATAGCATGCATCCTGCGATCGTACTCTTCCAATAATGCCACGGGACCCCGCAACACATCCTCAGCTTCAGCAATGGTGGCATTTTTCTGAAGCCAGCGGTACGAGAAGGGCGGTCTTGGCTGAAAGGGCTTGTTGAACGGCCACGGAAGCTCAGCTGAAGGGTCAAGCGCGGAAAAGAAAGGCATTAAGCGCTTCTCTTTGAGGTAATAGTTTTGGAGCGCCAGGGCGTTCTTCAGTAACCGGTAAACCTGATGGTCCCGAAATAAATCCTGTAGCATGGCAAGCGGTTCGGGAACTACCTCTGTATTTCCTTCGAGATGCCTCCATGACCATCTGGCGATACTCCAGTCCACCAGCCAGTACCCCCATTCCCATCCCGAGCTGAAGGTGAGATGACCATTGACGCCTATCTTTTTTATCGTTTCCATATCTGATAATCGCGAATCGAGGTAGGGCAGGAGAAGCAGAGGCACCGAATTATCGAAAGCAATCCAGTACGCCGATTCAGGCCAATACCATGTTTCCTGGTTTCGTTGTTCGCGCAATGCTCTAGTGAGCATACCTCTTTGGTTGATGTTGCCGTAGACAGGAGCATACGGTTCGCTCATGGAATAGCACATCACGGTATGGATCAGGATTCCGGTTTTCGGCATGACGGCACCCCGGGAAAAAGGCGTTTGAGCTAGCTGAGAAGATACAAAATTCTCAGTAGGATCCTTCACTTGATCGGGGATGACATGGGTTGTAAAAAATAATTTCGTGTTATAGCCATCGGAAATGCGTTTCACGAGGTAATCCTTGAGCGAGGGGAAATGACTGCCCAGATCGGGGAGATATTCTCCCATTGTAAAATCAACGGTTACGAAGTCCCATTTGACTTGGAATAACCAGGCTAGGGTATCGTCGATTTGTCGATGGTAGGAAGGGAAAGGGTCCAGGAGGTTGATGGTCGTGAATGCACGTTGTTGTATGCTCGCCAAGGAAACCTCTACGCCGGACAATATCCCCCGATTTTGGGCGTAAGAAACAAAGTCCCGTGCGTGTCCGATCCATCGTTTTCGATCAATGCCCCTGAGCAGATAAAATTGGAAGGCATTTTGCTGGTTTCGTGCAAGCCAATCGATGTATTCCTCGATGTCTTTGAGGGCATTGGGATAGCCCGGATTATGCAACTGCTCGGTCAGCTCAAGCGGATGCAGCGTATGAATATGAAATCCCTTTTTTTCGAATCGGGGTATCGAATTCCAGAGAAAGACGTCAGGCAGCGGCCATGTTTCATGCGATGGAATGATCGTTCTTTTGGGATGATAAAATTGAAAACCTAATTTTTCTTGAAGGAGTCCGTACAGACCGAAGCTCACGCCCTGATAAGACGGCGTGTCAAGTTTGAGGATTATTTTACCTCCTCTGCGGGAGGAGCGCCATGCATAAGCATGGTCAGGATAGGGGAGATTATCACTGGGACGATGGAGCGCGAACTGCGGAGGTCCGTTCAGGCTTCCTTGATGGATCGCTGGCAGGACAATCTGCACATCAGCCTTGGGATTATTGAGCCCTACAGATACCCGCGGGAATCCCTTGGTTAAGAGCTGTCGAACATCATAAATCGTTGTCCGGGTAATGGGATTACCAAGAACGTCGCGGCTGGCAGAGATGCTGATGGTATGTAGCGGCGACATATTCCCTGTTGCGAAAACCGCACAGGGAACAATACCGAGAACCGCGGTGATAAAAATGATCCCGATGAAGGAGATTACATCACTTCGTTCATGCACTTTTCTTGTCCGCGTGTCAGATCAGCGAAAAAATTGGAAGAGCAAATACAGAGCAAAGTAGTAAGCCATAAGTCACGACAGCCAAAGTGCCACTGCTTGCGGCGCCACGAGGGTCGGCCCCCCGCGTGTGGCCCACGCATGCCCGTAAGCGCGACCGCAACCATACCAAGGAAATCCCCCAGTTCATCGATCGTTCTATCTCCCTGACCAGGAGGACGAAGAGGAGGGGCTTGAGAGTCAATCCGAACAGCATTCACAACGTCGCCCGCCACCGGGGGGAGGAGGCCACATCGCCGACCGCCAGCAGCATTAAACCGGTCATGGCATGGGCACCCTCTCTACCCCCCGCGCAGTACCATCCAAAGGGAATAGCCACGAGCGTGATCAGCGGCAACAGCTCTATCGATCTTTCTTGTGTCGCCTCTTGAGCCATAACCCAGTTCTCCCAAAAAGATGAGGAGCTTAACTATCGGACGGAATAGTGAGGATCGGTTTATCAATGAGGTGCTGATTCAACGTAGTAGCCGATGCCTCGCCTCGTCCTGACATACACGGGATTCGACGAATCATCCTCGATCTGGGTGCGCAACCGCCTGATGTGAACGTCGACGGTCCTTGACTCGACGAAGGTTTCATCCGCCCACACGGCATCGAGGAGCTGGTCGCGGCTGAACACGCGGCCGCGGTG
>Ga0187771_10002458_pt1 | contig 12754 bp, 13 predicted proteins | sample 0116_SJ02_MP15_1_FD_133139 | JGI IMG/M metagenome (GOLD analysis project Ga0187771, IMG submission 133139) | Tropical peat soil microbial communities from peatlands in Department of Meta, Colombia - 0116_SJ02_MP15_10_MG | ecosystem: Environmental > Terrestrial > Soil > Wetlands > Peat | place... | reverse complement strand
TTCGGCGACTCCGAGTTTCCGCTGGTGGCGGAGTTTCTGACCGACGGCGAACTGGCCTGGGAGGCCGAATATGTGCTGTTCCGCGACCGCGCGAAGGCTGCGCCACTGTTGTTCGCGGCGATTCCGCGGATGGGCGGACAGCCGCTGGGAATGGCGCTCGACCTGTTCCTGCGCTGGGCGAATGAGGACGCCGGATTCCCGTACCGACGCGAGCTGCATGTAGCGGCGCTCGCCGTGCTCGAAAAGGGCGAGTGCGTGGAAGCGACCTACGCTCTAGCCACGACCGGGACAGAGGCGGACATCCCCGTGCTCGAAAAGGTGTACCAGCGGCAGCAGAAGGCCGTGGGAGCGTCGAATCCGGCGAGCCCGTACCTGATTGCGACCGAAGCGGCGCTGGCGCGGCTGGGGAGCGCCGAGCAGATTGAAAACATCAAAGCCGGACTGCGCACCGTGGTGAAGACGACGGCGGATTCAGCCGTGTTTACGCGCGCGGCGAACGAAGCCGCGTTTGCGGGCCGTGAGGAATTCGTGCCGCTGCTGTGCGGGCATCTGAACGACCCGCACTGGTGGTTCGGCGATTATGGAATCTATCCGGGCGGAAGTGCCGTCGACGCGATCAACGCCATCCGCCATTCGAATCTGCCGCCGGCGGAGATTGCAGCGGAGTGCGCGAAGCACTGACCCCGCAGGGCGGACAATCGAGCGGGCATTGCGGGGCAGACAGCCGCCCCGGCGGGCAGACACATGGCTCTGCCCCTATGAAGTTTGGGCAAGGCGCCTTTCCCAGGCTTCCTGCTCCGCTTTTCCCCAGTGATGGATGCCCAGCTTGTAGCCGTCCGGATCGGTCATTTCAATCATTCCGCTGGGCATGTATTCCGGGTACTTGATGGGTGGGACCCTTACACCGTTGGCCAGCAGATGTTCGCACAGACCCGGCAGGTCGGGGGTGTACATTGCCAGGTAAGCGAACTGACCTGAGGCGTCGAAGGGATGTTCGGCGCGAAGGAACATGATCGCGCCGCCTTCGCAATGCATGCGTGCCCATCCGATGGGCGTGCAGCGGTCCGTGTCAATCAGAGTGAATCCCAACAATTCATAGAAATGGATGGAGCGCTCGATTTCTGCGACGTGGTACAGAGGCGTGGAGTAGCCGGCTTTTGGAGGCATGAGGCGTGGAAGTGTACAACGGGGCGGGAAGCCTGAGCGCCGGGAGATCAAAAGGTGATGGGTAGGGATTCGAGGCCCCGAAAGACCAGGCTTCTGCGCCAGCACAACGATTCCCGAGGCACTGCGAGCCGCAGGTCCGGCAGCCGTTGGAACAAGCTGGTCAGGGCAATCCGTCCTTCCAGGCGCGCCAGCGGCGCACCGAGGCAGAAATGCGCGCCCTGCCCGAAGGCCACATGCCGGTTTGGTTCCCGCGCGATGTCCAACTTGTCGGGGTCAGCGAACTGAGCCTCGTCGCGGTTGGCCGAGCCAAGAACGGCCAGAATCAACTCGCCGCGCGGTACAATCGTAGACCCGATTCGTAGTTCCTCGCGCAGCAGGCGTACCGAGGCAATTTCCAACGGGCTCGTGTACCGCAGCAGCTCCTCGACCGCGGACTCGCCCAGTTCCGGTTCTTGCTGGAAGCGCTCGCGCTGCTCTCGATTCTCGACCAAGGCCAGGGTTCCACTGGCGATCAGGTTCACGGTCGTCTCGTATCCGGCCAGCATGAGCAGGATCACCATGGCCACCAGCTCCTCCTCACTCAGGCGGTCGCCCGCCTCTTCGGCTTCCACCAGCGCCGTAACCAGGTCGTCTTTCGGGCGAGCGCGGCGCTCGGCGAAGAGCTGGCGCATGTATTGGATGGCCGACCAGACCCCTGGTAGAGCTTTCATCATGCCCAGGTTCGAGGAAGCCGCCACCATGCCTCGCGACCAGGCGTGGAACCGGAGGCGGTCCTCGGCCGGTATCCCCAGCAATTCCGCAATGACGGTAATCGGAAGTGGCAGTGCATAACCGCGGACGAGATCCATCCTCCCTGCGGCGGCCCCGGCATCCAGCAGCTCATCGCAGAGGTTTTCTATCCGGCCGCGCAACCGCTCGATCAGGCGGGGCGTGAAGGCTTTGTTCACCAATGTCCGCAGGCGGGTGTGATCCGGCGCGTCGCGAACCAGCATATGGCGAGTGATCGGCCTGGCGAGCCGGCGAAGAAACCACGGCATGCGCGGAGACCAGTCATTGGCGAATCTTCCGTCCCTCAGCGCGGTGAAGACGTCATCGTAGCGAGTAACAAGCCACCCCGTCCCGGCGATGGGCACGCGGGCCCGGACTACGGGAGCCTCGGCGCGCAGGCGAGCGTAAAAGGGGTAAGGGTTCGCCTTGAATTGCGGACTGGCGAGGTCCGGCAATGGAATCGTAGCCACGGCGACCTGAACAGCGGTTGTCGAAAGTATGAGGAAGAGAAGGCAGGGAAGCAAGGAGACCGCGAAGCAGAATTGCCGGCCAGGGCGCAGCTAACCGAATATGGACCGTTAACGACTTGGTGTCTCCCTGGCAAGGCCGGCCTATACAAGGGTACCGCTGTGAGGGAGCATAGCTTCAGTACCCCGCCCGGAGCGGAGCCGCAGTCGGTACCCCTTCCGTCTCCTAGGCGAATAGTCTTCGGGGGAGCAGGCAATGAAGTCGAATGTGGAACGAGCGGAGAAGCGCGTCCCAATGGCGATTGCGGTTCAACTTTCCGGCCATGGAAATGTCCAGGGGACGGAGAGCACATTTACCGAAAATGTGAGCGCCAACGGCGCGCGGGTCTATTCCGTGCGGCCTTGGAGGAAGAACGACCGGCTGGTGCTTTCCTCGCTCCCCGGCGGGTTTCGTTCGCTTGCCCGGGTCACCTATTGCCAGTCCCTCCAGGGGCAGGGATTCGCGCTGGGACTCCATTTCCTGGAAAAAACGGCGGGATGGGTCATCGAAGTTCCGCCCGCAAGCGAAGCCAAGCTCTCTGCCTGAAGGCGCCCACGGCTGCGCGGGCGCTCAATCCAGCGAAAGATCGAACAGAAACATGCCGGGGGCGCGGCGGCCCTCGAAATGCGTCTGCACGCGCAGGGTGCGGGTCTGGCCCGCCCCGAACTCTCCGGTGACTTCTTTTTTCACCCCCTTGGCGGCCTTGCGGTTTCCCAGAAAGACCGTAATGGTGTGCGTTCCGGGCGGGATGGCCTCGATGCGGGAGAGTGATTCCGCGCCCGCCTCCATTGCCCCTGGGCGTTCGAACAGAAGCTCGCCGTCTACCATGACGGCGAAATCTCCGAACTTGGGAAGATTCGTCACTTCCACGTCCAATTGAGTTTTTCTTGAGGCCCCAGGACGCGCAGGTGCGTCGCCCCCTGCCTGTCCCGTGCTGGGGCGCTGGGCGGAGGCCAGATTCCTCGCGGTGTACCGCACGGTTCGTGGCGAGCCGAGCGGGCCAAGCTCGGGCATATCCTGATCGTTGAGCTTGAGATGGAGCGCCCCGGCGTTGTCGGTGCGGACCTGGATAATTTTGTTGGCGCCCGCCCGCCAATTTTCCCCGCCGCGCAGAGAGTGCATTTGCGCAGGATTGTCATCCGCCGTGATTTCCACGGTGGTGGGCGCGCTTGCCGAAACCTCCAGCCGCAGAGGAAAGCTGCTGACGTCGGGTGCAGGCTCAGGCGCCGGTGGCTTTTCTGCTTTGGTGGGTGCGGGAGGTTTGGGCGATGGCGCCGGCTTCATCTCCGCTGGCTTTGGGGCGGGGGCGGAAACGGTCTCGGGAGTTGTAGAGACGGCCGGAGCCGGCGGCGCGGGCGTTGGCTGGTCAGTGGCCGGCTTCGTGAGCGCAGCAGTTTGCTGTTGCTGGGCAGCTTGTGCCGCAGCTTCGCGGTCTTTGTTCTGTTTGATCACCCAGGCGCTGCCCGCGATGGCCACAACCAGCAGCACAACGAGCACGCTGATCCACATCTTTGCGCTCGAACCGGAAGGCTCGGCAGCGGGTGCGATGCGCCGGGGAATTTCCGGTGCGGGAGGCCGCGGCGCGGCGGCGGGCCGTGGAGTGGCCGCGGGCTGCGCGGGCGGTTGCGGTGTCTGCGCCGGCATTTGCATCCCGGAACGCCGGAGCTCGGCGCTGGCACCGAGAGGCACGGTGACCGCGCTCGAAATCGTGGCGCCGGGTCGGGGACCTGCCGCCGGCGCCGTGCGAATGCCAGAGGCGGTTGCGGCCGGCTGGCCGGCGCGGAGCGCAGCAAGGTCAGTGGCCAGTTCGTCGCCGGTTTGCGGGCGCGCCGCGGGATCCTTGGCGAGGCATTTCAGGATGACGGCCTCCAGGCCAGCCGGCACGCCGGGATTCAGTTGTCGCGGAGCGATCGGCTCGGTGTGGACAATCTTGTAGGACACCGCGGTGATTGTGTCGCCGGTAAATGGTTTGTCGCCGGTGGCCATCCAGTAAAGGATGACGCCTAGGGAAAACAAGTCCGAGCGGCCGTCGAGCGGGATGCCCGTGAACTGTTCGGGGGCCATGTAGGCGGGTGTGCCCAGCAGCGTGCCCGTCGAAGTGACCTGGGCTTGCGCGAGCTTGGCCACGCCGAAGTCCATGATTTTGGCGCGCTCGGGAGAGCCGGTGAGCTGGATATTAGCCGGCTTGATGTCGCGGTGGATGACGCCGTTGGCGTGGGCGTAGCCAAGCGCCTCGGCGAGCTGCTGGCCGATTTCGCAAACTTTGTCGAGCGAATAGTGCTCACCGGAGTTGAGCACTTCTTCGAGCGTGCGCCCCGGAACGTATTCCATGACGAGATAGGGCGTATCGCCTTCCACGCCGGCATCGAATACCGTGACGATGCCGGCATGCGCCAGCCGGCCCGCGGCGCGCGCTTCGCGGGTGAAGCGCTCGCGGTACTGGTCGGCGAGAGGTCCGATGAGCGCCGAGGCGTGGATGGTTTTCACGGCCACCACGCGGTCCATCACCGGGTCGCGGGCTTTGAAGACCGCGCCCATGGCGCCGCTGCCGATTTCCTCGACTACTTCATAGCGACCGTACTGCTTCATGGCGGTGTTGGCGTACTCTACCACAGCTAAACACGCGGGGCGTCCGGCGGTTGCGCCGCCCGGCACGAAACGGTAAAAGAGGCGGCCATGGGCGCTCCTCCGTTTGCCAGCCGCACGTACGGCCCCCGGGATCTTGACCTGCCCCAAATGGCGGCGTGGGCGCGGGCTCTGCGCGCGTTCGCCGCGCGGCTCGGCGTCGGGGGCACGCCGTTCGCCGTCAACGGTGTGCTGCGCCGCAGAGTATTCGTGCGCCGCCACAAATTGTGGGAGTACGCCGCGAGCGCGGCGTGCTTGTTCGCCGGCGGACAGAAACGGCTCCGCATTCTCGATTTCGGGGGCGCGGCCACACTGCCGATCTATTTTTTCGCGGCGCGAGGCTGCCCGGTAGCCTGCCTGGACATCGACGAGCGGCTGTGCGAGGCGACGCGGCGCGCGGCAAGGCGGCATCGCTGGCCGCTGCGCGTTTCTTCAAACAATCTGGTGGAAGCGCCTTCGCCGCCGGACATGGGCGGGCCGTTCGACGCGGTCATTTCTGCGAGCGTGCTCGAGCACCTGCCCAAAGAGCAGCAGGCCATCGCCGTGACGCGGCTCGCGGCGCTTCTCCGGCCAGGGGGCGCGTTCGTGCTGACGTTTGATTTTGGCGCTGATGCCCCACAGCCGGGCGCGGTGCGGAGCGTGGAGGAAGTAGCGCGGCTGGTGGAGGCCAGCGGCCTTGACTGGATGGACGGGCAGGCCTTTCGAGATACAGGCGAGAGGTTCGCGCTGGACCGCCGCTACCCGGCTTGCAAGTTCACGTTTGGCGCGGCGTTTCTCACGCGGATGGTTTGACCGCTTTCTGATGCTTGGAATCTAACGAGCACTCACCCGAACCCGCAGCGTCGGGCGAGGACATTTATTCGCAAGACTCCAGCCTGTTGCGCTTAATCGATGCCGACGCGCCGGCTTCGGCGTTCCGTCAGGACGGTGTCGTGCCATACGCCGTCACGTTTGCCGATGCGTTCTCGATGCCCGACGATCCGGAAACCACAGCGTTGCTGCAAGGCGATGCTGGCCGTATTCGACGCGATCGTCGCGCCCTGCAAGGTCCAAATGCCGTGCTCCTCGGAAGACTCAACCAAAGCTTCCAGCAACGCCCGGCCAACGCCCCGGCCGCGCGCCGCCTCCGCCACGTACACGCCCACTTCCGCCACGCCGGCATAACACGACCGTTTGGAGACCGGACTCAAAGCCGCCCACCCGAACACCACAGTGTTGCGCGCCACGAGCCGGGAATGAGGCAGGCGGGCCGCATTCCATTGCTCCCATGACGGGGCTGCTACCTCAAACGTGCCCACCCCGGTAGCCATCCCCTCCTCGTAGATGGCCTTTACCGCAGGCCAGTCATCCGGAGTCATGGCTTCGATCCGGAACTCCATTCGCGTCCTCCCCGGCCCGAGCTCATTCCGGTATGCCGGGCCGGCCGTTAGTGCACAAAACCCACTTTGGGTTCAGGAGCCCCGCCGGGGGCCTCCGGAATCTGGCCGAATTGCGCTTCGTATCGTCCGATGTTTTCCCCCAGCGCGCGAAGCAGGCGCTTGGCGTGGCCCGGGCTCACGATCACACTCGACATGAGCTTTCCCTGCGGCGCGTTGGGAAACACGTAGATGAAGTTCAGGGTGAACTCCTCGGCGTTGTGGTGAATCATGACCAGATTGGAGTAGACGCCTTGAAGCTCCTTCTCATCCGCTTTGATCTGGAGCTGTGGTTCGGATTTCGGCTGGTCGGTCATGCTCACCTCCTGTTCCGCGCACCACTATAGCAGAGCCCGCTGGGGAGAGCCGTTGGAGACCCTTTTGCCGTGGCAGAGTTATCGAGGCGTCGAATAGAAACAGCAAGCCTTGAAGAAATCACAAAGAGATCAATCCGGGCTGGCGGGAACCAGAGGTCGGTGTCGCAAGGGCACGGCCTGCCTGCGGCAGGCATGCCGTGTCCCTGCGAAGAGAACGATCGCGGCACGCGGATCAGTGGATCGCAGACAGGGCCTTGGCCACTTCCTCCACGTCGGGAACCACCGGAATGTCGTAATTCTTCGCCCACGCGATCTTGCCGTCTTTCCCCACGATGAAGATGGCGCGGCCCGTGATGCCTTTGTCGCTCAGGTACACGCCGTACTGGGTGCCTACGGCGCCGCGCGGGTGGAAGTCGGCCAGTAGCGGGTAGTGGATGTTCATTTTTTCGGCGTAGGCCTTGTGCGACCAGGCGCTGTCCACGCTGATGCCCAGCACCTGGGCGTTGAGCTGCTCGAACCGCTTCATTTCATTCACCACGCAGGCATGTTCCTTGGTGCAAGTTGGACTCCAGTCGAGGGGATAGAAAATGAGAACCACGTTTTTCTTTCCCCGAAAATCGGAGAGCTTCACTTCCTGCTGGCTCTGGTCCTTCAGCGTGAATTCAGGGGCCGCCTGGCCCGCGGCTAGGGGCATGACTCCTCCTCTCGATTGATCCGTGGGACTGTCTCTGTAGGGGCCACCCGCTCCGCGGAATGGCTCCTCGACGCAGAATTGCGTGCGCAAATCCTCGCGGCGTCCGTATGATAACGAAAGCCTCCGCCGGTGGCAATCGCCGCGCGGCGAGGCCTCGGGCGTGAACGAATTGCAGCAGATCGTCGACCGGTACCTGGCCGTGGCCGGGCAATTCGGCGTGGCCGTGCCGCTTGGATCGTTCGGCCTCGGCGAGCAGGAAACGGCGCGCCTGTTCAGCGCCTTCGACGAGGACTATCAGGTCAGCCGCTATCTGAAGTTTTCGAGGCAGTCGGGCGCGCAGTTCTCCATCAACGGGTTTTTCCAGACGCACGTAGCCCTCGACGAGGCAATTCGCGGCCTGCTGTAGGCGGCCGGGTCAAGGGGCTGGAAGGCCCCGAAAGAAGAGCAGACTCCTCGTTGGGCTCGGGATGACAGTGCGACGGCAGGTGTGGCCGTGGTTACGACGCAGGGACGGTGACGCGGCTCAGCCGCTGGTGCAACTCCTCGTGCTCCCTCCAGATTTCCCGGGGGAGTGTGGAGCCGAACCTGCCGAAGAACTGCCGAGTGGAATCCAATTCCGCATTCCAATCCGCGGGATCCACGCGCAGGAGTTCCTGAATGGTGGAGCGCGGGATGGAGAGACCGTCGAGCGTCAAGGCCTCGGGCGTGGGTACGTAGCCGATGGGAGTCTCCGTCGCGTCCGCTTTGCCCTCCACGCGTTCCACCACCCACTTCAGCACGCGAACGTTTTCTCCGTAACCCGGCCACAGGAATTTTCCGTCTGCGCCCTTGCGGAACCAATTGACGTGGAAGATCCGCGGAACCTTGGGAATTCTGCCGCCCATCTCCAGCCAATGCCCGAAGTAACGCGCCATGTTGTAGCCGCAGAACGGGAGCATGGCCATGGGGTCGCGCCGGGTGACGCCCACCTGGCCGGTAATCGCCGCGGTGGTTTCCGAGGCCATTGTCGCAGCCACGAACACGCCGTGCGCCCAGTTACGGGCTTCGTAAACCAGCGGCGCAACACGCGCCCGGCGCCCGCCGAACAGAAACGCGGAGATGGGCACGCCCTCCGGGTCTTCAAATTGGGGAGAGATCGAGGGCGTTTGCCTGGCGGGAACCGTGTAGCGCGAGTTGGCCTGCGCCACCGGCTCGCTTCCACCCACATGGGGACGCCCGCGCCAGTCGATCGTGCCCGCGGGCGGCGCCCCGTTGATGCCTTCCCACCACGGTTCACCGGCCGAAGTCAGGCCCACGTTGGTGAACACGGAATTGCGCGAGAGCGCGTCCATGACGTTGGGATTCGTCTTGCGGTTTGCGCCCGGCGCCACGCCGAAGAATCCCGCTTCGGGATTGATGGCCCGGAGCGTGCCGTCCGCGGCCACGTGCATCCACGAGATATCGTCGCCCACGGTGGTCACGTGGTAGCCCTGCTTTTCCAGCGCCGAAACCATCATGGCCAGATTCGTCTTGCCGCACGCCGAGGGAAACGCCGCAGCGATGTAATGGGTCTTGCCGGAGGGGCCGGTGAGGCCGACGATCAGCATGTGCTCGGCCATCCAGCCCTGTTCCCGCGCCATCCAGCTCGCGATGCGCAGCGCAAAGCACTTCTTCCCCAGCAGGGCATTGCCGCCGTATCCCGAGCCGATGCTCCAGATAAGCTTTTCCTCCGGGAAGTGCAGGACGTAGCGGCGGTCGGGGCTCAAATCGCCCAGAGAGTGCAGCCCGGGAACGAAGTCCTCGGAGTTGCCCAGCCGGTCGAGAGCCACGCGGCCGATTCGCGCCATGATGTACATACTGGCCACGACGTAAGGGCTGTCGGTAATCTCCACGCCGACCTTGCTGTAAGGGGAATCGGCCGGACCCATCAGGTAAGGCACCACGTACATCGTGCGCTCCCGCATGGACCAGCGGAACAGCCCGGAGACCTTCTCTTTCGCGTCCGCGGGCGACATCCAGTTGTTCGTGGGGCCCGCGTCGTCCTGCGCGCGGGAACAAATGAACGTGATTTGTTCGGTGCGCGCCACGTCGCTCGGATCGCTGCGGTGCAGGTAGCAATTCGGATAGGTTTTTGGGTTCAGGGCAATCAGCGTCCCATCGGCCAGCATCTGCTCCACCAGACGCTCGCGCTGCGACTCGGAGCCGTCGCACCAGACGATCTTCCTCGGTCCAGTGAGCCGAGCCGACTCTTCGACCCACTGCTCGATTGGAGAGGCCATTCTTCCTCCCTGACAAGCATCCCGGGGAAAGGATCCGTCTGCGTCCGGATCCCGAAAATGTTAGAGCCACAGCAGGCGGGAGCCCGCCCATGCCCTTGCGAATTCCCTAGACTATTCCGCGCGGCGCGGAATTGCAACAATAGCGACTCGCGCCCAGTCCGCCCTCGTCGCTCGCCGGCGCTCAGCCACCGGGAGCGCCATGTTCCGTTCGCGGGGTCGTCTGGCCATGGCGGCGAGGCGCCCGCCGCGCTCACGACTTGATCGTCAACACCGGGCACTGTGCCCCGCGAACCACGCCGTAGGCTTTCGTTCCCGGAAGGTGGCCGCTGAGGCTGCCTCGCTTCTTCGCGCCAATGACGATCAGATCCGCGTTCGTCTCACGCGCGATTCGCAGGATTTCCTCGACAGTCTCGCCGTAGCCGACGTGAATTTCCGGCTTGCACTTCAGTTCGGCTGCCTTCGGCACCAGTTCCTGCAGTTGATGGGTGATGAGTTCTCTCTCCAGCACCGCGTCCCGTTCGGCGATCCCGGTCCGGTATGGCGTCACGTGCATAATTACCAGCTTGGCTCTGTGTTCCTGCGCGATCGCAAAAGCCAGGGCTGCCTCGCGTTCTGCCGCGGGTGCGAAATCGGTTGCGAACAAAATGGATCGGAACTCGGCCTCAAACGCGGGTTCCTGCGTTACCGAGGGGCCCACCGTCAGAACGGGGATGGGCGATTGCCGGAAAATCTGCTCGGCGGCGGACCCGAATACGGTCTTCATCGGGCCGGTCAGCCCGTGCGTGCCGACCACCAGCAGGTCAATCTTGTATCTTTCCAGCAGGACTTCCAGCGTTGGCCAGAGCGTCCCCTCCTCGATCACCACTTCGTAAGGCACGCCGTAGAGGCGTCCGGAATCCACGATGTTCTTGGCGTTCTGCTCGGCGACCTGCCGGAACTTATCAACGGACGGCGCTCCGAGATCAGGCTCCAGCACCGCATGGCCTTCGTAGGTGAGCACGTGAGTCAGGTAAACCCGGGAGCCAAACCGGCGTGCCAGGGATATCGCATAATCGAGCGCGCGGTCCGCGTGTGGGGAAAAGTCCGTCGCCACCATGACCCTCGCCAGCGAAATCGGCGCGCCGGCCGTGATCTTTCGCTCGACTTTTTCTTCCAGCTTCAGTGTCGCGGTCATTGGATCCTCCTTGGCCGCGCGGCTTCCGGTGCGGGCCATGACCGGGGACTCCGTGGGCGGCATCCCACCCATACTGTCTCCTTTTCGGTGCGTCCCTTCGGTGACAAGCGTCACATCCGCATCGGCCCGTCGTCACGCGCGTCCCCTGCGCCCCTTTGCGCCGCGGCTGCGCGAAGCCGGGTGATATAGTCAGGCCATGTATGCGCGGAAGTGGATCGTTGAGGTGGAGGTCGCGGGCGAACGCCGGCCGTGCCCGCTCGAATGGCTCGACTCCTTCTGCATGCGCAACTTTACGAATGCCCCGGAATTTGACGACACCTTGCCCACCGGTGAAGGCCGGCTGGAGTCGAGTTTCCGCGTGGACCCGCAACACTTCGCGGCGGCACTCGGCGAATGGCTGACGCGTCGTGGAAAGGGCAACGGCCAGCCGGTGCGAGTGACTCTGCGCGCGGAAGAAAAGCCGCATAGTTGACCGCCGTGGTGTGCACGCGACGGAGCCAGTGTCCGCTCTATGTTGGACCAAAGGCGGAGAATCAGGCCGGACGCGGTGCGCTTCTGTGACGTGCGGGAGCAGCGGCGGGTGGTTGCAACACTTCGCGGATGCGCGGCAGCGCGGCGCGTGCGGCCGCCTCGCCCGCGGCCACGAGTTCGGCGGTGCGCGAGAAATCATCCCAGGCAAAATCCCGCACGTCCGGCGAGATCAGCACATCGGGCGAGCGGTCGCGCCGCTGGATGGCCTGCTGTTGCATGATGGCGAATGACCGCCACAGCACTTCGCCCATGTGCTTCGGCCGCGGCGCCGGGCCGGAGATGCCCAGATAGACCCCGATCACGCATTCAGCGCCGAGCGTCCTGGCCGCTTCCACCGGGACGGGGCCGACCAGAAAGCCGTCCACCAGCAGGTGTCCTTCGTGCTCGACAGGCTGGAACAGGCCGGGATAGGCACAGGAGGCGCGCAGCGCGATGCCCAGGTCGCCTTTGGTGAAGTAGTAGGGTTCGCCGGAGAGCAGATCCACCGCGCAGATGGCCAGCGGGCGCTTCATCTGCTCGATGCCGCGTACCCCGCAGAATTCGTAGACGTAGCGGCCCAGCCGGTCGTTGTTCGCCAGGCCGTAGCGCGAGAAGCTCCAGCGCGCGAAATCGCGAAAGGTGGTGGCCATCGCGCGGCGCGAGATGGACTCGAGCGGCGCCCCGCTGGCGTACGCCGCCGCAATCAGGCCCCCCACGCTTGTCCCAGACAGACAATCCACCCGGATTCCCGCGTCTTCCAGCGCGCGGAGGACTCCCAGATGGGCGATACCGCGCGCAAATCCTCCCCCAAGGGCCAGCCCAATGCGGGGAGCGCGCGCCGGTTCGGGCGGCGGGCCCTGGGCGAACTCGCGGATGCGGCGGAGTCCGTCGCGGAGAAAGTCTTTCAGGCTCTGCTTCGCCATTCGAGTGCTGACCTTCAATCGCCGGGTCCCGTCCTCCGCGATGCGCGCGCGGAGCGTGGGTTCCTCGATTTATGATGCTACCGCGAGCGCGAGCGGCTGCCAACCGGGGTGTAGTCTATAATCCTTTCGAGGAAGCCGGCGGGCACTACGCCGGACCACCCTCCCGCATGGCGGCATCTCTGCACATGCATTTACCGGAGGCATCAAGTGAACGCTGGAATTCGTAAGGCCGCCGTACTGGGCGCCGGAACTATGGGCGCCCGCATCGCCGCGCACCTGGCCAACGCCGGAGTGCCCTGCTACCTGCTCGATATCCGTCCCGCGGAGCTGACCGCCGAGGAAACGGCGCGAAAGCTGACAGCAGAATCACCCGACGTGCGCAACCGCATCGTGCGC
>Ga0187771_10002457_pt1 | contig 12763 bp, 9 predicted proteins | sample 0116_SJ02_MP15_1_FD_133139 | JGI IMG/M metagenome (GOLD analysis project Ga0187771, IMG submission 133139) | Tropical peat soil microbial communities from peatlands in Department of Meta, Colombia - 0116_SJ02_MP15_10_MG | ecosystem: Environmental > Terrestrial > Soil > Wetlands > Peat | place... | reverse complement strand
TCGCTGAAATGAGTGGCCCTGAACCACAGTGCTCCGTCCTTTTCGAAGAGGTGCCCTCGGTGCCTCAGGTCATCAATGGCCTTTTCCACCTCTTTTTTAGCGTAAAGTTCTCGTTCACTCTGCCATGTGGTGAAGACTATGCCGAAGTCCCTTAGGTCCCTATCTATTTCCCTCAACATTTCCTTATAAGAGAAGTCGACGAAAAAGTCTGCGGCTTCCCGAAAACTTGTCTCGGAATACTTACTACCTAAAGTACCGATGATCTTTCTCGCTATTTCTTCAACGTATGCTCCCCTGTACCCGTCCTCTGGAAAAGGATACTCAAGTCCCAAAAGGTGCTGATATTTCGCAAAGACGGATTGTCCGAGGAGCCTTACCTGCCTGCCTGCGTCATTTATGTAATATTCTCTCTCGACCGAGTAACCACCGGCTTCCAGAAGGTTCGAAAGGGCCGCCCCAACCGCAGCTCCTCGCCCGTGACCTAGGTGCAGGGGACCAGTCGGATTTGCACTCACGAATTCTATCTGGATTCTCAAGCCCCTTCCAACGTCCTTTCTGACAAACCTTGTCTTCTCCAACAGTAATGCCTTCAGCGCAGAATTGAGAAAGACCCTCGAGAAGAAGAAGTTAATGAACCCGGGACCCGCGATATCAATCCTCTCAAAAATCTCTTCTTCGTCGCCAATCGCCTTTATTATTTCATCGGCAATGATCCTCGGAGGCCTCTTGAGAACCTTTGAAAGACCCATCGCAACAGGTGTGGCAAAGTCCCCGAACTTTTCCTCCCTTGGAATCTCGACTTCGACAGCCACATTCTCGACACCGAGCTTTTTCATCGCTTTTTCGAGTACTTCCCGTATGGTATTTTCCATAGGGTTAAAGTTTAAACGTCGGAAGGATTTAAGTCAATGCCTGGTCAAGATGCTTGAAATATGGATTCCCCTGACTATTCTATGTTAATATTAAACGAGTTTTAAAGGTTTCACGGACGACGGATCTATAATTTCTTCAACAGAGAACATACCGATCCGTGCCATGAACACCTCGCAGAGTTATCTTGAGCACAATATTATATTGCCCTTTGTTGCGACGCCTGAAAAATATTTTCATTAGGAGGTAGGCGGTGTACAAAATTCTGAGGAAAGAGGTCCTGAGCGACGTTACAAAGCTCATGGATGTGCATGCTCCCCATGTAGCACGAAAGGCACAGGCCGGCCAGTTCATAATCGTGCGGATCGACGATTTTGGGGAGAGGATTCCACTCACGATAGCCGATTATGACAGGAATGCCGGTACTATCACCATTATCTTTCAGGAAGTCGGAAAATCCACGATGCAGCTCGGAAAGATGGAGCCGGGCGATGTTCTCTCGTCCTTTGCAGGGCCGCTGGGACATCCCACGGAGATCGAGAACTATGGAACTATTGTCTGCGTGGGCGGAGGGGTGGGTATTGCTCCTATCTATCCTATTGCACGTTCATTGAAGGAAGCTGGCAACACCGTCATCTCCATCATAGGCGCCAGAAACAAGAGCTTGCTTTTCTGGGAAGAAAAGATGAGGGCTGTATCGGACGAGTTGATCGTCTGCACTGATGACGGTTCTCACGGCCGTAAGACACTGGTCACAGAACCACTTAAGGAAGTCCTCGAAAACCAAGACAGGAAGGTGGCACGCGTATGGGCAATCGGACCGGCCATCATGATGAAATTCGTTTCCCTTGCGACAGGACCTTACGCCGTTCCGACCACTGTAAGCCTCAACACCATCATGATCGACGGAACCGGAATGTGCGGCGGCTGCAGGGTGTTACTGGATGACGGGGCACGGTTCGTTTGTGTCGACGGCCCTGAATTCGACGCACACAAGGTGAATTGGGATAGTCTTTTGTCCCGTCTTCAGTTCTACCGAGATGAAGAGCGGCTCGCAGTGGTTGAGTGGGAACACAAATGTAAACTTGACAGTGCGCTGCCAAAGGGAGGGAAATAATGGCTGAGCTGACACAGACGCAACGAATGAAGATCAAGCGGCATGAGATGCCCAACCAGGACGAGATCGTCCGCAGAGGCAACTATGATGAAGTAGCACTGGGCTACTCTTTCAATACAGCCAGAGAAGAGGCTGAACGCTGCATACAGTGTAAAGAGCCTAAATGCGTTCAGGGCTGTCCCGTGGGCGTGCTGATCCCGAACTTCATAAAGGCCCTCCGGGAGGGGGATATGGTTAAGGCAGTAGAATGGATGAAGGTGAAGAACAATCTTCCGGCCATCTGCGGCAGAGTATGTCCCCAGGAGACACAATGTGAAGGAAATTGTATCCTGGGGAAAAAAGGTGACCCTGTCGCAATCGGCAGACTTGAGCGGTTTGTGGGGGACTACGAGCTGGCTCATCGCACCTGCCCCCTTTCGAAGGCACCAGCCACCGGGAAGAAGGTCGCCGTCGTGGGCTCCGGTCCCGCGGGACTTACCTGTGCAGTGGATCTCGGCAGGGTCGGTCACAAAGTGACGATATTTGAGTCTCTTCATGGACCAGGCGGCGTGCTTGTGTATGGGATACCCGAGTTTCGCTTGCCGAAAAGCGTCGTATACGGAGAGATAAATTACGCAGTGGAATGTCTGGGAATTGACATCAAAGCAGATCATGTTATCGGCCGCACTTTCACATTGGAAGAACTCCTCAGCGAATATGACACTGCTTTTCTTGGAACAGGAGCTGGCCTGCCGTCCTTCATGAGGATCCCAGGGATCAACCTCAATGGCGTTATGTCTGCCAACGAGTTCCTGACACGCGTGAATCTGATGAAGGGCTATCTCTTCCCGCAATACGACACGCCAGTGAAAATCGGAAAGAAAGTCGCGGTGATTGGTGCGGGAAACGTGGCTATGGATAGCGTACGATGCAGTCTGCGTCTGCAGACGCTCCAGGCACGGAAGAAAGGAGACTCTCCCGGAGAAGTACACATGGTATATCGTCGCTCCAAGGAAGAAGTCCCGGCCAGAGAGGAAGAATTCCACCATGCCGAAGAGGAAGGGGTAATCTTTGACTTCCTCACCAATCCTCTCGAAATACTCGGTGACGAAAAGGGAAAAGTGCGCGGTATGCGGTGCATCCGAATGAGGCTGGGAGAACCCGACAAGTCGGGGAGAAGAAGCCCCATTCCGATTGAGGGATCCGAGTTCGAGATGGAAGTGGACACGGTGATCATGGCCCTAGGCACGAGCCCAAACCCTCTGGTCTTCGTGGACGCCACCGGTCTTGAAAGGACTAAACACGGGACAGCAGTGGCCGATAATGAAACGGGCCGCACAAAAAAACGTCGGGTCTGGGCAGGCGGCGACGTCGTCACTGGCGCCGCCACGGTCATCAGTGCAATGGGTGCTGGCAAGCGGGCGGCTGCGGACATCAACAGTTTTCTTACAGGCGAGGCTCCGTGGTAAAAAGTGGCATTTAACTCTTGACATAGGTAATCCCCACCGAAGTCCTAACGGGTTTTTTGCGTTGGAGGCTCGGCCAGTCTCATTTCTGAAACAGGCAATGGCCCAAGACTTATCTTCAGTTTCATGGGCGCTTCGTAGGTCCTCTCTCAGGGCCTACATAACAACTGCCCCTGAGCCAAGGAGTCTCTCCGCCGACTTACTGTCCACCGGCTTGCACAAAAAGAATCCCTGTGCGTATTCTCCCCTCATCGCCTTGAATATTTCCAGTTGTTCAGGAGTCTCTATCCCTTCCGCTATCACGTCCAGATTGAGCACTCGTCCGAGTGAAACGATTGTCTTCACGATCTCGGTGTTGTTCTTGTCAAAAGTCAGCGCATTGATGAAAGAACAGTCTATCTTCAGCCCGCTTATTGGAAAGTGTCGCAAATAATTCAGTGCCGAGTACCCGGTGCCAAAGTCGTCTATGTCAAACCTGACTCCCAATCCTTTCAATCGGTTGATCAACGCAGCAGCAGGCTCAGGATCTTCAATGAGCATCCTCTCAACTATCTCTAACTTCAGCCGGCTTCCTTCCAATCCGGTATCCTGCAGGATTTCTTCGATGACCTCATAAAAATCTTTTTGAGAAAATATCTTGCTCGAAATATTCACGCTCATCGTCAATTTCCGGTAAGCCGGAAATTTTTCCTGCCACAGACGCATCTGCTGGCAGGCCTCTCGGATGGCCCATTTCCCAATAGAGAGAATCAGTCCGGTTTCTTCAGCCACAACTATAAACTCTGCGGGAAGAATGATGCCACGCTTGGGATGTTGCCATCGCAGAAGGGCCTCGAAGCCAAGTATGGCATTGCTCTCAACGGACACAATGGGTTGGTAATACATTGTGAACTCGTTACGCTCAACCGCCCTTCTCAGCTCGGTTTCCAGTCGTAGTGCCGTTGTCGCTTCAGCGTGCATTGTTGAGTCGAAAATAACGTGGCAGGCCCGTCCACACGCCTTCGCATTATACATGGCAGTATCGGCATCCCTCAGCAGCTCATCGCCCCTGCCGTATTTGCCGAGGTCGCTCAGGACTATCCCTATGCTCACAGTACCAAAGATTTCATGCCCGTACAAGGAAAAAGGAGTCCTCATCTCTGACTGGATTCTTTCAGCTAGATCGCTCGCATAAGAAGTATCCTTAAGCCCGTCAACAAGGACCGCGAACTCATCGCCGCCGAACCTCGATACCGTATCGCTGGCCCGAACGGTCTTCTTCAATCTCTGGGATATCATAATGAGCATCTGGTCGCCGATAAGGTGTCCAAGACTGTCATTCACGATCTTGAAACGGTCCACGTCCAGGAAAAGAACGGCGAAAGAGTAATCCTTGTATCTTCTCTTCCTTTCCAGCGCATTATATAAACGGTCCATAAAAAGGGACCGGTTCGGAAGGCTCGTCAATGAATCGTAAAAGGCCTGCTGAGTCAACTGCTCTTCGGCCTTCTGCCGCTCCACATTTTCCCTTGTGAGAAGCGCATTCAGCCTTTCCAGTTCCCGAGCCTTCTCTATCAACTCCTCTTCGGCAACAAGGGTCTTCTTGAAAAATTTTGCCCGCTCATTGATCAGGTAACTCAGCAACGTCATTATCAGGGGCGCTAGAAGTATAAGGGCGCGAAATCTGACGCCGGACTGTTCGATGGACAGAAAATAGTGTACGACGCCATAGTCAAATCCTCTATAGATCAAGAAAACGTAAAGCCCCACAAAGATCCAGGCCAGAATCACTGCATAAAGCGCTACCCTGTGCAGAATCCTATGTTCGTCATAGTTAGTCCTGTTGACATCCGACTCTATGTATTTGTCTTCTTCCATGCTTTCTTATAGCCCGGTGATAATTTTGTAGTTATACTTTAACATTTCCGCCCTTCTCGAAGACACGCAGTCTTTCCCCTTTTCCCGGCAGTGCCTGTTCCTAGTGTATTGCTGACCATTGAGCTGTGCAGACACCCGAAATTGCAAAAAGCCCGTAAGAATTATATATTTTTTGCTTGAAATATCCTTCCGTTTCTGCTATAGTCAAAACGTTTTGTATGGATGAGAGGGAAAAGAAATCACTTTTGGAGGCTTTATTGTTCTTTTCCGGGGAGCCACTGACACCTTCCGCACTGAAGCTTATCACGGAGATGGATGAGCCAGAGATAAGAAGTGTCATGGAAAAGCTCATTACAGACTACCGCGGCACAGACAGAGGCATCCTAATCGCTGAGGTCGCCGGGGGCTATCAAATGATTACGAATCCTTGTTTCGCGCCGTGGATCAAGAAACTTAAAGGTTCGCAGGTCTCCTCCAAATTGTCCCTCCCCGCCCTTGAAACCTTGGCCATCATCGCATACAGGCAACCGATCATCAAAACAGAGGTCGAACAGATCAGAGGAGTGAATGCGGACGGCGTAATAAAGACACTCCTTGACAGGAGACTGATAAAAATAATGGGCAAGAAGGAGGCCCCGGGGAAACCGCTACTTTACGGAACTACCAGGGAATTTCTGCAGTATTTTGGCCTCAAGGATCTTGCGGAACTGCCGACCCTCAGAGACCTCGCGAGGGAGGAGGCACTGTGAAGAGAACTTTTCTCGCATCGGCCCTCATGCTTGTATATTTCCTGCTTATGACCCTCAACGCCTATGCTGTCCAGAAGTATACCGTAAAGAAAGGGGATAACCTTTCCAAGATAGCAAAGAAGTTCAAAGTCGACCGGGAAAGCATCCTGAATATCAACAACCTCGATTCTGCTACCCTGAAACCGGGCACGAGATTGACCATTCCTTCAGTAAAGACACTCGAAACGAAGCATAGTCCAAAACGCGCAAAGAGTGAGAATACCCGTGTAGCCGAGAAGGCCAACGGAATCGCAGCTTCCTACACGGCCACAGAACGCACGTCTGCGCAGGACGCAAAGTACCATGTGGTCACGAAGGGAGACACCCTAACCTCTCTCGCAAAAAAATACTCTCTCTCAATGAGTGACATTAAGGACCTCAATAACCTCGGGAAGTCAACAAGACTCAGGCCGGGCCAGCGTCTTCTTGTGAAAAAATCAGGACCAAAGACATACATTGTGAAGAAGGGAGACACTCTCCGCAAGGTCGCAAAAAAGTTCGATATGAGCTCGGAGGATCTCCTCGAGTTGAACGAGTTGGAGTCCGACGAACTCAAGCCGGGCCAGAAACTCGTTCTTGAAGAATGGTCTGAACAGCCAGATGCGGATACTCAGGCAGTGCAATCACAGGCAAAGATCTCCGAGGATATAAAGATCCTCGCCGAATCACCGGAACTTAACTCCCTCAGCATGAAAGACAGGCTGATCCTCTTCGCAAAGAAGATGCTCGATATTCCTTATCGGTTCGGAGGCAGCACATTCATGGGCATCGATTGCTCGGGGTACGTCCAAAAAGTTTTCGGCTTACTTGATGTATCTCTCCCACGCACCGCCAGGGAGCAATTCCATCTTGGCGAGCCAGTTACTAAAGAGGACCTTTCCATGGGTGACCTCGTTTTTTTCCGGACATATGCGTCCTTCCCTTCCCATGTCGGCATATACCTCGGCAACAACCTCTTTATCCATGCCTCGTCAAAGAACAGGAAGGTTTCAATCGACAGTCTCGATACTCCTTACTATGTCAGGCGATTTATTGGCGCAAAGAGGCTTTTCCCGGAAGAACTCGATACGGCAAGAGACTCGAAAGATAACAGTTAATTCCCCCTTTCAGACGTGGACGGCCGTTCCCAATGATCCGATCGGTCCAGAGAAGATTACGATTCGTACATAATTTCCCCCATGTCACTTGCATCGTACCCCCCGAGTGCAGTCACCGCGTTTCTAAATTCTTTGTCCTCCCTAATGATCTGCAGAAGCGTCCTCAACATTTCTGAGCCCAAGAATTCCCGTGGGATGGCGAGGTCGTAACGTTCCCTCGCCACCGGGACGAAATCGAGACCCAGTGCGTTTGCTGCGGCCAGAATTGCGAGTCCTGCGTCCGCGAGGCCCGTCAACACTCCGGACGCAACGCCCATGTGGGTGTATTCTTCCCTCTCATATCCCTTGACTTCTGAAGGTGCGATGCCTGCTTTCTTCAGGTGCATATCCGTCAGAAGCCTCGTGCCTGAGCCCACCTGCCTGTTTATGAACACTACGTCTTCCCTCCTGATGTCTTCAAATCCCCTGATGCCCTTTGGGTTGCCCTTATTCACCACAAATCCCTGCTGCCTGTAGACAAGGTTTATCAGGACAATCTTTCTCTCGGGCAGAAGTCGACGTATAGCCGGTATGTTGTATACACCAGTTTCCTCATCAAGAAGGTGCGTTCCTGCCACGTGGGCTTCGCCCTTCTTAATTGCGATTAATCCGCCCATAGAGCCAACATGTGCAGAGGAAAGAGAAAAACGCGGGTCCCTCTTTTTGAGGACGCTAGCCAGTATGTCAAGCGCATTGTCATGACTGCCGATACAGACTATGGTGTTCATAATCTCGTACCGCGACCTCAGCAGTTCCACCTCTACCTCAGCGCCAACGCCTAGGCCTTCAGACAGGGCAGGGATCCTTACAATGCCGTCTGCCCTTACCAAGGACATAATCACACCAGCGCCTCTGCTCATGGGCGTAGCAATAGTTTTTTCGCCCACGGAGCCCACTTTCACCCTTACAAACTCCTCTTGTCCCAGAGAAGACGCTACCTGTCTCGAAAGCGTTGCACTTATCTTATCCTGCTGTTTCATCTCCATTCCTTGCCATTTATGGATGAGCGGTCCGGCAAAAAGTGTGAACGTGATAAATGCTGAGACAGGATAGCCAGGTATGCCCAGGACAGGTTTACCCTTTACCATACCGAGTATGACAGGCTTTCCGGGTTTAATCCCCACTCCATGCAGAATCACCTCTCCAATTTCCCGGATAACTTCACTGGTGAAATCTTCTGAACCGGCTGACGAACCTGCGTTAACAACAACCATATCAGAGGCGCCGCATGCCTTTTCAATCGCTTCCTTGAGCTTTTCTTTGTCGTCCGGAACAATCCCCGACCGCACTGGCTCCCCTCCCCATTCGCAAACCAGTCCACCAAGCACTCTAGAGTTGTACTCAATAATAGAGCCCACCTCAAGTCTCGTGCCCGGTTCCACTATTTCATCGCCTGTTGGCAGTATAGAGACCTTCGGCTTCCTCCTCACCAGTATTTCCGTATGTCCTCCGGCAAGCAACGCCCCAATATCCATCGGTCTTATCTTGTGATTCTCGGGTATGATAAGTTCTGTGGCAACGATATCCTCGCCAATGGTCCTTACGTGCTGCCACGGCGTTGCGGGCTCTAGAATCTCGATACACTTCGGCGCGTCTAAAAGATCGTCAGAAGGGCTGTTGCAGGTATCTTTTACGTTCCGTTGACCTCCGACCATGTTCACATCTTCTATCATTACCACCGCGTTGAACCCTTCCGGCATGGGGTCACCAGTATCAACATACACTGCTTGTTCGCCTATGATGAGTTTCAGCGGTCTGGTCTCGGACGCACCAAAGGTCTCCGCAAAGCGCACTGCGTATCCGTCCATGGCAGCCGAGTGATAGAAGGGGGAAGAGATTTTGGCGCTTACCGCCTCGGCGCTTACTCTGCCCAGCGAATCAACAACTGTTATGCGTTCTGGCGGGAGCGGCTTGCTCAGGCCCGCGCAGCGAAGTCTCTCAAGCCACAGGTTCAATGCGTCATTTAGAGGTGTGCTTTCGAGGTAGACGCTCTTCTTCACTATTTACTCCAACCGTCTAAATTTCATCAGTGAACGATAAAAAAACCAAACCTCTCATTTTCAGAGAAGCGTTCAAAGAAGGCAGTCTGGTTAGGATTACCGCAAAGGCAGGAGTCTGGCCAGGCACTGGATGCCAGATCAAGTCCGGCATGACGATAGGGCCTCGGAAGGTTGCCTTGAAAACATTCTTGGTAAGCCATCTGCCTCTTTTCGTCTCCCACGGGGACAGGTCAGCACTTTCAGAGACTGCTTGCCACAATACGGCTGATGTCCAAGGCCGATAGATGGCAATGAACGCGTGTATCGCTGTTATTTATATGCCTTTCAGACTTTGTCTTTGCTGATAGGCACATCTTCTTGAGGACATCTAGTCTCCTCCCATAATAGAGCCACGGGAACAGATCTGGGATATCGGCCCCTCTGAAGAGAAGAAGCTCCTCGGGTCTTATCCCCATATTTCTAAGCAGAAACAAGACATCTCCTGTGCCTGGGCTTGATCTCCAAGTGGCGAGCTTGACAATACCGGTCCATTCCGAAACAATGTGAAGTCTGACCCTCTTTCCCCTAAAGGCCGCAACAGCTTCCAGAAGGTCATCCATAACGATCCTGTATGACGCGTCATGAAAATGGTAGAGTTCCTTATGAGCAGTCCTAGACAGCTCATTAGTCGCCAGTACCAGCTCGGAAGGAGACATCTCCATATTGTCATATATATTCTTCATTTTTTCTTTAAGAATGTCAGGGCCTCTATGTGATAAGTATTCGGGAAAAAATCCACCATGTGCAAAGATTCAACCTCGTACCTGTCGCTCATCTTTCTAATGTCCCTGGCAAGAGTTGCCGGATTGCAGGAGATGTAAAGAATCTCCTCGCTACCTAATTCCATCACCTGCTTGAGGCACTCGGACGTCAGGCCCGCCCTTGGGGGATCGACGATGATGGTACCGTAACGGTTCTCTCCAAAAAGCTTCGGGTCTCTATTCCTTTTCTTCCCAACCAACAGCGTCTCAACCGGTAGCTGCACAAACGTACAGTTCTTGACCCCGTTCAGGGTAAGATTTCTGCGGCCGTCTTCCACTGCAGCACCGTTCTCCTCCACTGCCACCACTTCCTTGGCTAGCAGCGTAAGTGGAAGAGAGAAGTTACCAGCACCCGCATAGAGATCAAGTATTTTCCGCCCCTCCAGTGGAGAAAGTCTCTCCTTCACAGCGTCCACCACCTTCCGGTTCAGGGACCAATGGCTCTGGAAAAAGCTCCATGGGGTGACCGAATACTTAAGGCCATTGAGGTCAAGGGTGATGTAATCCTTTCCAATTGAGTCTCCGTTTTCAAATGCTATCCCGGAAACCCCGGCAGAGAAAACAGCCTGAACAGCATCGTCACTCAGATTTCCTTTAACGAGGACCACCACGGTGTCCCCTGATGTGATGTGGAGTTCTTTCACCCCTTTCAGATCGACCTTCTGCAATTTACGCACCACCTCATTTATCTCCCTAGCCATGACAGGGCATTCTTCCACTGGGACTACATCCCGGCTCCCTTCCCGGTAGAAACCGATGACGCCGTCTTGGGAAACCTTGAACTGGCCCCTGCGTCTGTATCCGAACTCTTCCCCTGTCAGGGAAGGCATGAGTGCGGCATTGAAACCGCCTATCCTATTCATAGCGTCAACGAGTATCTCCTCCTTCACAGAAACCTGTTTCCCGTACTCCATAAACTGGAGCTGACACCCCCCGCATATGCCGAAGACACGGCACGGTGCATTCCTCCTTGACGGGGAGGCTTCGATAATGCGTTTTACGAAACCTATGGAATAGTCCTTTTTCTTTGCTTCAATATGAATGTCCACTAGCTCACCTGGGATCGCACCCCGGATAAAAATAATTTTACCGTCTCTGCCGATCACATAGCCCCCGTACACAGGGGTCTCAGCCCTCACAATGAGCGTTGAGGCATCGTTTCCGGATTGCTTGTCGAAGTCCGAAGTATCTGTCATGAAAGTCATTGTTTGCTCAGAAGCCTCCTGATCGTATCTTTCAGATCGCTCAGTTCAGCAGATTTTACAATATATGCCTCTGATGCCCACACAGCAAAATCGTCCCTGTAGTCGTATGCAGTGGACATCACAATCGGGATCCTGGGTTTCTTCTCCTTCATCTGTCTCAGGAGTTTTATCCCGTCGATATCGGGCATGAGTATATCAAGTGTGACGAGATCAGGATTTTCCTTCTCGAACAACTCAAGTGCCTCCGTACCAGTCGCAGCAACAACTACTTCATACCCGTCCTCCTCGAGCTCTTCCTTGTAGAGCCGCCGGATGTGCTGGTCATCATCCACGATCAATATTTTCATCTCTCCTCCTTCCTTTCGCTCGGCAACAAGACTTTAATGGCCGTACCTTCCCCTGGCCTGCTCTTCACTTCTATCCTCCCCTTGTGCTCTTCGATTATCCTGCGGGTTATCGCAAGACCCAGACCTGTACCAGTTGGTTTGGTAGTGTAGAAAGGATCAAAAATGAAGGGGAGGTCTTTTTCCGCGATCCCATATCCAGTATCAACAATTTCAACTGCGACGTTTCCGTTCACGGGATAAGTCCTTGTAGTAATTCTCCCCGCAGTTCCCACGGCCTGAATAGAATTATTCATTATATTGAGAAAAGCTTCCTTAATCCTGTCGGAATCTACAAGTACTTCCGGAATGTCCCCAAAACTGCTTTCCATGGCTATCCCCCTCTCGACCGCATCAGACTCCACAAGGGAGAGGACATTCCGCATCAAGGCATTAACATCAACAGGTTTTATAGCCAATCTTACTTCCTTTACAAAACCGAGGATATCCTTAAGTATATCTTCTAGCCTCTTCACTTCTCTCGCGATGATTGTAGCGTACTCCTTCAGATTTCCGTCAAGCTTGTTTTCCAGCCTCTGCGCAAACCCCCCAATCGACACAAGCGGGTTCCTTATCTCGTGGGCGACCTTTGCCGCTACCTCACCGAGCGCCGCCATCCTTTCCGCAGTTGCAAGTCTTTCCCTTATATGCTGGAGTTCGGTAATGTCCCGGACTATGTGAACAGCTCCCAGAAAGTTGCCAGAGGTATCGAATATGGGAGAGGTGGACGTGAGAAAAGTCTCTCCTGTCTTCGGATCTTCCACCTCCTCAATAAAGGACTTCTTCGTTTCTACCGTTTTGTGGTGTGGACATGCCTTCCAAGGTTCGTTCATATTATGGAAGACCTCATAGCATTTCTTCCCAACTATCTCCACTTCGGGCATGCCGAGCCTCTCAGACACCGCATTGTTGATGCTCCGTATCGTATAATCCATATCCGTGAAATATACCATGTCCGAGATGGACCTGAAGATATTCTCGAGCTCAGCCTCGGCAAAAGATACCTGCTCAAAGAGTTTGGCGCTCTCGATGGCAGCTGCCATCTGGTTCGAAAAGGCGGTAAGGAACCTCATGTCTTCCTCGGTAATCGTCTTCTTATTAAAGAAATTATCCACAAAAAGAACGCCGATCACCTTGTCCCTAGAAATTAGAGGGACAACGG
>Ga0187771_10002456_pt1 | contig 12765 bp, 8 predicted proteins | sample 0116_SJ02_MP15_1_FD_133139 | JGI IMG/M metagenome (GOLD analysis project Ga0187771, IMG submission 133139) | Tropical peat soil microbial communities from peatlands in Department of Meta, Colombia - 0116_SJ02_MP15_10_MG | ecosystem: Environmental > Terrestrial > Soil > Wetlands > Peat | place... | reverse complement strand
GGGCTATACCTGGCCTCACGTCAACGATGGTATGGGCCACTATGTTTCAGACATCCTTCGGAGCTATAAATCAACTCTTGCGAACTCTCGGTTTGGTTGGTTATCCTGGACCAGACTGGCTAAATAAACAATGGCTTTCCTTTGCAGCCTATAACATAGTGAACACTTGGTTGGCATACCCATTTATGATGACCATGATCGTAGGCGCACTTCAAGGTGTATCTCCTGAGCTTTACGAAGCAGCAGCTATAGATGGCGCCCGTTCTTGGAGCAGATTCCGGCATATAACTTTGCCGTCAATAAGGAGACCACTGCTTTTAGCGACGTTGTTGACAACGAACACTACATTTCAGCAATTCAATGTTGCATGGTTGTTAAACCAAGGTGGACCGGCAAACACGAACGAATTCGTCATGGTGTGGGCATATAAAAACATATTCACTAGCAATTTCTACGGGCTGTCATCTGCCTTCTTGGGCATAATCCTAGTCATCATACTTATCATTGGCTTTCTTGGCATAAGGTTGAGCAGAATCGCCGAGGAGGCTAAGTAGACGAAAGCTCTCAAAGAAAGTGCAGCAACGATAAGGAGAGGGTTAAAGGCTCTAACTTGGAAGGATTTCTTCAAATACTTCGCGCATGGGCTACCGTTCTCTGTCTTATCTCTCGTTTTAAGCATGGCGTGGCTTCTTGTCTCAACCAGCTTAATCAGCGTAGCTACCTTCCTAGAATTCTTCATAGGGCTTGTGCTACTCTTCTTGGTTGCTGGCACTCTAAACACTTTTATAACTAAGCATCTCTGGTCCGACGTGAAGTATGGGTTTTGGGATTCGCTTTTTCAAGGAGGCATTTTATGTTTGACATTACTGCTAGCGAATATCATACTAGTGTCGGTGCCAACTCTACTTCTTCCGAGTATTGGAACTACAGCAATCGCTTTTGTCATCGTTACGCTCGTGGACGGCCTGATAGGTAAAACCTTAGCTTCTTGGTGGATGCGCGATTATGGTTTAAGAGTTCGAAGAATGAGCAACAGGGGGCTAACGCTGGGGGTGGCCAAAAATATTCTGGCCATAATAATAGAGTTGGCAATCCTTTTTCCTGTCATGTGGGTCGTATCTCTTTCGATTAGGACTTCTGACTCTCTTCTCACCACGACCCTTCAAATCATTCCACCGAAACCAACCTTGGCGCCTTGGATATACGCTATATTCAACCCTGCCTCAGGTTTGTGGTCTGGTTTAACGAATAGCCTGCTCGTTTCTCTGTTTGCTACAGGTGTTTGTATTGCCATCGCGTTACCTGCTTCCTACGCGCTATCGAGGTTTAGGTTCTTAGGAAAACGACCACTACTTTACCTGCTAATTTTCATCCAGTTTGTGCCAGGGCTCCTAACATTTATTGCTTTCTTCTATCTTCTTCTTTACCTCCATATTGGATTAAACCTCGTCGGACTAGGGTTGATCTACATATCCATGGTTTTACCGTTCAACATTTGGAACATGAAGGCTTTTTTCGACACGCTACCCAAGGACATAGACGAAGCAGCGCTTATTGATGGTGCCTCATACTTTGGTGCGATGCTCTACGTTGTTCTTCCGTTAGCTTCGCCTGGAGTGGCTGTAACAGCGTTCTTCAGTTTCCTTACCGCATGGAACGAATTTGCTTTGGCGAATATCGTCTTGGTGAACGAATCGAGTTACACTCTTCCCTTAAGGTTTTATGGATTGCTGCAGACGAGAGCCACTGCGCAGAATTGGCCTGATTTCGCTGCGATGTCAGTCATAGCATCGATGCCCTTGGTCATTGTGTTCTTCTTAATCCAACGTTACTTGCGGGCAGGATTAGCCATAGGAGCGGTTAAGGGCTGAAAGTGAGTCCAACGCCATTAGAGAAACGCACAAGAAAACCGCAGGTGACACAGTGATAGATATACTTAGGAGTGAGTACAAACGGCAAAAGTCTCGCTCGAGAACATAACAAAGATATTCGAGGGCACAGTTACTGCAGTTAAGAACCTTGATTTAGAAGTTAAAGACAAAGAATTCGTTGTTTTACTCGGCCCAAGTGGATGCGGCAAAACAACCACTCTGCGGATAATAGCGGGTCTGGAAACACCGACAGAAGGCAGGGTTCTGATCGGCGACGAAGACGTCACCAAACTCGAACCTTGGCGAAGAGACATAGCCATGGTTTTTCAGAGCTACGCGCTTTATCCTCATATGACGGTTTTCGACAACATAGCTTTCCCCCTCAAGATGCATAAGCATCCAAAGGGAGAAGTAAAGGAACGTGTTGAAAAGACGGCAGAATTATTGGAAATAAAAGACCTTTTGACCAGAAGGCCGAGGCAGCTCAGCGGAGGACAGAGACAAAGGGTCGCGCTAGCGAGAGCTATCGTGAGAAACCCCAAAGTCTTCCTAATGGACGAACCCCTCAGCAACTTAGATGCCAAACTGAGAGTGCTAATGAGAATCGAACTTAAAAAACTGCAGAAACGATTGGGCGTGACCACAATTTACGTAACACACGATCAAACCGAAGCCATGACATTGGCTGACCGAGTCGCTATTCAATTCAGCGGTGCGCTTCAGCAATATGCGCCTCCTTCGGACATTTTTATGCATCCAGCCAATAAGTTTGTAGCTGGTTTTGTCGGCACACCACCGATGAATTTCATTGAGGGGAAGCTCGAAACACAGGATAACCAGCTGACGGTGAAAACTGACGGATTCGGGATAACGCTTGCTCCAGAACTTTCTGAACACCTTGGAAAAAGGGTCGAGGAGCTTCCTTTGACTGTTATTTATGGGATACGGCCTGAAGATATACAGTTGAGCGACAGGGGAGGAAGCGATCCTATGGAGTGGATTCAGGGCGAAGTTTACGGCGTTGAGTTTTTAGGGTCACAGAATATCGTGCATGTGCAGATAGGAGAAATCCGAATGACCACAATTGCATCTGGCACGAGATTGTATCAAATGGGCGACAAGATATGGATCAGACTAGCAAGCGATCGAGCACAGGTTTTTGACAAAGAGACAGAGAATACTCTGATATCTTCCGCAAGCTAAAAAGGATAGAACCGCGGATTTTGCTTTCTGGGATGCCAATGCTGCGAGAAGCCGTTTGCCATAAACCTTGGGGAGCCTTCGCCTATCTGCTCGACCCCCAGAATCTGAGCCTCACCTTGAGAGCAAAGAAAGGCGATTTGAAAAGCTGTCATCTCGTTTACGGCGACCCATGGGAGCCTAAAGAGCCCCTTAAGAAGTCTGAAATGAGAAAGATTGCAGTAAGCGATCTTTTCGATTTTTTCAGAATAGTCATCGAAATTCCTTCATATAGAAGATTTCGCTACATGTTCCTTCTAAGTGACGGTTCCGAGCAATTGTGGTACACAGAGGCAGGCTTTAGCTCAAGAATGCCAGAACCAAAAGACTTGGGGATACCGTTCTTTGAGTTCCTATATATCCGCGAAAACGACGTGTTCATAACCCCAGATTGGGCAAGAAGAGCGATTTTCTATCAGATATTTCCTGATAGCTTCTGCAACGGTGATAAAGCAAGCGATCCGCCAGGCGTAATGAAATGGGGACGTCCTTCTCTGACCCACGAGACGTTTTATGGAGGCGACTTGAAAGGGATCACGGACAAGCTGCCATATTTGAGCGATTTAGGGGTTAATGCGATCTGTCTTACCCCAATATTCGAATCGCCGACCAATCATAAATATGACACCACAGATTATTACGAAATAGATCCACACTTAGGCGACCTGCCAACCTTTAAGCAATTAGTTAAAAAATGCCATGAAAGCGGTATAAAGATCATCTTGGATGGAGTTTTCGATCATTGCGGTTACCTGTTCTGGGCGTTTCAAGACGTGGTGAAAAACGAGTCAAAGTCAAAGTACAAGGAATGGTTCAGAATATACAGTTTCCCCATCAAGACACAGCCAACGCCTTCATACGAAACTTGGGGCAAAAACATTTGGCGTATGCCACGGCTAAGAACTTCAAATCCTGAAGTGAAGAAATATCTGATAGACGTGGCAATCTACTGGCTTAAAGAGGCAGACATCGACGGCTGGCGGCTAGACACCGCAACAGAAATTGACCACGAGTTCTGGAGAGACTTCAGGAAAACAGTCAAAGCAATCAAGCCAGAAGCTTTGATACTCGGTGAAGTGCCCCACGATGCTTCTCCGTGGCTGGAGGGCGATGAACTCGATTCGGTCATGAATTACCCTTTTAGGGATCTAATGATCGATTTTTTCGCCAAAGACAACATACGCGCCCAAGAGTTTGACGCTCGACTAGCAAACCTTAGACTACAGTACAGGCAACAAGTGAACGAGATTCTTTATAATCTAATAGGGAGCCATGACACCGTAAGGTTTCTTTCGCTCTGCGACAACGATGTTGAGCGAATGAGATGCTGTCTGATTTTTCAAATGACCTACGTAGGTATGCCTGTTATCTACTACGGCGACGAAGTTGGAATGACCTCGGGAAAAAACTGGCTCGACAACAGACGATCTATGATTTGGAATGACACAAACCAGAACAAAAAGTTTCTGGAGTTCTACAAGAAGCTCATTAACATCAGAAAAACAAATTCAGCCTTGACACGCGGAGACTTCACGACGTTGCATGCCCATTCGAAAACCAACACATACGCATATCTCAGAAGCCACGAGAACGAACGAATACTAGTCGCTCTTAACAATTCGCCTCAGATCCAAAACATCATGTTACAGACTGAACAAACAGGCTTTGCCGCCCACGGTGTTTTATTGGATATACTAAATAATGAAAAACACGAGATAATTGATGGGAGTCTTCAACTTCAAATCAAATCGTATTCAGGCGCCATTCTCTTGGGATAGTCCTGAAGAAGGGTGTTTTGAGGCTTTCTCTGGGAAAAAAGTTTTTTGATTAACACAAGCACGAACATTTTCACTTTCACTCAGGTCTCTCTGCTTGGTTTTCTGTTGTTCTGAAGGTTCATTTAAATGCACGTGGCGTAGGCATCCTTGAGTGCTGAGGTGTATGTTTGTGGCGAAGGCTGTTGAACGGTGTAGGAATCCGTGGAATACGAATTGTAAGAATGCGGATGTTGAGTTGTATATTTCTTTCAAGGGTGAGGAAATTCCGATTTGTAGCAAGTGTTGGCGTAAGCTTGCAGAAACCGATGTGGAGTGGTGAAAAGCTGTGAGCGATGGTACAAGGTTTAACATGAACATGGCACGCACGTTGGTGGGCAAGAACGTGAACGTTTACCTTAAGGATGGATCAGTCATTCTTAATGTTAAAGTGGTCACAGCCAAAAGTGGAAAAGGTAACGGGGGACCAAACATTAGTTGTAGAGCTTTAAGGCGGATGAAGCCTTTGAAGATTCGTCTTAAGGAGATTGCTTGGACGGAGCAGTTGAATCCCTACTTTGCTGAACGCGCCTAAACTCGGCTTCTTGATGAGTCATCAATAGTGCATACTTTTTCACTTTTCTTGATATTTTTATCCTTTCATTAAGCCTAGGAAGAAGCCTGTGCTGAAACTAAGTGAATAGAATGTGCCAGACAGTACGGGCAGGATCTTTAGCAAGAATCCTTGCAGACTCGCTAGGGCGTTAAACAGTGCTTCGCCGAGTTTATCGTAGTAAATCTTTATAATGCCCATGTATTCTAAGCTCACGAGCGCCAAGAGAAACAGGCCTACGAGGAAGAGCAATAGTTTGACGAGTTTCTTTATGGCGTATCCTACAAGAAAACCTGCGGCGCCTAACGTGCCGAGAGACACTATGGCTGACATTTCTCCCTTCTTGTGATAATAAGCATTGGCGTCGAGATTAAACTTTTTAACATGTTAATTTAAATACTCCAATCAACCGAAGTCCTTATGGAGAACGCTAAATGGAAGAGAAAGACCTCTGCTGGATGATCAATCCTGGCTGCGGCGTCGAACCGAGAAAGTGTGACCCGTGCCCAGCGTTTAAGGCAAAAGTTACTTGTTGGCGGTTCAACTGGCGTCCCATCGCCACTGCCTGCACGTTCGACGAAAGAAGCTACTGGCGCGAATTCTTCACTAAACAGTGCGCTCAACAAAGATGCCTCATCTACCTTAACCACAAAAAAGAGAGAGAAGAATGCATAGCAGTCTTCAAATATCTTGACAAATAGAAAGGCTATGCCCTAGTCTTTGGAGCGTGCATACGATAAGCAAAGCCGAAAAGGTGAAAACAAGACCTAACCTTTCTATATTAGCTCTACTCTCTTTCATAGCATCCTTCGTAATAGCCAGAATGTTCACCACGTTCTTTCCTAGCACAGTTGTAAGCGGTCATGGCCTTCACATTCATCACTTCTGGTACGGCTTGGCTTTGCTCGCCATAGGCGGCTGGTTGGGGATTAGCTATGAGGAGGAGAGAATAAACCGAGTTGCTGCCATTCTTTTTGGAGCTGGCGGAGGGATAATAGGAGATGAAGCTGGCCTTTTGCTCACTCTTGGCAATTATTGGACTAACTTGACCTATACTGTCGTAATCACATTCTTGGCACTTGCTTTGTTTTTAATCTTGCTAAACAGATACTCGAGAACAATTCGAGAGGAATTCTCCGGATTCTTGCGAAGTAACGCGAGCCTCTTTATCGGTGTGTTTCTCTTCGCGGTGTCAATACCGTTGATCATGCGAACAGGCAACACAATAGTCATTGTTGTCTCTAGCGTATTAGCCATAGCAGCTTTGCTAATAATATTAGCGTACTTCATCCAACGAATAGTAACGAGAAAACGCTAAGAAAGAAGAAAGAGAAGAGTAGCCCTTTTTGGCTACTCTGGACGAGTTATCTGTATGTTCTTGGCAAGCACGTATGGTGACATGGAAGGTGGTTCTGCTTCAGCCCACCAGTGAACTTGGATCTTTTCTTTTGAAGTGCCAGCGATGCTTGCAAGAGATGCCGGATATTGTCGCTTAGGCGGATTCCTTTCCAGGACTCTTTTATTTTGCCGTTTTCGATTAGGAATATGCCGTCTCGTGGGATGGTTGAAAAATCGCCTGTTGCAAAGTTTTGGAATCTCGTATACCAAGTGTTTGTAACGTACAAGGCTTTCTTCACTTCTTTGAACATTTCCTCTTTGGTCATGTCACCGGCGTCCAATTCAAGGCTCCAGGGGGTTGGTTGAATTATGCCTGCATGAGCATTGGTTTGTGTTTTGAAGATTTTTGCCGTAGAGGTGTTGTGGAAGTAGGTCTTCAATATGCCTTTGTCTACGAATACTGTTTCTTTCACTGGTACACCTTCATCGTCGAAAACTCTGCCATAAACAGAACGTTTGCCAGGATTATCTCGTATGGTCACCATCTCCGATGCTACTTTCTGCCCGAGCTTATCGACGAATACGGACATTTTTGTCAGTACGCCAAAGGCTGAACCCATTTCTCCAAACCTACCCAGCATCGAACCAAAGAACAACGGCTCAAAGATTATGTCGTACTTCCCACTTTTTCCAGCCTTGGGCTCCTTCGCCATCTTCGCAATTTCTCCAGCCTTGTCTCCAGCTCTTGAAGGTCTGAACCCTTTAAGTGAAGAGTTGCACTCTACGCCGTGTCCAGATTCGTCTCTTTGTGCAAACGCTCTTATAGACAGCTCAACCGCTGATCTTTCGTCTTGTCCTTCTGGACCTTCCGACGAGACTAAGAAAACCTGTTCATATTTCGTGAAAAGCATACCACCGCTGTCAATGTTTTTTCCAACATGTTTCTTGGCGGCTTCAACGGCTTCATATACATATTCAGAAGGGTCTTCAATTTCTCTCATGGCTTTGTCAGCCATAGGTTTGGCGTACTTGAATTTGCCTTTCGCTAAGCCGCCCCACATCGGATTTTCTTGAGAGGCCTTGGCGAGTTTAAATAGTTTCTCCATGATTGACGCCACACTCTGGAAATTCAGTATCTGTGTGGCGACAACTCGTTTTTTCCACGTTAGAAGAACATCCGTTGTATAGTCGTTCCATGCAACACCTATGTCAATTTGGTTGTTGCTGAACCTTGATTGGCGATACTCCGCGAACGTGGTGCTTGCAATAACCTCGTCGGCACCCAGAGTTTTGCCCTTCTTCACTATCTCTTCAGTCTTCGCCATAGCTTCGCTCACTTTATGTACACCCTCCTTAACCGCGCACAAGGACCACCAGTATCCACGGGAACTCCTTGCTCTGGGTCGCCTTTTCCGCATATGGCACTTACGAATTCGACTTTCTTTGAAACCGCATCAACTGACATCCAGAAGGTTTTGGTTGTCGTTTCAATTATTGGCCTTGGAACTGGTGTTTTGAGTTCACCTTTTTCTATTAAGTAAGCTTCTCTTCCGATATATCGCTGATTAAACCGTACATCGTCAATGTTCCATTCGTTGAAGGAATTCATATAAACGCCGTATTTTATGTCTTCAAATAATTCCTCATCGTTCATGTTGCCTGGCTGAAGAAATGTGTTTGCCATCCTCACAATGGATTCTCTGTCGTAGTTAACTGAGCGCGACGCGCCGTTGCTTCTTGTGCCCATTCTTGCTGCAGTTTCACGATTGTGTAAGAATTCGTTGAGAACACCGTTTTTGTAGAGATAGCGTGGTCTGGCTTTGATTCCTTCGTCATCGTACAAGTAGTAGCCATATTTGTTCTCTATAGTGGGGTCGTCGATTATTGTCACTAGATCAGAGCCGATTCTTGTGCCTAGCCAATAAGGGCCGCCTTGATAGACAAAGGATCTGCCGGCCTGACTCATTTCTCTTCCAAGAATTCGATCTGCTTCCATTGGATGCCCACAAGATTCGTGACACGCAATGCCTGTGACTTCTGGTCCGCAGACAAGGTCCATTTTGCCGGGTTTTATCGCTTTACCTTCTTTGAGCAGGCGTTGCAGCACTTTGACCTCTCTGGCCAAGTCTTCGTCCAGTTTCCATGCATCAAAGGCTTCAAGACCGCCAGTGTAACCATACCACTTGTACGGGAGTTGTTCCGTTTTTCCTGCTTCAACAACTGTGATGCCGTAGGGCGTCACTTCTATTCTTGGCACAAAAGAGGAGATTGCTGAACCTTCCGTGTTCACAAAGTATTTTTCTACCAGTGTGGTCACGTAGATTAACATTCTGGCAGCCACGTTGGCTTTCTGTGACATTATAGCTTTATCAGCTTCCAGTAGTCTCTTTATTTTGCTTTCGGAAGAAACATCTTCAATCTTCTTTTTTTGTTTGACGTCCCATTTGGTTTTGATGGCTTTTTCTTCGGCGAATTTAATTTTGTTTTTACGTTTGGCGCTCGTGGCTAGTTTATACGCCATATTTACGATTCTTTTCGCCTCTTGTTTAGTCCACTTGTTTGAGGATGCGAAGCCTAAGCCTCCTTCTGCAAGAATTCTGACGCAGAATCCGCTGTCTGTGGCTGCTGTGTAAGCGTCTAAAAGACCATTCTTTAGTACCATGCTCTCTGAGCTTGCGTCAACCGCTTTTGCTTCAGCATATTCGATTTTTTTGCTCTTCGCATACTCTAGACAATAGTCTATCATGTCTTTTTCCATGAATTTTCCCCTTTTTTCAGTTTTGATTTCTATTAAGAAGTCGGTAAAGGTGTAAATGTCTTTCTTAAGAAAGATAGAAAAAATTACAGGAGCTATTTTGCCTGCAACGTGCGTTCTTCCATAAGACCTGTCAAGAGACCCATGTAGCGGCAACTGTCGCATAATCTATCCTTGCCCGTTGCGAGTCTTTTTTCGCACCTTTGGCATTTCCCAAATTTCTCTTCATTGCGTCTCATTTTCGGGTCACGTCTTCTTGCAAAAATCTTAGATGGCGGCTACATTAAGTGTTGTGCAAGCAAGATTCTGATTTTGGAGCAGAATTTCTAAACAAAAGCCAAAGACATGGTTATTGCTCAAGAAGAGCTTAAATTTCCTCTTTTTTAGGCGGCTGACTAATTGTTTGTTTCCTACGACTGTTGTCGGGGTAGACTTGATGCCCTTCAGCTTTGCTCTAAGCTTTCCGGTTAAGCTCACTATGCGCGCGGTTCATCAAACACTTGCTCTTCTTAGGCTGATGCTATAAGTTGCATTGCCTCTAATCGAGATCCCTGCAGTTTCTCAAATGTTAATTCAAAAAGTGCGCGTGATTATTCGTGGCGTCTTCTGATGAGTACCACAGCAATTGGTGCAATTATCCCCATTCCAATACCCAAATAGACGTACATCATGTCGCCGCTTACAAAGCTGTTTCCACTAACCACGGAAAAGTCAACGCTCTCGCTGACTGAACCAAAATGTAGGTCATTTCCTAAGCATGCAGCTTGCACAGTCCATTTTCCAGTTGCGTTTGGGTTGAAACTTGCGAAGAAGGTTCCGTTAGCAAGCGTTTGAACATACCTTTCAAGGATAGAGCCGTTCTGCAGGGTAAAAATGACTTCGATGGTCAGATTGCCTGCGGCTGGCTTCACGAACCCTGAAATGGTGGTGTTGCGTCCAAGTGTCCAAACTCCTGTCCTTAGTGTGCAGTTTGTAACGGTAGGATATTTCACTGCGTAGCTGTTTAAGTATTGGGCTTTGTTGTCCATGACATCTATGGCAGTGATGTTGTATTCGATTTTTGTTCCCGCGGGTTGCTCTGGTATTGTAGCGGTGTAAGTGTTTTTTAGGCCCGAAATAAGTGGTACGGTCTTGCTGGTGTTCTCTCCATCCCTTGAGTACTGCATAGAAATTTGGCTGAGCTTTGCTTCGTCATTAACGGTGAAGTTCATATTGACTTGCTGCGTCGGGAAAACCTCCTGAGGCGGGTTGGTCATGTTGATGTTTGGGCTCTGAAAGTCCGTTTTCACTGTGAAGTTTATGTTGCCTGCTCCTTGTTGACCTATAAAAGCTAGATGATATAGGCTCTGGCCGTCGTAGGGTGATGTGTAGTTGATTAGCATAGACTGCCCGGGATACTCACAGCTCGCGTACGCCGAACCTCGGTATCCTTTGGCGTTTAGATTATATCCGCCAAAAGCGCCCGAAACGTTGCCGTAAAGCCCAGGCTCCCATGCTAGGGATACATTGTTTAGTGTGGTGCCCTTGCCCTGCGACGGGTTGGCCATAAGATAGAGCCTCGCCTCATACATGTCCAGAGTGTTTGGGACTTGAACCTCGACTTCGATGTGCTTGCTTGCGGTCATGAATTCAAAGGCCCAACTCGTGTTCTCAACAGGGAGGTTGTTCACGTAGCCTTGAATAAATTGTTGGTACCACTCGTTAGTAGCTATGTGCTGGATGACCATGAAAGTGCCCGCTTGGGCAGCTTGGCTCCCACAGGGGTCGTTGTGGATCACGAAACTGTAATTGCCCGAGTATTTCGGATTGAAGAAAGGGTAGGACACGTTGTCGCCCAAGTGCGGTGGCAATCCAGCGGACGGAGTGTGGATAGACTCGAGTTCGCCTAGAGGGTTGTACACGTAGACGTCGTAGTCGGTCTTAGGATTCGAGCCATTGTTTATCCAGTCTCCATAAAAATAGACATGGTAAGTTCTGTTGGCTTGCAGATTGTAAGTCAGCGTCCAGTTGGTGCCTATTGCAATTTGTGAGTCATCTATCATTATAGGAAGAGCGAGCTTCCTTACGTACGTTCCTTGACCCTGTGCTCGGACATCAGGGATGGAAGCGTGGCTTAAAGAGTACGCTAGCAGAAACAATAATACAGTGAGCGCTATTGATGACCGTTTCGGCATATTTCGTTCGCTTCTGAATTGGATATTAAAAACTTGTTCTAAGATGCAATAACAATTATGAAGAGACACTAAATATCAAGTAACAATACGTACGATTCGCTTTGCAGAATCTAATTCCCTTTTATTACACGCGACGTAGGTCACAAGAGACGAGACTGCGTTTCTCAAAATAAGCCTTGAAGTGATTTAGGAACAGGCCAGCGCGCGCATAGTTGAGAGAAGCGTTTAGGTGGTCATCAAGTGGATTAAGTTTGGCGAAAGCGTCATTCTGCGCGCGCATCTGCCACTGGACGAAGCAGTAGGAGTTCTAAAATGCCGATCTATTTTATGCTCTCAGCGAGTTCGTTCAAGCATTCAATGTTCATGCCCAAACGTGGGTTAAGCCCGCTGGGACAAATATCTTTCAACTCCACCAAGCGAAGTTCTTGTTCAACCATAAGCAACATCAAAGATTTTGTGATGTAAGTTTCATAATCCGTGTTTGTCTTATAACTACTTGCCTTTGCAGAGAATATCATTCCCACCTGAAAGCCTACAAAACGTCAAATTGCTGAGCTTGGCCCATATCGAATATTATTGTTACGTTAGAGTGGCGTTTGCTCGCAAGAAAATGTTTCGTGAATCAAAGACACGCGCAGAAACATTTAATGAAGCTGCATCGGTGACTAACGTGAAGGTTGTTCTATAAGTACCGTTGCCGTAATCTAAGAACGAATAATTGTCGGCTCCGTTTGAACTAAGCCATGTGTCCAAATTTTCGTAAAAAACAGTAACATTCTGTGCCAGTGCGGGTTGCCCTTCATTGAGAAGCCTGCACACAACCGTTACTTGTTCTGCTGAAGATGGAGCCTGCGTCAAGTATCCTTCAACTCTGAGTCCAGTGGAAACATTAACGTAGAAGGGATACTGCATTTTCAGTTCTTTTCCGCTGGCATTTAATACAAAGTCGGCGTAGGCTTCGGAAATGGCATTTCCATTCGTGCTCCAATTAAGATAAAGTCCAGAGACGTACGGCGCGGTG
>Ga0187771_10002455_pt1 | contig 12767 bp, 9 predicted proteins | sample 0116_SJ02_MP15_1_FD_133139 | JGI IMG/M metagenome (GOLD analysis project Ga0187771, IMG submission 133139) | Tropical peat soil microbial communities from peatlands in Department of Meta, Colombia - 0116_SJ02_MP15_10_MG | ecosystem: Environmental > Terrestrial > Soil > Wetlands > Peat | place... | reverse complement strand
TATTAAACGCTCCCTATCCCGAGGGAAAGCCGCTTGAACTTCCCATTCTTCCCAAGGTTCTGTCTGGGCTCATCAAGTCGGACGCCTTCCTTGTCCTGTCTAACAGTCCTTACCGTATCACAAAGGATGTGATCATTGACGGCGGTGCGACACTGTTTATCGAACCGGGAGTGATAATCCAGTACGACCAGAATACATCCATCATTTCTGAAGATGGCGGCGTCATGGCCAGGGGTACAAGGGAACGCCCGATAATATTTACAGCTTCCGGTACATCACCGTCACCGGGTTTTTACACCAATGCAGTGCGGTTAGCAAAATCCACCAAAGTAAACAGCTCATTTGCATACTGTGTCGTCAAGTATGCAAACACTGCTTTTGACATTTATTATGGAACACCGGAAGTTTCATCATGCAGCATCGCTCATAACGCTCAAAGCGGCATCTATTGTCGGAATGATGCAGCTCCCAAGGTATTGTATAATACTTTTGCCGATAATCTCGGAGAGGGAGCTATCAAGTGTGTAGGAATGTCGAATCCCGTCATACACAATAATAATTTTATCGACAACACGGTGGCCATTCAGACATTTTCTTCTATTTACATCGATGCACGAAACAACTGGTGGGGGAAAAGCCCGCCCGACCATAACCTCATCTGGGGTGATTTAGACAAAAATATTAATATTAAGCCATGGTTAGAGACTCCCGAAAGTAAGGCATTTGCGGAATAAAAATGGCGTTATTTCTTCATTGAAACCTTGGTGGCATTCTGCTATTTTACGATCACAATTTGTAAGGAAAGATAAGTTAATCAAGTTTAGCCAATCGTGATCATCTGGGTTTATGGGTTAATTTGCAAAACCAATAGCAAGGAGGATATTATGAGGTCGAAACTAAGCATCACAGTGAGTGTTATCGTAAGCATTTTGCTCCTCTATTCAGGGATCGGTTTTTGTCAGGAAAAAGTCAGCGGGTCGGAATGGACCCAGATCATCGAACAGATGGGTGATAAAGGGAAGATTAACTGGTTGGAAGGTTATGTCGAGGCTAAAGGGATTGGCGCTCCTCCCGAAAGATATATAGGAAAACCCCCGGCCCGTCCGATGGCCTTGAGGGCGGCCAGGGTTGATGCCTATCGTAATTTACTTGAAACAACAAAAGGTGTGCGCGTTGATTCCTCGACATTGGTCAAGGATTATACAGTGGAAAGTGATACCATCAATACACAGGTTGAAGGCCTGGTCAAAGGGGCCAAAGTAGTGAATCAGGAATACCTGTCTGATGGGACTGTAGAGGTGACTATGAGGATGCCCATACCAGGTGATTTTACAAAAATCATTATACAAAGGGTCATTGAAAAGAGACCGGAAGTAACCCCTCCCTCATCGCCGCCACCGGCAGTAGCTCCTCCTGAAGCTCCGGCAGCACCGGCACCGGCGGCAGTCGTTTACACGGGGATGGTTGTTGATGCACGTGGCCTCCAGGCAAGACCCGCCATGTCTCCCAAGATCATTGATGAAAGCGGCAAGGAAGTCTATGGCTCCATGAACGTGGATCGTGCATATGCGGTTCAGCAGGGTATGAGCGGTTATGCAAGGGATCTTACGGCAGCCCAGAGTAACCCGAGAGTGACAAATAATCCGGTCAGTGTCAAGGGGATTAAAACTGAAGGGCCAGGCAAGTCTGATATTGTGATCAGCAATGCCGATGCGGAAAAAATCAGGGGCGCTTCGGATAATCTGACCTTTTTGAAGAAGTGTCGTGTAATGATTGTCCTGGATTGATCCAGTCGACATTCTTATCCATAATTGACCGCAGTTGCTCTGTAAGAGTGCCTGCGGTCTTTTAATATTATTAGTCTTCTAAGAAAGTTGCCGGCATCTTAAGGGGTCAAGGGTTCAAGTGAATGGACCATACCCTTGAATCCTTGAGCCCTTTTTTATGATTGGTGATTAATGTGAACGGAAAAATAGTTGTTTTACCTGAAAGTCTATCAAGTAAAATAGCGGCAGGGGAGGTTGTTGAGAGACCCGCATCCATTCTTAAGGAACTCCTGGAAAACGCCTTCGATGCCGGTGCTACGGACATTAGCGTCGAGCTGGAAAAGGGAGGGTGCGGCTCGATCAAGGTTGTCGACAATGGCGAGGGCATCGAGAACGTAGATGTCCCCCGTGCCTTTGAGCGTTTTGCTACCAGCAAAATATACCAGTTTGACGATATCTACAAAGTAAAGTCATACGGTTTTCGGGGAGAAGCCCTTCCGAGCATTGCCGCGATATCCCGTGTAGAGATGGTCACGAGGAGACAGTCTTCTTTATCCGGTACAAGGGTGATTGTTGAGGCAGGACAGGTCAAGGCCATTACTGATACAGGGTGTCCGGTCGGTACCTCTGTCCTGGTGAGTCATATTTTTGATCCCGTTCCCGTTCGTAAAAAATTCCTTAAGACAGAGATGACCGAACAGGGATATTGTATGGATGTGATCACAAGGATGGCTCTTTCCCGTCCAGAGGTCAGGATAAGAGTTGCGGCCCGTAGAAAAGAGGTTTTGAACATACCGGCCACTAGGGATATTTATGAAAGGGTATTTCTTGTTTTAGGGACAGATTATGCGGACCATATGATACCGGTTAGAGGTAGCGGGGATAGTGTAATGCTCACGGGATTCACCTCTAAACCTGAGTACAGCCGATCCAACGCGAAACAAATGTTCTTTTTTGTGAATAAAAGATTTGTCAGGGATTATCTTCTCAACCATGCCGTGATGACAGCCTACAGGCGTTTGATTGAGGCAAAAAAATATCCTGCTGTTGTGTTGTTTGTTGATCTTCTTCCCGAAGATGCCGATGTAAATGTCCATCCTGCCAAGATGGAGGTCCGTTTCAGAAATCCGAAAGAAATTTATGATATTGTCGTTGAAACCCTGGCTGCTGCCCTGACTAATATAGCGCCTCTTTTATTACAAGAGGGAGCGCGGACGATGCCGGAGGACTATGGTGAAAGGGTACGAGAAGCGCTGAAGCGTTACACCATATCGTCAGGCAGCGGTAAGCTCTTCTTTGACAGAGGTATCGGTGAATCCGGTAGAACTGGAAAAACAATTAACAGGATTCAGGAAAAGGATGAGGCACAATTAAAAAGTTTACCGGTGGAAAAGGGTAAGGAACGGGGGCCGGCGGAAAGAGGGCTTAAATTTGCCGACCTTGAGTATATAGGACAGATCGCTGGTACATATCTCGCTTTTTCTTCATCCGCGGGTTTGACCCTTATTGATCAGCACGCGGCCCATGAAAGGGTCTTGTTTGAAAAACTCAAGAAGAGTTCACCGGTGTACGGTGAGAAGGCTATAAGCCAGCAGTTGCTCATACCGGAGATAGTGAGTCTTTCACCCGGAGAATTTGCTGTCTTGACGGAATATATCAAGATTCTCGAAGACGCCGGTATAGAGGTGGAAAATTTCGGAGAAAAAACTATTATCATGAAATCCGTACCTGCCATGCTTTCTCATATAGAACCTAAAAAGTTGTTTTTTGAGATAATTGAGGAGTTCTCGCAGATGGAAAAAACCCTGGGGCTGGAAGCAAGAAGAGAAAAGGTTTTTGCCCTTGTAGCCTGCAAGGGAGCGGTTAAGGCGAATCAGAAACTTACGGAATCAGAAGTGACAATGCTGTGTAGGGACCTGGATGCCACCCCGTTTTCTTCTACATGTCCCCATGGGAGACCCGTGTTTATTTCCTTTGGGATCGGTGACCTGGAGAGGATGTTTAAGAGAAAGTAGAAAAAATCTCGCTTCGTACTTTCATAATCTTTTTCATAGTAATCTCCATTAAGTCTCCCTTTTATAAAGGGAGATAGAGGGATTTTGAACCACCCCCAACCCCCGCCAGCGGGGGACAACTCCATGGCCCCCTTTAGAAAAGAGGGTGTATGGATTCTTTTTTTACTAATGCAAAGTTATTAATGAAATGAAAAACAATAAACCCCGTCTGATAGTAATCGTAGGGCCTACCGCTGTGGGTAAGACCGAGGCTGCGATCCGTCTTGCCCGTAAATGGGAGGGTGAGATTATCAGTGCCGATTCCATGCAGGTCTACTGCCATATGGATATCGGTACGGCAAAGCCAACGGCTGAGGAACAGTCTCTGATAAAGCATCACTTGATTGATGTCGTTAATCCTGATGAACAATTCAATGCGGCAATGTTCGTTAGACTAGCCCGGGGAATCACGGAGGAATTGCATAGACGTAAAAAGAACATTTTCGTAGTCGGCGGTACAGGTTTGTATGTGAAAACTCTTCTTGGTGGTCTTTTTAAAGTGCCGGACGCTGATGAAGATTTAAGGAAGATGTACAGAGAGGAGCTCAAACGTTTCGGGAAGACGTACTTGTATGAAAAATTGAAAGAGAGGGATGAGCAGGCGGCTGCCCGGATTGATAAAAGTGATACAGTGCGGATTATCCGGGCCCTGGAGGTCCTGGAACTGTGCGGCGAATCAATTGTGGAAAGGCAGAATGCTCATCGCTTTGGCGACGATATATATGATTGCAGGAAGATAGGTCTTACGCTGGAGCGTTCTCAGTTATATGAAAGAATAGATCAGAGAACGGAAAAGATGATACAGGATGGGCTTGTTGATGAAGTCAAAGGGCTTCTCTCCATGGGTTATCGCGAAAACCTCAAGCCTATGCGGGCACTGGGATATAAGCATATTGTCCATTATTTAAAGGGGAAAAACAGTCTTGAGGATGCTGTCAGGCTGATAAAGCGCGACACACGCTTATTCGCGAAGCGGCAGATGACCTGGTTTAATGCGGACAAAGAAATCGCTTGGTTTAACCCTCGTGATATTGATGCCATAAGGGAGCAAATAAGCAATTTTCTTTCGCAATAAGAGCCGTGCTGTCCGTTCTGTCTATGCTCTGAAATTTCTTGACTTCAATATTGTATGAATATAATTAAGTGCATGATATTTTGTATGTTACACATAAATAGAACCTGCTCTGTTCCTTTAACGCTTTTTAAAAGAAAGGAGAATGTTATGGTTCAACGGCTGAATTGTAGATGTTTGTTGATGTTATTAGTTTGTATTTTCATCGGATTTCTCACTATTTCTTGTGGACCGAAAGTGGTGAAACCTGTAAGCGAGATGGATACACCCGGCCATCATTTTTATAACGGCATGAAATTACTGGACGAGGGAAAGTATGCCGAAGCAAATTTGTCATTCGATAGAGCTGTTGCACTCGACCCCAAATATTCAAAGGCTTTTGTCGGGATCAGCCTTGTAAAAGCCTATCAGGGTGACTTTAAATCCGCCGGCGACTCTATAAAACAGGCATGGGGTTATGCGAAGAATGATGATGAAAGGCTTTTTGTACATGTATCGCGAATACGCCTCTACACATTGAGCATGGCAGACAAGGACTGGCTCAAAGACGCAAAGGCAGAGTTTGAAAAAGCGAAAAAAATTGATCCTAAGTTGTCCGCCGCCTTTTACTTCATGGGAGTAGCATACAAAAACGCATTAGACTTCACTAATGCCAGCCAAATGTTTAAACAGGTAATCGATCTCAAAGGTGATTATGTTAAAGAGGCGGATGCCGGATGGAATCTGACCCAGAAGATTCAGAGGGCCATGCCGGGGACCATTACCGGAAAGAAGATCGCCATTCTTGAACGTATCAACAGAGGAGATGCCGCCGCCCTGTTTATGGAGGAATTAAAGATTGACGTCCTGTATAAAAAGAAAACACCCAGGACCTTTGACACTGCCTTTAAAGATCCTGAAGCAGCAAAGGCTGCGGCAAGCGCAGCTCCGGTAACAGCCGCGGATATTGCCAACCATCCCCTCAAGACGGATATTGAGGGAATTCTCCGGATTGGAGTTCGCGGATTGGAGGCTTATCCTGACGGTTCATTCCATCCGGGTGACATGGTAGATCGTGCGACGTACGCCATGATGATCGAGGATGTATTGATTAAAGTGACCGGAGATAATGGACTGGCAACAAAATTTATCGGGAGCGCATCACCGTTTCCTGATTTGAGGTCTGATTTGCCCTATTTTAATTCCGTCATGGTCGTGACATCGAGAGGGATTATGGAGGCAAAAGATTTTACAAGCGGTGAGTTTGCCCCCCTCAGTCCTGTACCTGGTGTTGATGCCCTTTTGATAATCAGAAAACTCAAAGATGAGCTAAAAATATTCTAACGGAGACAGATAATGGCAAAAAGGTCATTGGGCAAGGCTTATGAACCCCAGGAGTCGGAGGTCAAGTGGTACCGGTACTGGCTCGATCTCGATCTTTTCAGGGCTGAGGATACGAGCACAAAACCTCCGTTTTCGATGGTCATCCCTCCCCCAAATGTTACAGGTATGCTCCACATGGGGCATGCCCTGAACAATACCCTCCAGGATGTAATCACCAGGTATAGAAGGATGCAGGGGTGTAATGCCCTGTGGATGCCGGGAACGGATCATGCGGGTATCGCCACACAGAATGTTGTCGAGCAGGAGCTTGCCAAAGAGGGCATTACCAGGCATGATCTGGGCAGAGAAAAATTCATCGAGAGGGTGTGGGAATGGAAGGAGAAGTACGGGGGAGTTATTATAAACCAGTTAAAAAGGCTCGGGTGCTCCTGCGACTGGTCCAGGGAAGCCTTTACGATGGATGAGAGATTATCCAGGGCCGTAAGAGAAACCTTTGTACGTCTGTATAACGACGGATTGATCTATCGGGGGGACTATATTGTCAACTGGTGTCCCCGCTGCCACACGGCTATTTCAGATCTTGAAGTGGAATATGAGGAAAAAGGAAGTTTCCTCTGGAGCATCAGGTATCCCTATGAGGATGGCAGCGGTGACATTGTGGTTGCCACCACGCGTCCGGAGACCATGTTAGGGGATACGGCTGTCGCTGTCAACCCCGGGGATAAAAGGTATAAAGATAAGATCGGTAAGAAAGTAATTTTACCCCTTGTCGACAGGAGGATACCTGTCATTGCCGATAATCTTGTAAGCATGGAGTTTGGTTCGGGTGCGGTAAAAGTAACCCCTTCCTCTGATCCGAACGACTTTACCATCGCGGAGCGGCATAATTTGGAGATCGTCAAGATAATGGACGGCAGCGGGGTGATTACTGAGAATGGCGGCGTTTATCGGGGACAGGACCGCTATGAGGCCAGGGAAAATATTCTCAGGGCCCTCGAAGAGGGAGGATATCTTGTAGGAAAGGAGCCCTACGTACATAATGTGGGACGGTGTTATAGGTGCAAAACAGACATCGAGCCCATGGTTTCGAGACAGTGGTTTGTGAAGATAAAACCTCTGGCAAAGAAGGCGACTGCCGCGGTAGTCAAAGGTAAGACGAGGATCATACCGGTCGCGTGGGAAGGAACATACTTTGAATGGATGAATAATATCAGGGACTGGTGCATTTCCAGGCAGATCTGGTGGGGTCACAGAATCCCCGTATGGTATTGCGGCACCTGTGGAAAAGAAATCGTCTCTACCGCGGATCCCGATGAATGTCCGAACTGCAGCGGGACTGCGCTTACGCAGGAAGAAGATGTTCTTGATACCTGGTTCAGCTCCGCCCTCTGGCCTTTTTCAACCCTCGGGTGGCCGGATAAGACAAAGGCATTGAAGACATTTTACCCCACATCGCTTCTGGTTACGGGGTTTGACATCCTCTTCTTCTGGGTGGCAAGAATGATGATGATGGGGCTTTATGTCATGAAAAAAGTCCCGTTCAAGGATGTCTATCTCCATGCCCTCGTACGGGATGAGATGGGAGACAAGATGAGTAAATCGAAGGGGAATATCATCGATCCCCTGGAGATGATCGATAAGTTCGGCGCCGATGCCTTCAGGTTTACGCTGGCAGCTTTCACCGCGCAGGGCCGTGATATCAGGATGTCCGAAGAGCGGATTGAGGGTTACAAACATTTTGTAAACAAGATTTGGAATGCAACCCGGTTTTCCCTCATGAATCTGGAAGATTATCCGTCCGAAGGGGTTCATGCAGATAAAGGCGATGAGTCCCTTCCCGACAGGTGGATCAAGCACCGGCTGAATATAACTGTTTCGGATGTTATCAAGGCTCTGGATGAGTATCGATTTAATGATGCCGCCTCAAATATTTATCAGTTTGTCTGGCATGAATTCTGTGACTGGTATCTGGAATTAATCAAGCCGACACTTTATGGGAAAGGTGATCCTGCAAAGAGACGTACGGCGCAGCATACCCTGCTTGCCGTCATGAAGTCTTCCTTAAAATTGCTCCATCCCTTCATGCCTTTCGTCACGGAAGAGATATGGCAAACCCTGGCGGATGACGGGACTTCGATTATGGTCAGTGAATATCCCTTACCTGATGATACCTGTCAGGATGATGCTGCAGAGAAACAGATGAGTACTATTATGAATGCAATAACTTCTATCAGGAACATCAGGGGTGAGATGAATATAGCCCCATCGAAGAAATTAAAGGTCATGGTCTCTGTTCCTGATGATGAATCCGGTACGATCATTGGAATGGGGAATGGTTACATCATGAATCTGGCCAATCTTGAAGAGCTGACCGTAAATCGTAACGGAGAAGAACCCAAGAATGCCGCAACCGGTGTCGTCGGAACTATCCGGGTATATGTGTCGCTGGAAGGTGTAGTGGACATTGCCGGTGAGAAGGCAAGGCTCGAAAAGGAAATGGCCAGGGTGAATAAAGACCTGGCGACCATCTCGAAGAAGCTGGCCAATCGCGATTTCCTGGCGAAGGCCTCAAAGGCGGTAGTTGAAAGAGAAGAAGAGAAATTCAGGGAAGTCAAGGAGAAGCACGTTGTTCTGGAAACTGCCATAAAAAGACTTCAGGCAATGGGGTAAAAGGAATATCAAAATTTTTATCGCTCATTGCCGGGGGTTTTAGCTCCGCGGTAATCTCTTAGGTTATCAAGCTCATGATCGAAAAGTATATCATACACAGATTAATACAGTCTGCACTTGAAGAAGATATTGGTACTGGAGACATTACTACAACGTCAGTACTTGCCGGTGAAGAGATGGGAAAAGCGAAGGCCTTCGCCAAGGCAAACATTGTTGTGGCCGGTATCGATGTCTTTAGGGAGGTCTTTATTTTCCTGGATAAAAGCATCCAATTCTCAAGCCATTGTGAAGATGGCCGTGCAGTTAAAAAAGGAGGGATTCTTGCTGAAATATCCGGGAACCTTGGCAGCATCCTGACTGCTGAGAGGGTGGCCCTCAATTTCTTTCAGAGGATGTGCGGCATCGCTACGCTTACAAGACAATATGTCGATGAGGTAAAAGGGACGCCGGCAAAAATTCTCGATACGAGAAAAACTGTGCCGGGGCTCCGTTGTCTTGATAAGTATGCCGTGAGAATCGGCGGCGGCACTAATCATAGATACGGTCTTTATGACGGCGTCCTGATCAAAGACAACCACATTGCGGCGGCGGGCAGCATATCCAAAGCCCTCAGCAGAGTTCGCGCCCGCATACCGCATACACTGAAGGTGGAAGTGGAGGTCAAAAATCTTCAAGAAGTAGAGGAAGCCCTTGTCGCCGGTGCGGATGTAATAATGCTGGACAATATGACCGACGAGGATATGAAAAAGGCTGTGGCAATCGTCAACAGGAAGGTTCCTCTCGAGGCATCAGGCAATGTCACCCTCGCAAATGTAAGAAAGATTGCTGAGACGGGAGTTGATTTCATTTCGGTTGGAGCGCTTACCCATTCAGCACCGGCATCTGATATATCCCTGAAGATCGAGTAGCGTTACCGCTACTTTAATCAAAGCAATGGAATTTAATGAGCAAACCCTGGCTGACCGTATTTCGAAAAAGCGGATCGGAAATAATATCCAATTTTTCAAGGAAGTCGAATCAACAAATGACATTGCTTTCCAGCTTGCCAAGAGCGGTGCTCCTGAAGGAACTGTGGTCATCGCTGATTGTCAGACTAAGGGAAAAGGACGTCTGAAGAGGCAATGGCAATCGCCTCCCGGCTGTAATATTTATACCTCTGTTGTGTTGAGGCCTGCGATTAATCCCGTTTTTGCCCCTCAGATTACCCTTATGGCAGGTGTCGCCGTCGCTGATGTTTTGTCCGGGTACTGTCCTGAAAATGTAACACTCAAATGGCCTAATGATGTTCAGATCAGGGGCAGAAAGGTCTGCGGCGTCCTTACAGAGATGAGCGCTTCTGCATCTAAAGGGGTAGATTTCATTATCATCGGAATCGGCATTAATGTTAACATAGAGAGGGTTGATTTTGACGAATCATTTCGTGATATCGCGACATCCCTGAAAGAAGAAGCGGGCAGCGAAATTTCACGGCTTGATTTAACTGTAAAATTATTTGATAATTTAGAATATTTGTATACGAGAATGCTAGTAGAGGGGTTTGGTTTCATAAAGGATATGTGGCTTCATTACTTTGACATGGTCGGGAGGCGCATTCAAGTGGTGTTTAACGATAATGTCCAGGCAGGGGAAGTCTTGGGGGTTGATGATTTTGGGGCCCTCATCATTGCCGATGAAAATGACGTCATCAGAAGGGTTATGGCGGGTGATGCCTCAGTTGTAAAGGAATAAAGATATGCTTTTAGTAATCGATGTAGGAAATACAAATACTGTTTTGGGATTGTATGACGGGGACGAACTGGTCCATGACTGGAGGATCAGGACAGTTACAGATCATACCGTCGATGAGTATGGTATGTTAATTTATAATCTTTACAAGAATAGCAAGGTTCGACCAAGGGCCATCAAAGATATCATTATTTCATGTGTTGTTCCGACAATGCTCAACATCCTTTTACCTCTGTGTAAAAAATATTTTAATGTTAAACCCATTATTATAGAGCCAGGCATTAAAACCGGGATGCCGATTCTGTATGATAACCCGAGAGAAGTAGGAGCGGACCGTATTGTCAATGCGGTTGCGGCATATGAAAAGTACGGAGGCGATATCATAATTGTGGATTTCGGTACCGCCACTACCTTTGACTATGTATCTAAGAAAGGGGAGTACATGGGTGGATGCATATCGCCCGGCATCATGATAGCGAGTGAGGCCCTTTTCAACAAGGCGGCGAAACTCCCGAGGGTAGAAATAGCTAGGCCGAAATCAGTCATCGGTAAAGATACGGTAAGCAGTATGCAGGCGGGCATCTTATTCGGTTATGCGGGTCTCGTGGACGGCCTTGTGAATCGTATAAAAACAGAGGTCAAGTCAGACCCGAAGGTCATAGCAACCGGGGGACTGGCGGGGGTCATCGCTGCTGAAACTAAAAGCATCAACATTGTTGATGAAATGCTGACGCTGGAAGGGCTGCGCATTATTTACAAGCGTAATTGCTGAACTCGTCATTGTCGTGAAAAACAAACTTTACATGACCCCCTTTGAAAAAAGGGGATACAGTGGTTTGTCCCCCGCTGGCGGGGGTCGGGGGTGGGCACTATGCTGAACATAGGTCTCACAGGAGGCATCGCCTCCGGTAAATCAACTGTGGCAAAGATGTTTCAGGAACGGGGAGCTTACCTGATCGACTTCGACGAACTGGCCCACTTCGTGGAAGAGCCGGATCAACCCGCATGGAAGGCTATTGTTGATTATTTTGGATCGGACATACTTAATGAAGACCGGACGATAAACAGGGTTGAGCTTGGCTTGATTGTTTTTGCAGACCACAAGAAGCTTTACATACTCAACAGCATTGTCCACCCTGCTGTTCTTGAGGAATGGAGGCGGAGGATAGACGATCTCTATGAGATTGATCCATGTGCGGTTGTCATATCCGACGTACCTCTCCTTATTGAAGTGGGGATGCAAGACAAGGTGGATATTGTTGTATTGGTATATGTATCTCCTGAGATACAGATAGAGCGGTTGATGGATAGAAGCGGATGCAGCAGGGAGGAAGCCATAAAAAGGCTCAGTTCCCAGATGCCCATCGATGACAAGATCCCATATGCTGACATAGTCATTGACAATCAGGATTCGCCGGAGGAGACCCGTGAGGTTGTTAACGAGATATGGGATGATATCCTACAAGCGGAAAAGAAGCATCGCCTTCACTCTTAATTTGAATTGAGAGAGTTTTGTTTGTATGCGCTGAACGTACTTGCGTAATTTATACATCGGGAGGCAATGATGATAGAAAAGAATGTCATCGCTGATTTTTGTTTAAAGGTATTGGGACCGATTATTGATCCGACGACATATGTGCACCCCCTGGCGGCAGTGATCGGGAATGTTATACTGGGCAAGAATATCATGGTCTCTCCCTCGGCATCGATCCGTGGAGACGAAGGGCAGCCGCTGTATATCGGCGATGATTCGAATGTCCAGGACGGGGTTGTAATCCACGCCCTGGAGACGGAGCTCAATGGGAAAGAGGTTGAAAAGAATTTATACGAAGTCAACGGCAGAAAGTATGCTGTATATGTGGGGTCACGGGTTTCCCTTGCGCATCAAGCGCAGATCCATGGCCCGGCTGCAATTATGGACGATACGTTTGTCGGTATGAAGGTATTGGTCTTCAGATCCTTTGTGGGAAAGCAATGTGTCATAGAACCCGGGGTTATACTAATGGGAATAACCGTACCGGATAATCGCTATGTCCCTGCCGGCTCCGTAATAAAGACACAGGAACAGGCCGACCAGCTTCCTGTCATTAAAGATGATTATCCACTAAAAAATTTAAACAAGGGGGTCGTTCACGTAAATACATCCCTGGCTAAAGG
>Ga0187771_10002454_pt1 | contig 12767 bp, 12 predicted proteins | sample 0116_SJ02_MP15_1_FD_133139 | JGI IMG/M metagenome (GOLD analysis project Ga0187771, IMG submission 133139) | Tropical peat soil microbial communities from peatlands in Department of Meta, Colombia - 0116_SJ02_MP15_10_MG | ecosystem: Environmental > Terrestrial > Soil > Wetlands > Peat | place... | reverse complement strand
TAGGTCGTGCCATCTCCCACTTGCAAGGAGCCGTTCACCACGCCCTTCGAGGACACACTATAGAGCTTGCCGTCTGAGCAACCCACGAAGACGTTCATGGTCGTGTAGTCGAGCACTGGCCCCGTCAGCTTCCCGCTGCACACCGTCACCGAGCCGCCGTTCCAGTTTGTGTCAATGCTCGGCTGTGGCGTTCCCGCTCCCGAGGTGCCCGGGCAATCGGGGTTGACCTTGGTGCAAAACACATCCTTGATGCGGTACAGCACGCCCAAATCGTTGCCCACGTAGGCCTTGTCATATACGTAGTCAACAAAGGGCGAAGAGAGCGTGTCCGTTGAAGACCCAAACGCCAGGTCCGTTGCTGTTCCGCTCCCCGCCACCGGCGCCGTAGTGACAAATGAGCCGCCCGTGATTGTCTTAGGTGTCCGAGTGCTCGTGATGTTGACTGTAAAGCCTGTCCCGCTTCCGCTTGTGTGAGAAGTCGGAACTCCCGATGCCACCAAATACCCGCTTCCGGCAGCCGTAATCGTGTACGTCGTGACTGCACCTGTCTTGACGGCTGTGACCGTGTAGGTGGCGCCTGTGCCTGCGCCCCCAATTGTACCGGTGTCGTTCACGTTATACCCCGACCCACCTGCTCCGAGCGTCGTCGTGACGATCTCTCCGAGACCTACGGATTGTAGATTGCTCGCACTTTGGCCGTCGCCGCTCTTCCATGCCAGCACATGAAAATGCGCCGCCCCGGAGCCCGATTCGACAAAGGCCACCTTTTGGCCCGTGTTCGTCCCCGTGCTCATCGGGTCGAAGTAAATCGTCGGCGAAGTGGTCACTGCCCCGCCCCCAGCGATCCCCTCGACGTTGTACGACCAATAGACCGTCGCCGACGTCCCGTTGTCCGACCCGCTGGCTGTCCGGTTGCAAATCCCATTGGTTCCGACAGTCCCGCTGTAAAGCTGGTTGAACGCCACGATATTGGGTTGCGTGGCGCTGCCCGCCGCATTCACCGGGAAGACCACGAAATCGCTCGCGCAGCTGGGCGCCGCGGTAATGTCGAACGTGAACTTTGCCGGATACATGGCCGGCGCCGTGCCCGCCGTTCCCAGATAAATGCTCCAATCGCGCTTCAACGACGAACCCGTGCGCAGCGGCAAAGGCGGCAGAGGCTCTGGGAATCGGCCTCGGATCGGCCAGATGGGGACGCGTCGCTGCCAGCTAAACCATGCCCGCGGGTCCTTTTGGACGGCTAGCAAGGCGTTCATGGGACCAATGTGGGGATAGACGACGTGACGCATGCTCCAGTCGTGCACCATGGGCACGGGCTGCCCGGCCATCTCCGCTTTGGGCCCCGGCAACGATTGCGCGAGCAGCCCCAGCGCGGTCACGATAAGTACGGCCGGAATAAGGCGATACGGCTCACGGGAAAACATTTTCCACCTCAGCTTAAGCTTGCCCGAGAACCAGCCCTTTGCCAATCCCCCGTTCGTGCCAGGTACTAATGGGTTGGACAACGCCCGCGAGGCGCGCCTTATGCTCAGCCAGGTCGCAAGCGCGCTCGTAAGCCCCTAATAAATCAGCACCTTCCATGAGGGCCAGCCCGGGACAACGCTCGCAGTACTTCTGTATGGGGCAAACCGAGCAAACCGGCAACTGGCTCTCGCGGATGGCGCGAACCCGCGCGAAGGCGCTCGAACCCTCCCAAATTTCGGAGAAACGCTGCCTGCGCAGGTTGCCCGCGGGAAGCGGCATTTGCACGCACGGGTAAACGTCGCCATAGGGCGAGATGTAGCAACTGTTGTGGCCCGCGCTGCAAGGGATGTCGTCGTAGGCGCCACTCTCCATGCCGCTTGACGTGACGCTTCCCAAAACAGGATCCGAGGAGCTGCACTCCGCGCCGGGTTCCGAGAGCCTGCGGGGATGCAGTGCCGGATCTTGCATCACCGGGAGGAGTTCGCTACCGGAGACGCGATGTTTCAGAATGCTCGTGTTGCCGTCAATCATGGGTGTGATGGTCATGTCGAACACGTACGTCACGCCCAGGCGTTCGGCCAAAGCCATCACCCCGCGATAGGCCAGCAGGTTCTGGCGCATCAGGGGGCAGGCGAGCTTCACTGGAATCCCTGCCTCCTTCAGCAGCGGAATGGCCGCGAGGGTGCGCTCCAAGGAGCCGGGCGCTAGAGTGATCGCGTCGTGTACGGCCGGATCATTGCTGTAGACGCTGATTTGCACGCGGTGTACGCCCAGCGCGCGCAACCGGGCGGCGCGAGCCGCGGTAATGAGCAGGGCGTTCGTCTTGAGGCTGAGGTCAAAGTGCAGGCTGCGCGACCGCTCGAGTATGTCAAAAAAGTCCCCGCGCAGGAAAATCTCCCCGCCGCTGAAGGTCAGGAAAAGCGTGCCGGCTTCGGCGAGTTGCTCGAGAACCTCGAAAATCTCGACGCCCGTCATTTCCCCGTAGTCCTCATGGTCCAGGTAACAATGCACGCACTTCTCGTTGCAGCGGTACGTCAGGTCGAAGTGCACGTTGAGCGGAACATGGCCTTCCACCGTGCGCGCAGCCAGCCGGTCCATGAGAGGTGTGTTGCTCACCACTGCCCGCCTTCTCCCTCTGCCATCCCCGCCCGCACCAGAAGTTTGCGCTGCGCCAGGTCCGCCACTAAGGCCTCCGTGTCCCGCAGTGCGGTCTCGGCAGACACGTCGTACTCCGCCGCCAGCAGCCCGGCGATTTGCGCCGCCGTATGCCGGCCATCCAAGTGTCTCCAGATGAAGCTCCCTGTATCGTTCAATTCGTGCATTACGCTTTCGTCCGGAGCGATGATGACCGTTTCCCCTTCGATCTCGCGCCACGCCAGCAAGGGATTCTTCCGCCAGCAGTCTCTTGGGCCTTCGTTTACGTGCAACGCGCCTCCTGTGCTTCGGCTCTTCCCCTCCGGCTGACCGGCGAGGCCGCCGCGGGCAGCACGTCCCAGAAGCTCGCGTCGCGGCGGAAACGCAGTTCGTAGCAGGAGATTTCAGCCACAGCCCCGGCAAGGAGATCCAGCAGGCGCTTGCGGGCCTGTGCCTCCGAGGAAAAAAAGAGCACGCACGGCAAAATAGCACGCAGAGCCTCGCGCGGCGCAAGCGCCCGCACGCTATTTCCCTCCGCCTTGACCAGGGAAAAGATGCCCTGCACGGGCGCCGAGCAGTTCGAGCCGGCCGAGCGGAACTCGCCCCAGAAGGGCGTGCCATAGGCGCGCCACGCGTCCCCTTCCCGGCGAAGCAGGGAGATTTCATCCGTCAGCACGCTCCCGGTCGGGGAAAGCGACGCAAGCGTGCTCTTGCCCGCGCCCGAGCGTCCCGGGAAAACGTACGCGCGGCCGCTACGCATGACCGTCGCTGCGTGCAGCAGGAAACCTTCGAGGGGTGGGAGCAGCCAGGAGAGCAGGATGCGCAAGAGAGAATCCAGTGTGTACTCGCTGCGTACTCCGCTGAAGTGCGCCGTCGCTCCTTCAAGCCACACCTGCGCCCCCTCATGTGCGTATCGAAAACCGGCCGAAGCGCCTGGCGGCCGCGGTGTGGATTCCAAGCGAATGGGCAGGACGCCTTTTGCCTCGCCGCCCTCGCGGGCATCGGCAAAAGCAGCATAGCGGCCCAGCGCCGCTTCGCGCAGCTCAGGACACGGAAAGCGCAACTGCACCGGAACCCGTCCGATGGTCAGCGACAGGGATTCGTGAGTCTGTATGCCTGCGTCTCTCAAACCGCCGCGCCTCGCCCGCTCCCCGCTCCCGGGAGAGCGCGCCGTAAGGAGGCCAAACTCAAGGGTGTCTGCTCATCCCCAAAAACGCAAGAAAAAGTCGCCTCTTTGTTTCACGCCTCCAACTGCGCCCGGAAAGCTCCCGTTGGCACGCGCAAACAACCCATGCCCCGCTCAAGCCAGATCGAACAGCAAGACCTCGGCGTCCTCTGCCCCGGACAATTCCACGCGGGGTTCCTCCGAGATTGCCGCGCCGTCGCCGGACTCAAGCACAAACCAGTTCATGCGCACTCGCCCCCGCGCCACTTGCAGCCAGGCATAACGCCCCCGCGCGAGCTTGTGGGACGCACGCATGCCGGTGCCAAGTCGCGCCGCGTAAACCGAAGCGTCTTGATGGATCGTCACCGAACCATCCCGTCCCTCTGCCGAGGCCACCAGCCGCAACCCCGCGCGCACCTCCGCTTCAGGGAAAGTCTTCTGCTCGTATTCGGGAACCAGACCGGTTTTCGCCGGCAGCATCCAGATTTGCAGCAAGTGCACGGGCTCTTCGCGGGAGGCGTTGAACTCGCTGTGGGAAACGCCCGTGCCCGCGGACATGCGTTGGACATCGCCGGGACGGATCACCGAGCCATTGCCCATGCTGTCGCGGTGTTGCAGCTCCCCCTCAAGCACGTAAGTGACAATCTCCATATCGCGATGGCTGTGCATGGGGAATCCCTTGCCCGGAGCCACCCGGTCTTCGTTCAGCACCCGTAGGCTGCGGAAGTGAACGAAGCGCGGATCATAGTACTCGTCGAAGGAAAACGTGTGATACGTATCCAGCCAGCCGCGGTCAAAATGACCGCGCTCCTCGCTTCTGCGGATCTCGACCATATTCCCCCGGGTCATTGGATGCCACCTGCCCCCGGCAGTGACAAGACCGCGGGACATCATTCAAGGTTACAGCAGGCCCATTGGGCGCATTCGTGGGGGGAAGAGGGATACGGCCGAGTGCAGCCTGGCGTTGAGGGACGGCACGTGCCGTGGCCAGCTGGATTCGGCGCCGGCTTCAAACTGCGCCGCCCATGCTAACGCCTCGCAGCGCAAAGCGCGCCGTTTCCCATACGCATCACCGGAACCGCCGGGATCGTTTAGCGGCTGGCAACAGCCTTCCGAACTTTGGGTGCGCCTAGCTTCCGGCGCCGCTTGCTCTTGGTTGCGGAAGCGGGAGCTTCGCCGACGACTTCGGCCGACATCAGGCTGGTGACAAACAACTTGCGGCCAAAATCGTCAAACTCGATCGTGGTCCGATCAACATCGGATGCCATCACCACGCCGAGACCATACTGCCCATGCTTGATCGTTTGACCTTCCTGAAAAACCTGCACTGCGTCCTCCTCGACTGATTCGCTTTCTCGGGTTCACTGGAACCTCAGCGGGCTCCCCTCAACCCTCGGCAAAGGCGCCCTGCAGCCCTCTGAGTAAGCGATCTGGCATGCCACGTGCCACAAACATTGTAAATATTACCAGAATCCCAGCCTGTTGTCCATAAACGACAGCAAGGCAATGCTTCTGTGACTTGCGGTATCCCATGTATCTTATTTATAATAAATCACTTACGCCTGCGCCCCTCCCGCCTGATTTTGGTCGCCATCCAAGCAACTTAACTTCCCTTTTCACCGATGCTAGCATGTCCGCATGGCTGTCCAAGAACGCTTCCGGCTGGGGAGCCGCCGCCTGGTCTCTCCGAGAATCGGAGTGCCCTGGCGCACTTCTCAGGAGGAAACGGATAACGCCCGCCACAAGATCGACAACTATTTGCAAGCCTTGCGCTTGGTCGGAGGTGAGCCCGTCCTCCTTTCCCTGCGCGATCCAATACAACTGGACCGCCTCCTTCCCGCCTTGAGCGCTTTTGTGTTGCCCGGCAGCCCAAGCGATGCGGCGCCCTGGCTCTATGGCGCCACGAACCGCGGGCACTGCGCGGACCCGGATGCGGATCGCGAACGCACGGATTGGGCCATCCTCGAGCACGCTTTCTCTCGCCGCAAACCAATCCTCGGAATCTGCTACGGATGCCAGCTCATCAATGTCTATCTCGGCGGTACGCTCGTTCAGGACGCCCGCGCGGAGATGGGCACAAACCTCGCCCACAGCAAGGACGACATTTCTCCCTCGCCGGAGGGCGCCCCTCCGCACGACGCCATCTTCCAACCGGGCAGCCGGCTGGCGCGGCTGGCCGGCGCTCCATTTGCCGTGATTAACAGTTCGCACCATCAGTCCATCGGAGTGCCGGGAAAGAATCTGAGGGTCACCGCGCTGGCCCCGGACGGAGTTGTGGAAGCCGTCGAGTGGACCGGCGACCCCACCTGGATGATTGGCGTGCAATGGCATCCCGAGCGCATGTTTGCCGGCGGGTCTGGCGGCGCGCTCGAGCCCTTTGCCCGCAGGTTGTTTGAGGATTTCGTCGCCGCGGCCCGCCGCGTTCCCGCCTCCAAGGCCCATTGAGTCTCGAGGAATCTCTGCGCCCCGTAGCGGCGGAAATCCCCTGCCCGCAGACAGCTGCGCTATATGGTGCGAGGCTTGGTGGGGAACCGCGCCCGTGCCCGCCCGCACACGCTATCTTTGCCGCACCCGGCTTGGCATCCTTTGTGATCGGTGAGATCATCAATGTGAGCGGAGGTTGCGCCCGTGCGAGTAACGCTTCTCCTGCCGGCTGCTGTTCTTCTGGGGGCATGTTTCTGTGCTGCGCCGCGCGCCATGGCCCAGAATCCGGATGCGCTTATGCCGGACGAGAGCGCGGCAAAAGCCAAGCAGGTCTTGCAGCAGCTCATTGACGCCCTGGGCGGCAAGGCTTACCTGCAAGTGCGCGAGAGTGATTGTGCGGGGCGACTCTCCCAGTTCAACAGGGAAAGCCAGACCGCCGACGCCAAGCTCGACTACGGTTACATCCGTTTCCATGACTTGTGGAAGTATCCCGACCGCAACCGCACCGAGTATGAGTTGAAAGGCAACCGCGTAACAGCTTTCTTTGCTGCTGCTTCAGGCATCGAACCGACAGGGCATGGCAAGATTATTGACGTGTATGCCGGCGACAAAGGCTGGGTGATGGACAGAGGAGGCGTCGAAGAGGAGACGGCCAGCAACGTCGCCCACTTCCAGCAACAGGTGAAAACCGATTTCGACAACCTCCTGCGCTTCCACCTCCGCGATGACGGCCTCGTCTTTCGCTTCGCCGGCAGTGACCTCGTGGACTTGAAGATGGTGGATTGGGCGGAGATGGTGGACCGCTACGGCGTCACGTATCGCGTCGCCGTGGACCAGGAAACTCATCTCCCCCGCCGCGTCTTCGTGATCACGCGGAACGAAGACACCCGCGAGCGCACCGAGGAGGACAACATCTTTGCCAACTTCCAGGTCATGGACGGGGTCGAGATGCCCATGGAGATTACCCACGAAGTGGACGGCCGCCGCACCTTCGAGGTCTTTTATTCCGCCTGCAAGCTGAACACCGGCATCCCCGACGGCCTCTTCACCAAGGCTTCCCTTGAGCAGGAATACGCCAAGAATGGGGGGAAGAACAAGAACGACAAGGGCGGCAAGAACGAACAGAGCGCCGTGGAAAAATGATTCGGGCCGCCGGTGCTGTTCCAACTACTGAGTCTTGCAGAAGATGGAAACGCCCCTGTACCGCGGGTCTTCAGGCCTGAGTCTTATTGGTCCGATCGGAGTTGCAACTGTGATTTGCGGACCTCAGGTAGTTCCAACAAGTGGGAACGGCGCCAGTTTGGATTCGGTGGCGGACCCCGTCCCGCTGTTATCCATTTAGCAAAAGAGCATCCTGTCGGCCTGCGCCTTCGCTCCTTGTCCGGGTAGAGTGTGGGGTATGGCGCACAGCCGCGCAGGAGTCACCATGAAGGTGCCCCATCGTTTCGCCATGCTGGCTTTGATATTGGCGGTCCCGGCGGCCCTCCCGCAGGACGCCGCCACCTCGAAATTTTCCTTGTGGCTTCCGGGAAAGCTGTGGACGCTCGAGCTTGCTGCCCCGGGCTTCACCCTCCGCAACAACGAAATGCAGCCCGACGGCCGCCGCTACTTCCTCGCGGAAGACAACAAGAACCGCGCGGTTGTGTCCGTTTATCTGGAACCAGGCAAGGCCCCGGCTGCCCCGGAGGAATGCAAGAGATTGCTCGAAGACCGTGCCAAGCGGGATTCGCCGTTCGAGCCTAAGCACATCGAGTACCGTGAAATCGCCGGCTTCGAAACCATCGCTTACACCATCCCCGAAGTGGACGGCGTCCCGGTGAATCAGAGAAACCTCTTCGCCTGCTTGATGAAAGACGACGTCCACGTGGATATCCATCTGTCGAAAGCGCTTTTCAAGGCTTCCGACCAGCCCCTGTTCGACGCCATCCTGCAGTCCGCGGTCGTTGCCCCCCAGGAGACCGCTGCGGGCGACGTTCCAGCCGGAGATAGCATGGAACTCTTCCGCCAGGGCAGCCGCTTCTTCCTCGCGCGTCAATACCGCCTGGCCATCGGCCCTTATCAGAAGGCGTTGGACATTGAAAAGAGCACGTCCACGCTGGACAAGAACACCTGGCGCGCCCTGGTGGACGATTTGGGGGTCTCTTACGGCGCCACGGGGGACTTGGATCGCTCCAAGGAGGTTTTCGATTACGGCGTCTCTCAAGACCCGGCCTACCCCATGTTCTATTACAACCTGGCCTGCGGCGCTGCCCAGAAACGCGACGCAAACGACGCCAAAGCCTTCCTGCAAATGGCTTTCGACAATCGCAATAACATAATCCCAGGCGAGAGCTTCCCCGATCCGCGCGTGGACGAATCTTTCCAGCGGTTGCTGCTCCTGGACAAAGACTTCCGCCAATGGGTGGATTCCCTCTGGGGCGGTTCGCGCTGAATTCCGCCCGCGCACGCGCTTGCCTTTCTGGGCCGCGGCGCTCGCCCCGCGCTATAATCTTCCCTTGACCATGACGCCGCGCGCACCCGCGAGCCACAGCACGACCGTCCTCTGCCTGCGGAAGGACGGCAAAGTCGTGCTCATCGCCGACGGCCAGGTGACCATGGGCGAGCACGTCTTGAAACACACCGCGCGCAAGTCCCGCCGCCTGTTCAACGACAAGGTTCTCGCCGGGTTTGCCGGCTCGACCGCTGACGCGCTGTCGCTCTTCGAGCGTTTCGAGGGAAAGCTCCAGGAGCATTCCGGCAATCTGCAAAAGGCCGCCGTGGAACTGGCCAAGGACTGGCGCAAAGACCGTGCCCTGCGCCATCTCGAGGCCCTGTTGATCGTCGCCGATGCCAAGTCCACGTTCGTCATCGGGGGCAATGGCGACGTCATTGAACCCGATGACGGCATTTGCGCCATCGGCTCCGGCGGACCGTACGCCTTGGCCGCGGCCCGCGCTCTGCTGAAGAACACCAAGCTGGGGGCCAAGGAAATCGCCCAGGAAGCCATGCGCATTGCCAGCGAAATCTGTATCTTCACGAATGCGAACTTCACCGTGGAGGAACTGTGAGACGCGGGCCTTCTGGCGCTACCCATGGGATGATTCCTAGGAAGGCGCCTCATGCCTAGGTTCGAAAAGCAGGCGGTTGTAACCAGCGGCGCGGGTGAGGCCGCGGAGACGGCTCCTGCGGAGGCCATGCCCTCCTTCGACGATCTCACTCCGCAGGAGATTGTCGCCGAGCTGGACAAATACGTGATCGGGCAAGCCGCGGCAAAACGCGCCGTCGCCGTGGCCCTGCGTAATCGCGTGCGCCGCCAGAAGCTCGCTCCGGAAATCGCCGAAGACATCCTTCCCAAAAACATCCTGATGATCGGTCCCACCGGCGTGGGCAAGACGGAAATCGCGCGCCGGCTGGCCCGCCTGGCTGGCTGCCCCTTCGTCAAGGTCGAGGCCTCCAAGTACACCGAGGTGGGCTACGTGGGCCGCGACGTCGAATCCATGGTGCGCGACCTCGTGGAGACGGCCATTGACATGGTGCGCGAAGAGAAACTCGACGAAGTGGCCGAGCGCGCCGAGCACGCCGCCGAAGAGCGCATCCTGGACCTCCTGCTCCCGCCCTCGCCCCCGCCCGCCGGCGACGGCTCATCCTCCGACCTCGCCTTCCGCGAACAGGCCCAGCGCACCCGCGAGAAGCTCCGCGCCCAGCTTCGCGACGGCAAGCTGGACCAGCGCATGGTCGAGGTGGAAGTCCGCGAGCGCACTTTGCCTTCCTTCGAGATTGTCTCCAACCAGGGCGTCGAGGAAATGGATGTCAACATCAAGGACATGCTCTCCGGCTTCTTCGGCCAGGCCAAGAAAAAACGCAAAATGACCGTGGCGGACGCTTACGAATACGTCATTCAGGAAGAAGAGAACCGGCTGATTGACATGGACCAGGTCACCCGCGTGGCCGTCGAGCGCGCCGAGCAGATGGGCATCATTTTCATAGACGAAATCGACAAAATTGCCGGCCGGGAAACGGGCCACGGGCCCGATGTCTCCCGCGAAGGCGTGCAGCGCGATATCCTGCCCATCATCGAGGGCACCACGGTGAACAGCCGCTACGGCATGATTCGCACTGACCACATCTTGTTCATCGCCGCCGGCGCTTTCCACATCACCAAGCCCTCCGACCTCATCCCCGAATTGCAAGGACGCCTGCCCATCCGCGTCGAGCTTTCCTCCCTCTCCGAAGCCGATTTTGTGCGCATCCTCACCGAGCCTCGTAATGCCCTCATCAAGCAATACACCGCGCTCCTGGAAACCGAGGGCTTGAAGCTCGGCTTTACCGAGGACGCCATCCAGGCGGTGGCCCGCTTTGCCTCCAACGTCAACGACCAAACCGAGAACATCGGCGCTCGCCGCCTGCATACCATCCTCGAAAAGGTCCTCGAGGAAATCTCCTTCGAAGCCCCCGCCTTGAAAAAGAAATCCGTGCGGGTGGATTCCGCCTACGTCAGCAAGCAGCTTGCCGACATCGTGAAGAATCAGGACCTGAGCCGGTACATCCTCTGATAGAATCCGAAACTCGAAAACCGTGACTCGAAACTCGGGGCGGATACGCTTGCCCGCGCGCGGGGATGCGGCGCGCGGTGCGTGTCCTTTTGCAATTCCCGTTCTTGCCGTGCTCCTGCTGGCGGGATGTGGGGCGCCCGGCCAGCCTCAGCCGCGCCGGCCGCCCGTCCCTGCCGGCCTTACGGACCTGTCCGCGCAGCAGTTGGGCGACGGAGTTGTGCTAGCCTTCTCTCTTCCCAAGGAAACGGTTGACCGCCGCCCGCTCCCCCAGACTCCTACCGTCGAAATCCTGCGCGCTGTATCTCCGGAGGGCGGGACGCCCAAGCAGTCCGAAGCGCGCCTGGTATTGACCATCCCCTCCGCGCTCGTCGCGGGCTACGTGGTTGGAGGACGCTTTCAGTTCACAGCCCCCGTAACTCCCGAAGAGATTCGCGCGCATCCCGATGCGCAGTACTTGTACTCGGTGCGCACGCGTCTCTCCGAGAAGCGCGCTTCCGCCGAATCGAATGCCGTCCTGCTGCGGCTTTATCCCGTGCCCGAGCGCATCCCTGGTGTCACGGCGCGCGTCACTGAGTCTGCCATCGAGCTTTCTTGGGAGCCGGTCAGCCGCACGACAGGCGGCGCGCCGCTCTCGGCATCTCCCAGCTATCGCGTTTATCGTGCCGAAATCAACCCCTCCTCCGCTGCCGCTGCCGCGCAGGATATCTCCAAAGCTGAGTTCATTGCTCCGCTGGCATTCTTGGGGGCCACTGCGTCCCCCCGTTACCCCGACACGCAGTTCGAGTTCGGGCATACCTATCTCTATTCCGTGCGTGCGCAAATTCCCGCTGGGGCGGGCGCGGTCGAGTCGTCCGATTCGGCGCCGGCCGTGGTCACGCCCCGGGATGTCTTCCCTCCCGCCGCCCCTCTGGGTCTGGAAGCCATTTTTGTCCCGGCCACTCCCTCGTCCCCGGCCCACGCCGAGCTTTCCTGGGACATCAGCCCTGAGAGCGACCTGGCCGGCTATCGCGTCTACAGGAGTGAACAGGAGGACACACGGGGCGTGCTGCTCACGCCGGAATTGTTGCTTGCCCCCGCGTTTCGTGATATGTCCATTGCACCGGGGCATCGCTGCTTCTACCGGGTCACCGCTGTAGACCGTTCAGGCAATGAAAGTGACCCGAGCGCCCCCGCGGCTCTTTCGCCGCAACAAAACCCGTAGCCGCGTGTTTGAATAAAGGGAAAGCAGGCAACAGGAGTGACGGACCAGCCCCACCTCCCGGGAATTCAATGGCTTGAAGCCATTCGCAACGAAGCCGTGCGCACCGGCGCGTACACGGGGGTTTGCCTTTCGCTCGTCTTCATCACTTGGCTTTGCTTGGCCAATTACGTCCGTGCTCTCGAGAGTGTGGCGCTGGAACGCAACTTGGCTGCTGCCGCGGTGCTGGGCCTGCTGGCGCTGGTGCCGGTCCTGCGGTTCCGGCGTCACCCTACCCGGCTTTTCATCGCCGGGATTCTTGGGTGGGCTGTTCTTGCAGTCGCCTATCGCATACTTTGCTTCGTTTTCCAGGGCCTCGGTCGTGGCCACGGCCTGCTGCCTCCGCCGTTTCACCTGTTCATGCTGGGCGCGGTGACCTACGGCCTCGCCGCCCTGCTGATCCGGCTGGCACAGTTGGTCCTGGCTGAGTTCCATGCTCCGCAGTCCGCTCCGCAGCACCCCCCGCGTGATGTCCGATAAGGTGTCCCTGTGAAATCTAGGGGAGAACCCCTCGCGCCAGGCGCAGGGAGTTTCCGAGCGGCGCATTTACTTCTTGGCTGCGGCCGCGGGTTTGAGGTCGGCGGCCGATTTCTGCAGTTCCGTGATTGCTGAGGCTGGCAGTTCATAAAGGTCGGGCTCGTTTTCGCGCCTGGCAATGTACTCGTCCCCGCGCCGGGCCACCGACACATTCTCCGCGTGCTTACCCCCTTTCGAGAGCACGGTGATTTCCAAGCCTGGCGCGGTGAATCCGGAATCCAAGAACTTGCTGGAGGAAAGCTCCCGAAGGTCGCCAAGGAACGCTTGCACTGCG
>Ga0187771_10002453_pt1 | contig 12771 bp, 14 predicted proteins | sample 0116_SJ02_MP15_1_FD_133139 | JGI IMG/M metagenome (GOLD analysis project Ga0187771, IMG submission 133139) | Tropical peat soil microbial communities from peatlands in Department of Meta, Colombia - 0116_SJ02_MP15_10_MG | ecosystem: Environmental > Terrestrial > Soil > Wetlands > Peat | place... | reverse complement strand
GTTTCTCCAACCTCACAACAACTTAGCACTCTTACTGCAATTCTCCTATCAGATCGGCCGAATCTTACCTTGTTCTACGTAAGATAGCGGCGTCAGAACTCGTTGGAATCCGAATCTTACGGTTCCGTCGAGGCGGTTTTCATTCTAATCTTGGGCCTCTGTACAAATATGATTCCCTGTCCGTGTTGGGAACGCCGTCAGAGATGTTGTGTCATGCAGAACCCTAGCAGATTCCTCGCACGTCCTGCGTTCCCTTTCAAAACACAGGCGAGGCTCATCTACCGAAAATTACCATTGGAGCTTTATGAGCTCGAACCTGAATCCGGAGAGGAGGAAAGCTTGGACATGGATCTGGACCTTGACCAGCTCGAGGACTAGCTTTGTTACTTGAACTCGTAACTTAACTTGCGAAGTTTGTTGCGAACCGAAGTCGCATGTCCTTCTGCTCTAACTCTTCCTGCTCTAATCGCCTCAAGCACGTCGTTCGTGCTGGACGAGTTGGCGTCGATTATCGTGTATGCGTCTCCAATCGTTTGTGGAATATGAGAGTCGCTCCCTCCGACCTGCGGCAAGCTGAACCTCTTCGCGTCCCTTCGAGCAAGCCAGTTAGAAATGTAGAATGATAACGCGTCGGCGTTGACGGTTTCCACTGCATGAGGCTTTGTCGTCAGGCGGGAGAGTTTGATGCATACGCTTACTGGATCGTAGGGGTGTGGGATTATCACTAGTCCGTCTTGCTTCTGGATCTGACGAATCGTGTCGTCAGCAGATTGCCTGGGTTGAATCATCTCTTGTATGCCCAAGGCGATGATATGGCCGTCTCGTGAGCTAATCTCTACTCCTGGAAGGGTGAGAGCGTCAAGTTTAGGGGGATCAAATCTGTTATGCTCGGTGATTGCGACGCCATCCAATCCTCTTGCCCTGATGATGGCAGGTAGGTCTTCACGTCTGGTGTGCGCATCGGAAGACACGACGGTGTGTACGTGGAGGTCAATTTTCAGTTCTGCCATTAGGAGTTCACAGTCAGGTTTGATTGACTTTCACTTTATGGAAAAGTGGTGTCGCCTTCTCAATCTTATGACCGGCTTCGAGTCGGAATTTGCCTGCATCCCACCAATTCCTTGTACCGGTTAGCTCTAGTTGGTCGCTGATCCGCTGGGACGTTTCGGGCAGAAATGGGGAAAGTAGGATTTCTAATCCGGCAACCAGCTGACAGGCGAGGTACAGGGTGGTTCCGGTCTTCGTCCGGTCCGTCTTGATGAGGTGCCAGGGCTCACGTTCGCTGAGGTACTGATTCCCATGTCTAGCCAAGTCTATTGCGGCCGCGAGGCCATTTCTCAATTGAAAATCGTCTAGGAGTGTTGCGATCTTGTTGGGAGCCTGGATTATTTCCTTCTTGATTTCTTCATCCTTGCCGTCAAGCTGCCCAGGGCTTGGAATGGTGGAGTCGAATTGATTGTTGATGAATGTAAGCGTGCGGTGAACGAAATTGCCCAACACGTCGTTAAGTTCGGAGTTGACGTGCGTTTCAAATTCGTGCCAGGTGAAGTTAGCGTCTCTAGTCTCCGGCCTTATGGCAATGAGCACGTACCGCCAGTACTCCGCCGGTGCAACCTTGAGTGCGTCGTCGATCCACACCCCTACCTTCTTACTCTTGGAAAACTTCTGGCCCTCGAACAGTATGAATTCGGTCGAGGACACTTGCCATGGTAGGATGTAAGGCTCATGCGTTGCTTGAAGTAGCGCCGGGAAAATTATGACGTGAAACGGAATATTGTCTTTTCCGATGAAATGAACATTCTTCGTTCCCTCATCGAACCAGAAATCCTTCCACGCTTCCGGCTTTCCGGATTTTTCAGCCCATTCAATCGAGGCCGACACATACCCTAGCACAGCCTCCAGCCACACGTAGATCGTCTTTCCTTCAGCACCGGGGAAAGGTGCTGGAATGCCCCATTTGTTGTCTCTCGTGACAGCCCTGGGTTTGAGTCCTTCCTCGAGCCATCTTAGAGAGAAGTTTCGCGCGTTTTCAGGGAGCTGTTTGTTTTCTTTGACTACTTTGTAGAGTTTATCACGGAATTTTGGTAGGTCGAAGAACCAATGTGTGGATGATTTGATTGTCGGGGTTGAGCCGCAGAACACGCATCGAGGCCGGATTAATTCTAACGGGTCGAGGACTCTACCGCATGAATCGCACTGGTCGCCTCGGGCTTGTTCGTACCCGCAATGCGGACATGTGCCCTCCACGAATCGGTCCGGCAGAAATCGTTTGTCTACTTCGCAGTAGGGCAGGTTTACGTTTTGAGTGTAAATGTATCCGTTCTCGTAGACTTTCCTGTACAGGTCCTGCGTATACTTGATGTGAACGGGGCTTTCGGTTCGTGTGTAGTTATCGAACCGTATGTTGTACGCGTCGAGCAAGTCACATATCTGTTTGTGGGTCCGGTCTGTCAACTGCTTTGGCGGAATTCCGTTCTTGATTGCTTCTACCTCGATTGGGGTTCCATGTTCATCGGAACCTGTAACCGCGATTACCTCTTCCCCTTTCAACCGTAGGTATCTAGCGTAGACATCGGCACTGAGAAGGTGAATGAATGTTCCGAGGTGTGGGACGGAATTTACATAAGGCCAAGCGGAGTTGACTATCCAGCGTCCCATTGTTCATAGTCCTCCTTCAAGCTTGCGTATGGCCAAGAACGGTTGGTTAGCCCGTTGTCCTTTGCCCTATCTGCGCTTAGCTCCAAGACCTCCGAAACTTGCTTCAACTCTCCTGAATGGTCACATTAACGTTTCCTAACGAGCCACTGTGATTCGCCCTTGTGACCTGGATCACGGCGGATTGGCATGACAAACCAAGGCGTCAGAGAGCTGCCAAGAGGAACTATGAAATAGGGGGCTTCGAATCTTTCTGTCGGAAACTGACCTTGAGCAGCGAGTACGCGAAACTGTTGGACCGGGCTTATTCAACCCTCCCCAAGACCACTGGAACCGGGGAAAGGTTCGAGATTCCTCGGATAGTCGGTATCAGGATGGGGCGGAGGACGATTATTCAGAATTTCGGAGATGTTGCGAGCAGGCTGAATCGCGATCCGCACCACTTGCTGAAATTCCTTTCTAGGGAACTTGCTACCGCAGCCTCCTTAGATGCGGGAAGGGCTATCTTTCAGGGCAGGTTCGACGTGCAGACAGTAACGCGGTTACTGGACATTTATGCGCAGAGATTCGTGATTTGCCCGATTTGCAAGAGGCCGGATACGAAGGTTGAGAAGGAGGGACGGCTACTGTTCCTTCGCTGTGAAGCTTGCGGAGCTCGGTCGTCCATTCTGCCAACTTGAGACAGTGGTGAACCTGACCGAAGTATTCCTCAGGGTCTACAAGGACCCGAAATACACGCTGGTGGCGGCGTGCGACCCGAACCTGTTAGGAGAAACCTTCCGGGAAGGCAAGTTAAAGCTCGAGGTTAAACCTGACTTCTACGGCGGTGCCAAGATAGACCTTAGCCAGGCACTGGACGCAATCGACGAAGCAGACATTGCGAATTTAGTTGGGGAAACTATTGTTCAGGCTGCCGTCAAACGCAGCCTCGTAGACCCGTCCGCAGTGCTCAACATAGGCGGTGTTCCACACGTTCAAATCCTCCGAGTGTGATCGTATTAGAGCGCTGACGAGAAATGGGCATGATGCGGTGCCGCAGGTTTCTTCAGAGATTTCGGCCCAACGCATGATTTCGAATGCCGCCGCTTATGGTATGCTTATTTAGGCTCCTGAGTTAGTACCGCATCGAACCGGTGGAATGCGTGGGTAAGAAAAAAGTCCTCAGTGAAGGCGACCTTAGAGAGATGGTTATGCCTGAAGAAGGACAGTTATTGGGTGTGGTAACTCAGATGCTTGGTTACGATCGCCTTATGGTTCGTTGCGGCGACGGACATGATAGGGTCTGCCGTATAAGGGGCAAGATGAAACGCCGGGTCTGGATTAAGGTAGGAGATGTGGTGCTTGTTGCGCCTTGGGATTTCCAAGTGGACAGCCGCGGCGACATTCTGTGGCGGTATACAGAAAGCCAAGCGAACTGGCTACGCAGTCAAGGACGCATTGCCGCTTAGCGTACTCTCCCGGGTGGTATAGTTGGAGTCTTTAGCCGAGCGGAAGCTACGAAGAAAGGTCGAACACTATGAGATTCATCGCCTAATGCGCGAAAAACGTAGCGAGGAGATGGAGTCTCTCGAAGAGGTTTTCGACCGCTCGACTTTGATGATTGTTTACCGCCTGCTGAATCGGGGCTACATAAGGAACATCAACGGTGTTGTGCGCTCTGGGAAGGAGTCACGTCTCTACTGGGGAGACGGGCAAGGAAACAAAGCAATCGCCATCAAAATCTTCCTCACCACGTCCTCGGAATTCCTCAGGGGAAGAATGATGTATATTCAGGGGGACGAAAGATTCAAGAACGCAAGAAAGGACACGCGCTCACTCGTCAACCTGTGGGCCTTGAAGGAATTCAAGAACCTCCAACTGGCGAAGCAAGTAGGAGTCCGCGTGCCCGCTCCATTGAAGGTTGATGGAAACGTGCTGTTGATGGAATTCATAGGGAAGAAAGGCGAACCGGCACCGCTACTCCGCGAAAGCCCCCTGAACCATCCAGCCCGGGTTTATGATAAGATCGCCGAAGCCATAAGAACACTCTACCGTGAAGCACATTTGGTCCACGGCGACTTGAGCGAATACAACATCATGATCCTGAAAACGCAACCGATAATCTTCGACTTCGCCCAAGCGGTGATCAACGAGCATCCAATGGCCCAGAAGTTTCTAGAGCGAGATCTGCTTCGAATGAACGGATACTTCTCCAAGATCGGAGTCGAAGTCCCTCCAATCGAGAGATTGACTAAATGGGTGACGGGGGAAAATGTCGACAAGAATTAGCACAACTATACCGCTTGAAAGAATGGGCGTACTAATCGGCAAAGAGGGGTCCACGAAAGCTCGCATCGAGGACGCCTTCAAAGCGCAACTACTCATACAAAGCCAAAGCGGTGTGGTCGAAATAGTTCCACGCGAGGGATCCGATGATCCTACCACGATCCTTCGCGCTCGAGATGTGATTCTCGGTATTGCCCGCGGCTTTTCACCGGACCGCGCCATGAAACTCGTTGACGACGATATCGTTCTCGACATAATCGACTTGAGGGAGACTTTCGGCAAGAATGAGCGCGACATTGCGCGGCTCAAGGGCCGGGTGATTGGGCGTGAAGGAAAGATACGCAGGCTAATAGAGGAGATGACGGACGCGAAGATTTCCGTTTACGGGCATACGATCGCCATGTTGGGTGAGTATGAGACAGTGACTGCTGCAAGGGAAGCAATAGAACTCTTGCTTAAGGGCAAACAACATTCCACCGTGTACAAACTGCTTAGAAAGATAAAGGCCGAGAGCAAAAAGAGAGAGACCCTTGAATTGTGGCAGAAGCCACCGACCTGACATGGCCGAACCATCATCAGCTTTATTCCGCGGACCTGCAAGAGGAGTCGAACCCTGATGGCGCTGCAGGAAGTATTTCAGGAAATATCCGCCGCGGACTTCTTCTACAGAAACCGCGACATCGCCGGCTTCACAAATCCAACTCGCGCGATCTACTCAACCATACGTGAATTGGTGGAGAACTCACTCGATGCATGCGAAACTAGGCAGATTCCCCCAGAAATATACGTCCGCATCTCCCATGAATCCGGGCCGACGGATGGACCGGGAGTCTATCGCATTCACATCGAAGACAACGGCATTGGCATACCTCACGACATAATCCCCTCTGCCTTCGGCCAAGTTTTGTTCGGGTCGAAATACAAGCTACGTCAGACTCGTGGAACCTTCGGCTTGGGCGGGAAGATGGCCATTCTCTACGGCCAAATCACTACGCATGGAACCGCGACCATCATGTCAAGCACGGGCCCTACTAAGATTCATCAATACGATTTGATGATCGACATCCAAAAGAACAGGCCCGTCGTGATCAAACATAAGACGCATCCGAACGAGAACAGATGGCACGGCGCCGTAATTGATTTTCTAACTGAAGCCGATTACACACGCGCGATGTCGAAGATTCTAGAATATCTGATGCAGACTGCGATTGTTGCACCCTACGCTACAATAACTTACGTAGACCCAAAGGGGCGATTTTACAGGTTCGAGCGCGCAACCACACAGATGCCCAAGCCGCCGGAGGAAACTCTACCTCATCCCTACGGGGTTGATGTGGAGACAATGAAGCGGCTGATTGAACTAACCACTGAGCGTACGCTCGTTAATTTCATGAGGACGCATTTTCACAGGGTTGGGAGAACAATTGCAACCTCCTTCCTCGAACAGGTGAACCTCCCGGCACGAAAGAATCCGAAGAAACTGACCCCCGAGGAAATCGTCATCCTAGTAAACGGCATGAAGAGCTACAAGTTCTTGGCTCCCGATGCGAGCTGCCTTTCTCCTCTGGGCGAAGACTTGCTGGAGGCGGGAATCAGAAAAGAGCTGTCTCCAGAGTTTATTGCCGTATACCAGCGGAAACCTTCCGCCTACGCCGGCTTCCCATTCATTGTGGAGGTTGGCGTTGCGTATGGGGGGCATATTGAACCCGGGGGAGGGATCAAGTTGTTCAGGTTCGCAAACAAGATTCCGTTACTCTTTGACGAAGCGAGCGACGTTTCGTGGAAAGTGGTCAATACCCAAGTCGATTGGAGGCATTACAAAGCCACCCCGGACATGCCTATTGCAGTCTTCACTCACATTTGCTCTACAAAAGTCCCGTACAAGACTGTTGGAAAAGAGTTCATTGCCGACAGGCCGGATGTGGAACGTGAGATCCTTAACGCCGTTCGTGAGGTAGCCCGCAGATTATCGTTGTTTCTCTCGAAGAAGATTCACATAGCTCACGACAAACACCGCCTTGACGTATTCCAAAAATACCTGCCGCGGATAGCCTCGTTCTCGACAAAACTAGCCGGCAAGAGTAAGGAACCCGATGTCTCACCGTTATTGAAGAGTGTCCTCAGATATGAAGAAGAAAGCGACGACAACCAAGACGACGAAGACGCGTAGTAACCGAATCGAACAGAAGAAGAAGGCAGTCTTAGAGGGCCTGAAATCTCTCGGCGAGCAAGTTTACACGCAGCTCTCCGCAAAGCAGTGGCCAGCGGTCCGCATGCCGAGCCGTTCAATCAATAACATACACTACGATCAGCATACGCGCCAATATGTCCTCGGCGATCACTACGTGAAACGAAGCGCTCGCAACATCAGACACATTCGACCACTGACCCAGCTTGTCTGGACCGGATCCTTTGTGGATGAACTCACGAGCGAAGGAAAGACCTCCACTCTCCGAGACGTCTTCTACTCGGCCCAGGCGTATGAGATGAGCTTCGCGGACCAAGCCGAGAGCGATGACATCATCACGGACCTAGAAACTGTAATCGGCCACTCTAGAGAAGATTTCAACGTCTTTCCCGAAGAACGCAGTTCGATATTCGGGGACTTGACAATTCAATATACGGTCCGCGGCTACGAAGGTAGGGAACTTAACCTCGCCTCCCACCCGGACGGAATGATGATTGGTCCGGCGCTAACTACTGCAGAGTTCGGGGAATGTAAAGCGGATAAGGTCATAGCCATCGAGAAGGGCGGGCTCTTCACTCGCTTCGTAGAGGAGCGGGTACACGAGAAGTTCAAGGCAATTCTAATTCACACGGCGGGTCAAGCTCCTCGCGCTACACGATCACTAATCAGGCGGCTTAACCAAGAGCTGAAGTTACCTTGCTACATATTCTGCGACGCGGATCCGTGGGGTATGCACATCGCCAACGTAATCATTGCAGGTTCCGCGAACGCCGCACACCTAAGGGATTTGAACACTCCAACGGCGAAATGGTGCGGCGTCTTTGCGTCAGACATTCAAGAGTACAAACTGCCGAGTGATCCGCTTACGGATCTGGACATTAAACGCCTCTATGAACTGGACAAGGACCCGAGATATGATGGAAAGCTCTGGAAGCAAGAGATAGCGACGTTCCTGAAATACAAACGCAAGTCCGAACAGGAGGCTTTCAGCCGCTACGGATTGGCCTACATCGTTGACAAGTATTTGCCCGCGAAACTGAAGGAAATGAGCTGACAAGTGTCAGGTTTGGTTGAAAGGAACCAAGTCGCCATCATCTGAAATAGAATAGCGTGCCCACGCAGTCGAATGCTTTGTCCCTGCCATCTTCGAAACCCTAAGGGAATAAGCGATACTGTCATCGCTTTCCTCTGTCTTAAATTCGATAACTCCGTCGGCAACATCTTGGGCCGAGGCCACGATGGCCGGGTGAAACGCTTTCCTATTCATAGTTAAGATCGAGAGACATTTCCCTTGCCTCGTCCGCGCGACGAGAAGTCGCAGGAATTCTATCGCGGAATGGCCTCCTCTCTTCCGAATCAAAGTGTCGAACGAGTCGAGCACCAGCATTGATACTGGTTTCTTCGCCATAACCTCCGATATCGAGATACTGATTGCCGAAAGATCTTCCGGGTCGACCGAAAGGGCTTCTTCGCTCTCGACTCCAACGGTCTTGGAATAACAGTCCACAAACAGCAGGTTTGACCAGTCAATATCTTCTTTAAGCAGATGGGCGGACACGTTCTGCCGGATGTTTGGTGGAAAGTTATCCAATGTAATGAACAGCACAGCCTTTCCGGACTCGAGACGCGTCCCAACGAAATGGGCAAGCAGGTTCTCCTCGCCGGAACCAGGGTCGCTTAGAAATACAATTGTGCCAGTCGCTGGTAATCCATCGGGAAGCAGATTGTCGAGAAGTTCCACTCCGGTAGGAATCCTCTGTAGGTGATTGATTCCACGTGCCAGGCCAACGGCCGCTAGGTGCGTGGCTTCTCCCAATGCGAGTTGCTTGGAAATAGCGTCCTGAATCTCCTTGTCGCGATCGGTGCCGAAGGAGTAGACTTCGATTCTCCGGAGTATTCCAAGTTCGACCAAGTCCTCTAGTTCGTGTTGGACTTCGGCGGAGTTCCTGCTCAACCTCTTTGCTAGTTGTTCCGGAGTTTCAGACAGGCCTGCGTTGTTGTGGAACAACGTGAGGAGATCCGCCTTTGTATCCGTATCTAGTAACCGTTCGAATAGTTTCATTGGACGTTTGGCCGTAGACCGTTCCACCGGAGCGTAATTCATTGTGATAAGGCGTGAATCTTGCCTTAAAAATGGGTAGTCGCATCCACGAATTTGTAACTAGTCCGTTGACACGTTCGTTCCAAACTCAAAACGTCAGACGCATCGTACATTGATTTGAAATGTATACTCACCCTAGGATGATGGTTGGGTCCATCCTCGAAATGAACGGAATATGCCAACGGATAAGATCGTAGAGATTATGACGATAACCAACCTCTCCACTGGATATGCGAGAAATATTATTCTCCAAATGCTTGCGAACGCCGTAGGGCTCATGCCCCCGACCAAGCCGAGCGTCAATTCGAATAGGAGCCCTCCCGTGAGGTGCTGCGCCATGGTTCCTATGAACGCCAAGGCGGCGAACCCTGCAAACCCAAAGTAGCCGCCCCGCTTGATCCACGACGGTATGCGAGTCGCTACGGGAGACAACAAAAGTATGAACGCGAGTACATGGAGCCACACATACGGAACGTGATCCAAGCCGTAAAAGAGACTGTACGGGCTTACGAGGAATAAACCAAGAATAGCGAGGTAGATGACTTCAGCAATCCTACGGCGTTCAGCGAGAATCAACGCGGAAACCGAAACGTTGACCACCGCCGGCAAGAAATCAAGGCCGAAAAATAGAGGAGGCCTTACCGCATACGCGAGGAGGGTTCCTACGAGAACGGCAACCGTTCCGCTCCACGATCCGGCCACCGCAGCTATGGCGGTGAGCATGAAATCGCCTGCAGTGAACTGACCAGATGTTCCAATCATCGAAAAGGTAGGGACGACACGTAGGATCAGATAAATCGCGGCAAAAACGGCCGCTAATGTCACCTGCCTAACCCTCGATGAACGTCTAGTCATGACCTTCGTGCACGTGCCTTCTAGGTCATCGACCTGGCGGTCTCCGCGAAAGCTTCGTACGTCTTGCGATCTGCGCCCGCGGGAAACGTCGCGATGAAATAATCCGTCCCTTCGGTCGTTTGTGATTCCATTTCCGCTTTCATTCTCTCCGCGAGTTCACGGCGCCGACCATGTGTCGATGGCATTGTGCCGGCCCAGGACTTGGTTATTGTGCCGTGTGGCCGGTGTAACGCTGCAGATTTTCTATCAAGGTATCGCTCCAGTTTCGCGACTTTTTCACGTGTCAGTCCCCAGTAGTTCCAGCCGTCGGCCAGCTCCGCAACAGCATCGAGCAATTTATGGTGCTTTCCTCCTATCCAAATCGGTGGGCCCGCTTCTTGCTTCGGCCTTGGTTTACAGACGGCGTGCGATACGTTGGTCACCTTGCCTCTAAATGAGACCTCATTGCCCGTCCACATTGCCTTCAGGATCATGACCGTCTCTCGCAACAACGTGACTCTCTCATCGAGAGGCGGATAACGATAACCGTACGACTGCAATTCAGAAATGCTCATGCTGTCACCGATACCCAAACCCACTATGAGTCTTCCCGAGCTGATGTTGTCCACAGTGCTAGCCATTTTTGCCAGCAGGGAGGGATTGCGTAAGTTCACATTCGTGACCAGACTGCCAACCTTCACTTTTGACGTACGTGCCGCTAAGGCGGAGAGTAGGGTCCAGCATTCCAGGGAGCTTCGCGAACGGAGCCAGTATGGTGCCAGATGGTCGTAGACCCAAACGCTGTCATAACCTAGTTTTTCGCAATCGTTTGCGGCCTCGAAAATGCGAGTTACATCTGAACTATCCTGAGGCAGTTGACAACCAAACTTGGCATCGGTCAATTGTAATTACGCGCTCAGGAGTAAGCGGTTAAAGAGCATGCGCTGCCTCTAGCGGGTCTGTCCCGGTCGACGCTTAGGTGTGTAGATCGTGAAGACTCCTTTCCACATTCCGTCATAAGCGCGGCTCATGGTTTCGATAAACCGGTTGCTGTTCGTCCAAAATCCGACGTCGGCGCCTGTATCTGGGCTGTTATCGTCCGGTAGCCGTTCGTACAGCATAAGCCCGCTTTGGTCTACAATGATCATTCCCGTTGGACCTAACGCCTCGGAGTACCGCAGCTCTGAGACGGGAACCAACTTTCTTGCACCTTCCGTGTTCTCGCTAGTGATTGGCGCTATAATCCGTATCTTCACACCCCTCGTCTTCGCGTCTTTTAGCTGGTTGAAATGAAAATCCGCAAGAGCTTGAATTCCTCTCATCGTGGTCCAGATTTCAACGCTCTTACTCGCTGACTCCGTCATTTCGTTCAGCTTTCCGCTTACTTCGTTTCGGCCCTTGAAGATCTTCAGTTCATCCTGCGGAATACCTCGTTTGAGAGCTTCTACTCGCGCTTCTGACGGAGTTGCGGAGTTCCACATTTCATCGAAATATGCCTGAAGGTTTCGAACGAATGGGCGGCTGTTAATCCAAAGTGCCACTTCTTCGGTCCGATGAGTTTCGTCTGCGGTGCTTATCTCGAACAAAGCCTCGCTGTCGTCTATAATTGAAACTCGTGGAATCGGTTTGGCTTTCAGATCCATGTGTCTTATCTCGACCCTTTGCCTCAATTTCTCTGCAATCTCAAGGTTCGCTGGAATTATCGCGGTGATGACTCTAACTCGTAAACCGGCCTTAGCGGCGTGTGTTAGCATATCGAATAATCCCGCGGTATCGCCGCGTACGATCTCCAATGGGGAAAGTACTGTCATTACAGATTTTTCTGCTTGAGCGCACATGCTCTGAAGCCTTTGCTCAATGCGTAGCATGCCTTCCACGACCTGAAATCGCTCTACCTCATGTGTGACGGGTTCAACTCGTGTCATTGCGAACTGCCGTCGCAGCGCTTCCCCTCGCTGCTCCAGAATCCGTAACCTCGCCTTTCGTTCGTCGATGAGAATGCTGAGGCATCGGTCGAATGGTACAGATTGCAAACGGACTGGCCTTTCCAAAGTCGCCTCGACTAGTCCGCGTCTTTGTAGGTTTCTTATGGTTCGATATGTCTCCGTACGGTTGATTTGGACTGCGCGCGCTGTTTCGCTAGCTTTTGATGGTCCCGTCTTTGCCAGGAATACCAGAACGCGGGCTTCGTTGCGGGTCAATCCATATTCCTGTAGCTCCGCGACAATATCACCGGTTGCTTGTACCTGAACTGAGTTAGAAGCACTCATGTAGGGTTCGCCTTTCCGTTGTGTCTGGCACGCCAGCGACAAGGCAGCATATAAACAGGAGCTGCATGCGTTCGAACTTTCGATGGTCGCTCCATTACCGCTTCTGCAGTTTTCGCATTAATTTGACCAGTCGCCTACGCGGCGCCGGCTATTCCGGGCTTGACTTGGGTATACTTTCGGATGATTCCGTAGGGTTTGAATGCTATCCCACTCCCTTCATAGAACTTCAAAAACCACTCCACCCAGTGCAGTCGAAGGGACTGCATAAACACGAAAGCGGTCTCTAAGATCATTATCAACACAACCACTAAAGCCGCATAAATCACCCAACCAATCACTGCACCGCCCAAGCTGCCCATTGCAAGGAAGAACACAAGTACGCCAAGGAAGAGATGGAAGAACACGTCTTCAATGAGCTTCATGGCCAAGATTCGGACGTATGATATTGTGTGAGATAG
>Ga0187771_10002452_pt1 | contig 12771 bp, 9 predicted proteins | sample 0116_SJ02_MP15_1_FD_133139 | JGI IMG/M metagenome (GOLD analysis project Ga0187771, IMG submission 133139) | Tropical peat soil microbial communities from peatlands in Department of Meta, Colombia - 0116_SJ02_MP15_10_MG | ecosystem: Environmental > Terrestrial > Soil > Wetlands > Peat | place... | reverse complement strand
GATGTTGAGAGGCGCGCTTGAAGGGAGATCGCGGATGCGTTTCTATTTGAGCCTCTATCTATTCATCGGAGGCTTCTATTTACTTACCGCCTCGGGCCGCATTGGTAGGATGTCCGATAGTACTGCAATGTTCCATGTTGCCCAGTCGATAATCAATGAGGGCTCACTCAGCTCGGAACCGTGCGACCCTCGTGTGGATAATGCAGATCTGGGTCCACTTTGCGTACCTGGTACAGGTGGCCGGTTTTACACTGGATATGGTTTGGTCCCATCATTATTGGTCGTGCCAGCCATGCTTCTTGCCAGGGGGATCTCAACTTTTGCTCATGTCGATCCCGTGTTGCTTGCGAAGGCAAGCGTCTCTTTCTTTACGCTGTTGGTCGCTCCATTGAACTGTGTAGTATTAGCGATGTGGATCTTAAAACTCGGCTACAGCCGGCGCACAGGAGTGCTGGGAGCATGCCTCCTCGCCTTCGGATCTCCATTTTGGCAGAACAGTGTAAGCGGCTTCCTCTCGGAGCCCTATTTCACGCTCGCACTCCTGGTCGCGGCTTACCTGCTGTCCAGGCCCCGCATCGGGTACGCCTGCGCTCTTTCTGGGTTCGCCTTCGGCGTGGCCTGTGGCACGCGCATTGGCGGTGTAGCACTTTTTCCTGCGTATATACTTGCCCTGGCATTTCAGATTCGAGAACGAAGATTGTCCTGGATACACTTTCTTCGCGATGCCCTTCAGTTCTCCGCGCCGGTCGCGGTCTGCGGGGGCTTGATGGCTTGGACGAACTATGCACGTTTTGGCAGTGTTTTCAAAACAGGTTACCACATTGCATTCCCTACGTTCTCGTTCACGTTCTCCAATCCACTTTTCCAGGGAATCCGCGACCTCCTGTTCCATGGCGAGGTCGGGATTCTGCTTTTTGCCCCATGGGTCGTCCTTGTGTTTCTGTGCTTTCCTGAGTTCATGCGCACGCACCTACCGGAGTCGGTACTGTGCTGGGGGACCTTCCTGATCACTTTTGTATTCTACGCGAAGTACGAGCAGTGGCATGGCGGGTGGGCTGGCGGCCCGCGCTATTTGCTGCCCACGCTGCCGTTTGTGATCATGTTGATCACGTCGACTCTAGAAGCTATTCAATGCCGAAGCGCAATAAAGGAAAACCAGAAGCTTTGGGCGATACAGCGCGCATCAGTGGTGCTGTTGCTGGCCGCCGGCTTTGTTATTCAGGCCGTTACTTTAGCCTATCCAAGAGATCGTTATTACGCCGATTTGATGTTCTACGCCCGCAAACCCGTTAAACCATGGTGGTACGGTTCAATTCCTCTTGCCGCCCTCGATTACTGGTCTCGGACTTCGATACCGAAGACGGAAGTGAATTACAACGGGCCGGACAGGAGCCGAATTGAGGCGTCGGTAGTTTCCGATGAATGGGCGTACGCGGACACAGCTCCCACGGAAGATAGGTTCGTGAATTTGTTTCCCAATCCGGAAAACCTGACACTGCCCGAACTGATGGTATTAAAAAGAAGGCTTATGGGACTGCCAGCCATGGCAATACATGGTTACTTGCTCGCTGCACTTGTTATCATTTTGACCGGGGCGTTCGGTCTTAAGCGCTCCGGGGGGTTTCAGGAATTCCCGAGTTCTGCCCTGGAGAGGGCGGCGGAAGCTCCTTGAAGATTCGCGCACAACAGAGAATGCGAGCCTACTTGCCATGCCGGGGTTGGCGGCCCTAGCTACGGCTGCGGTTCCGGATCAATCCAAGCGTTGTGAACTCTCAACAGTGAGCCCCAACTCTCCATCTCGTTCTCTTTCGGTGGTAATCCCGGCCTACGACGAGGAGGACACTTTGGCAAGAGTGGTGGGGCGCGTCGTCGCTCTCCCTTTTGTGCGTGAAGTGATCATCGTTAACGATTGCTCTCGCGACAAGACCGGGGAAATCGCCGAAGATCTTAGCCGCCAATACCCTGCGGTGAAGGTGGTTCACCATCAACTCAACCGGGGTAAGACCGAAGCACTGAAGACAGGATTCGCACTCACGCAAGGCGACATCGTCATCGTCCAGGACGCCGACCTGGAGTACGATCCCGGGGAAATCGCGGACGTGATCGCGCCCATCCTCGCGGGCGAAGCGGACGTCGTTTACGGCTCGCGCTTCTTGGTGCGCAAAGCGGCCCGGGTCGTTTATTTCTACCACTACTTGGCCAATCGGGGGTTGACGTTTTTCTCGAACCTGTTCACCAACGTGAACATGACCGATGTCGAAACGGGATACAAAGCGTTCCGAGGTGAAATCATCCGCAATATGATTGTAACCAGCTCCGGCTTCGGTTTCGAGATCGAAGTCACCGCCAAAATAGCCAAACTCAAGTGCGCCGTCTACGAGGTGCCAATCTCATATCACGGCCGCACCTATGAGCATGGCAAGAAAATCGGCTTCAAAGACGGCGTGGCGGCCCTATGGTACATCCTGAGGTTTAATCTATTCTGCAGTTTGAAAAAATCCTTCAAGAGGAATCCAGCCGAGTTTTGCATAACTGGTTAGAAAAGCATCAACCGAGCCCACAAACATTGAAGCGCGTCGGCGAATTCGCCATCTCGTTCGCCTTGGCCGTGCTCATTCTTCGTGCCCTGCTCGGCCACTTCGACCTGCACCGGACAGCGGAGTCTCTCCGCAAGGCGCATCCTGCTCCACTGATAATTGGCATCATGCTTATGCTGATCGCCGATTTGCTTCGTGGATTGCGTTGGCAGATTTGGCAGAGGAGTCTCAGCTACTGGAACTCGCTTCGAGTGATCCAGATCGGTTTCATGGGCAATAACATCCTGCCGGGTCGGCTGGGCGAAATCCTCCGCGCACATTGCGCGGCTACAAAGGCCAATGGCCACTGGGGCCGAACCGCCGCCCTTGGCTCCATCGCGGCGGAGCGTATTCTTGACGGCTTGATTTTGGGCGTGTTCGGGCTCGTTGCCATCAGCATCGTTCACGTGGATCGCCGGCTCGAGTGGGGGCTGTTTCTAGCTTCGCTCGCCTTCGCTGGCCTCGCCACAGCTCTGGTCCTTAGCGTGCGGCACCAGGAGTGGATACGGCGCCTCATTCTTGCTGTAAACCACAAGTGCCCCGGACGTCTTACCGCCTTCGCGCGGGAGAAAACTGGTCAGCTTCTTGACGGCATTGTTCCTTTGGGAAAGTTGCCCCGCATGCTCGCTGCGATCACTTCTACGGCTGTCATCTGGGGTCTCGAGGGGGCGGTGTGTTATGCCGTCGGGCTGGCCCTCTGGGGGGACATGCACCTACACACTGCTCTTCTGTTTCTCGTGGTTGTGAACTTCGCGACACTCGTCCCTCTCACCATGGGCGGCATCGGCACCGTCGAGGCCGCCGGACCGCTTTATCTCATCAGTTCCGGTGTCTCGCCACATCTTGCATTGGCGATGGTCGTGCTCCAGCACGCGGGGCGATATTTATTCACGACGGCCACGGGCGCAGCCTTCTATCTCGGCGGAGGCTTCCAGCGGAGGCCAGCCTAGAATGCTTGGTAGCTCGCAGTTTTCATCCCTGGCCAAAACACCGTTCCGGCGCTTGGGGTTGGCCATGAGCCACCGATTTTTAACCGCACCATCGTCCGCTGAACCGAAAGGAAGACAGCGCGGCGGGGTACCAAAGTACCAGTACGTGCTATTGACAACCCTGCCACTCGTCAGTAACCTACCCTGGGGTGGGGAAGCCGAAAGGCAATGCCATCAGCACCGCCCGAGAGGTAAAGATGAGAGAAACTTTCGGTTCCGCAAGGCGTGATACGGCACTTATACTGACATTTTGTGGGGTTCTTTTGATTTCTGAAAACGTCTTCAGCCAAGGCGGGCCCTGCCCCGCAAGTTCACCTTTGGCCGGCAACAGTACCTGCTTTTTCATCGCAGCCACGGGCTCGGACGCAAATAACGGGACCAGCGAATCGACGCCATGGCTCCATGCGCCTGGAATGCCGAATTGTTCTGGAAACTGCGCGACAGAGCAAAAGGCGCTCGGCTCAGAGAACACGGCCAACCCCGGAGTCGGCTTCGTTTTTCGCGGCGGCGACACCTGGCATTTTGGCAATTCCAGCGCCAGCCCCTACGTCGGCGGAACCTACACTAACATCTGGTCGGGCGGGTCAAGCAGCTCAAATTGCGAGTATGAAGGCAACCAAACCGGCTGTCTCTATATCGGGGTGGACTTGACGTGGTACAACTCGTCGGCGTGCGGGTCCTCTTGGTGCCGGCCGATCTTCAACGGCGATAATCCCACTTCGACCTCGCTCGTCTCGAGTTGCGCCTACGGCGCAATCGGCTCTAGCAACATCATGTTCAGCTTCGCCGTCGGCCAGACCGGCGTCTATCTCGACGGAATCGAGTTCACCGGGCTGTGCTCCCACGCTCTTAACGTAGGCAGTGCATCGACTGATCTTTACATCTATGAGGGTTGGCCTCCCAGCAACAGTTCGCTGGTGTTTAAGAACAACATTTACATCCACGGCTGGACGCTGACAGCGGCAGATATAATTGCCGGCGAATCCGCGAGTGCGCAGCCGTGCTATCTGATGACCGGCGGCTTTCCTGAGGTGTTGATGAACTCGGTCATCGACAACTCCGACTCCTACCCTGGCGGCTGTGGTGACGACGTGTTCCCAAACGTCCAGCACTGGAAAAACAACGCCTTCCGCTATGGCTCGCAGATTGTGGCGAATGCCTGCCACGACATTCATGACAACATTTTCGAGTACTGGCAGACGAACGACGGACTGGGCCACGGCAACGTCTTTGAGTGCAATGCCGACGGGGATGCCGGGCCGGCGGAGGTCTTTTACAACAATATCTTCAGGCACACAGCTTCAGGCTTTGCGGCCAGCGGAGAAGTAGGAATCTGGAGATGCCCAGACAAGACGCCGCAGTACTGGTTCAACAATCTGATCTATGACTTCGCGGGCGGGTTCCAGTATGCCACGGGCGGCTTTTGTGACAACAGCGGCGGCCAATATATGTTCAATAATACGCTTGTGGACATGCGAAATCCCTGCTATATCGGCGGTCAGCACCTCACCGTCTACAACGAGCACCTCATCGGCTCAACCCCCTGGGATTCCGGGGCGACGTCCTGCAACGGCGGGCCTTCAAGCTCCACGAACGTCGTCATGTCCGACTCAAAGGCTACCTCCCAAGGCTACACGACCGGCTCGGCGGGGCTGTCGATGTCAAACACTTGCGCGAGCGAATCTAGCAACCAGCCGTGCACACCGACAGCCGCGAGCACCGGCACCGTGGGCGCCGGGGCGAACGAGCAGGCTTACTGCTCCGCGATGGCGGCCATGGCAACCACGAACAGCTTTGGAGCCTACGATCCGTCGGTTGCTGTAGACGCCGCGAACGCTTGCAAGTACGCGACCACCGATGCGTGCTCCTACAATTCGACCACGCACTCGATGAATTGCCCGGCTCAGACGCCCGTGCAGCGGCCAGCGAGCGGCAACTGGGACGCGGGAGCCTATCAGGATCCTCCGTCGTCCCAACCCCAGCCACCAACCAATGTGCAGGCGACTGCTCACTGAACCGCTTTGCCCGGTTCTGGGCATCGCCACATTTTCGAAGCCGTCCCTTTATCTTGCCTCTAGGCCGTCTTGGGCCTGAGAGGGCTGTGAAGAGTAACATCTCCCACCCAGGTTCATAACCGATGGTACCCGAACACTTACGATTCGGAGGCGGCGCGGCCGACTCGACGATTCTCCCGCTGATGGCCGTGCTTCTGGTGATTGCGATCGTGCTGATCCTGATCCTTCCTCGTGGAAAGGCGATTGTGCCCTTTCTGCTGACCTTTTTCATAATTCCCACTTCACAGGTCGTGGTGTTGGGAGGGGTCCACTTTACGATCTTGCGCATCCTGGCCGTGGTCGGGTTAGCGAAGATGGCCTTCTCTACTTCAGGTGGAGGCAGGTTCCGTGGGGGCTTTAACGGTATAGACCGGGCAGTAGTACTCTGGTCAGTCTTGACCTTAATCATGTTTTGCTTCACGTTCCCGCAGACTCAAGCATTGATTCTCGGCTTGGGAATTTTCCTGGAAAATTTGGGCGGTTACTTGGTGGTGAGATTTCTGATTTCCGACCGCGCGGCAATCCAGCGGGTGGTCAAGGCGCTCGCCGTGCTTTGCGTGATCCAGGGCGTTCCCATGATCATCGAACAGATCACCAGTATCAACGTATTCGGGTACTTTGCGGGGGTTTCGATTGCGTCCGCGATAAGAGAGGGCAAAGTACGCGCCGCAGGAACGATGGGTGCTCTTACGGCGGGCCCGGTCGGAGGCCTTTTGATTCCCTTGTTTCTCTGGCTATGGATAGAAAAAAAGTCGCGGAAGGTAGCGATCATCGGAATTGCCGGTGCCCTGGCCATGGTGATCACATCGAACTCGAGTACGTCATGGATGGCGTTAATCGCCAGCCTTTTGGGGCTAGCCTTCTGGCCTCTCCGTAAGCAGATGCGGCTTGTACGTCAGGCCCTTGTGGCCACTCTAGTAGGCCTGCACCTGGTGATGAAAGCGCCCGTGTGGGCGCTGATCTCCCGCGTCGATTTCACCGGCTCCTCGTCGAGCTATCAGCGGTACGCGCTAGTGGATATGACCATGCGGCATTTCCGCGACTGGTGGATCATGGGGACTCCCGAATACGTCAACTGGGGATGGGACACTTGGGATCTCTGCAATCAGTTTGTTGCTGTTGCCTTGACGGGCGGGCTGCTGACCCTGATTGTCTTTATCATGATCTTTAGCCGAAGCTTCGGAGCAGTTGGGACGGCGAGAAAGCAGGTGGAGGGGGACCGCGCGGCGGAGTGGCTCTATTGGTGCCTGGGAGCGAACCTGTTTGGCACGGTGTTGACCTATTTCGGTATTAACACCGGAATAGTACCATTATACCTAGTCCTGGCCTTCGTCTCCGTAGGAGCCCTCGAAGCCAGGGCAACGGTTGAGGCAAAAGTCGAGGTCGCCGCTGAACCTCACCTCGTTGCAGCTTCCAACCACGCGGCCGCATAGCTTGAAATCGGTACACCGGTTAGAACCGGCTCAATTGATCGCTGAGGCTCTGATTCGAAGCTCTTGGCGGGCTGCTCGCAGGGGTAAAACGTGCTATTGGATCGACTGCTCGTCGCATACAGTCATTTTCCTAATCATCCCGGGAAAGGCATTGTCTATGACCGACTCATGCCTCTAGTGAGGGATGCGTGGGAGGCCCCTCGCGTCAGGGTCCGGTACGGTGTGCGTTTCGAGTGCGATCTGAAGGACAAGGTAACGCGGGAGATTTATTACACTGGATTTGACAATAGAGCCTGCCGCGTTCTCAAGCGCCTCGTGAAACCAGGGCACGTCATCTTCGATGCCGGGGCTAATGTAGGATACTTCTCCCTCCTTTGTGCCAGATGGTTGCACGGAAAAGGTGCGGTCCATTCGTTCGAGCCGTTCCCTGAGACAGCGCAGAGACTTGAGCGGAACCTAGAACTTAATCCAGACTTACGCCAGATAGTCAAGCTGCATCGAGTGGCTCTTTCAGACTCTAAAGGCACGATGGGTATGACCGTCCCAGACCAAGGGAACAAGGGCTGCAATTTCCTAAGCGCGGATGGCGGGGTTAAGGTGAATGCCACCACGCTCGACTCGGTTTGTGAAGAAGAGGAGGTAACCCGCGTCGATCTCGTGAAAGCCGATGTTGAGGGTTCCGAACTTGCACTCCTGCGTGGGGGGGAGCAAGCTATAAGGCGTTTCCGCCCTGTCCTCCTAATTGAGGTTAACCCCTGCGCACTCGAACGCTCCGGCCACAGTGCGACGGAACTTACTGAGGTTATCTGTGGGCTACGCTATAGGCTACACTACGCTGGGCGGTTCGGCTTGAGGCTTCTTAAGCGGCTTCCGCAACGTGGCGAGGAGCCAAACGTCTTCGCGTTTCCAATAGACTGACATGCTGCCGTAGTAGCGGTGTGCCGGCGTTCATGCCGATCTAAACCACAAGCAAAGAAGCAGGAAACGGGTCTCGAAGGGATCCTATGAGCAACAGACATGGCCGAGTGCGAGTGCTCTATAGTTTTCCCAATAAGCTCGGCGCAGACAGAATCTGTTATACGGCTTGGCAACAAGTGAATGGTTTGGCGGCTGCGGGGGCTGATCTCCTGGTTTTCCCGGGCGCGCTTTTACGGCCAGTTCCCGCTGGCGTGCGGGTTCGCCCCACGCTCGCCCGCGGGAAACTTCAGATGTCTTATAAGCTGGTGGGGAGCCTGCGCGCCTGCGCCTGGCATGACTGGATTGTTTCACGTCGCCTAGAGGAATTAGCGGGGCAGATCGATATCATTCACACCTGGCCACTGGGAGCACTCCACACGCTCAAAACGGCTGTCCGGTTGGGCATCCCGACCGTGTTGGAAAGGTGCAATGCCCACACGGGGTTCGCCATGGAGGTGGTACAAAAGGAGTGTGATCGCCTAGGATTAGCCCTGCCTCCTGATCACGAACACGCCAACAACCCGGAGAAGCTACGCAAGGAGGAAGAGGAATATTGGCTGGCTGACCGCCTGCTGTGCCCCTCAGACTTCACCGTCAAAACCTTTCTTGACAAAGGATACCCAAAGGAGAAGCTGGCCCGGCATATCTACGGGTTTGACGAGAAACTGTATTATCCCAGCAACGAACCGCGGGACCCCAATCGGCCATTTACGATGCTTTTTGTGGGCATTTGCGCGGTGAGGAAGGGCGTGCATTTCGCGCTGGAGGCGTGGCTAAAGTCCCCCGCCAGTAAGGAAGGGAATTTCCTGATCGCCGGGGAGTTTCTGCCGGCTTATGCGGAGAAGCTTGCGCCCATGCTCAAGCATCCCAGCGTTCGCGTCCTCGGGCACCGGAATGACGTTCCGGACCTGATGCGGAAAAGCGATATTCTGATTCTACCAAGCATCGAGGAGGGCTTCGGCTTGGTCGTTACAGAGGCCATGGCTAGCGGGTGCGTTCCGCTCGTTTCGGAAGCCTGTACCGAAATCTGCAAGCACATGGAGACAGGATTGGTGCATCGGATTGCCGATGTTCCGGCTATCACCCAACACATCACCATGCTACACGAAGATCATTCGCTACTCGCAAAACTGAGAGCGGCTTCCCTAAGAATGGTCCCTGAGATTACCTGGACTGCCGCTGGGCGGATGCTTCTCCAAGTCTACCTCGAGACGATTGCGGCACACAGAGCAGGAATCCTCCGCGATGGCAGCCGAGATCGAGAAGAAGTGACCTTCAAATCATAGCCTAAGACCGATGTCCATGGATCGTGGAGAGCCATCAATAGCCACCCAAACCTTGCAGATCGATCAACAGCCGCAGGCGCCAAGCTCCGAGCAGCTAAACGTTCCGGCCAACTCAGCTCGGGCCGCGCGCTGGTCCCTCCTCGTCTTGTCCATCGTCGCGGTGATCCCCTTCTGGACGGTTCGTTACCCTGTCGTGACCGATTATCCCAGTCATCTTGCCAGATGGTTCGTGTTGTTTCACATCAATGACGGGGCCTACCACTTTGGGAACATGTACGCACCGGCATGGGGCCCGCTGCCTTACATATTGCCCGACATCTTGGCGATGGCAATGCAATACTTCTTATCCATTGATTTTGTCGGAAGATGCCTTCTGAGCCTTTGTATCATCCTGGTCGCTTATGCCACATATTCTTTCCTCAAGAAGGCTTGCCCTGAAAATATCGGACTGGCCAGCTTCGGAATTCTGGTGGCGTTTAACCCTATGTTTTTAATGGGGTCAATAAGCTACATGTTCAGCCTAGCACTGTGCCTGCTGGTAGTCAGTTCATGGGTGAGTTACTGCCGGGCCCCTAAGGTCGCAACGGCCGTTGGCATTGCCGGCGGCATAATCTTTGTCTATCTCTCGCATTTAAGTGGATTTGTCGCCGCCGGCTTGGCCATGGGAGTATATTCCCTGTTCCAGGAGCAGCGTTGGAAAAAGCTAGGGATCCTCGCATCGCTCTCGCTCCCTGCGCTGCTGGCCTTTGTTTATGACGCTAGGCACGCGAGAACGGGCGCCTCTTTCAGTTACGCTGGATTCACCGTCTCGGACAAGTTGGAACATCTAATCTTCCCCGTCCGCATGTATACCTCCGAGGGATTCGACATCATATTCTTGGCCAGCCTCGCGCTTCTCGTTTTTCTCACGCTGAAAAAGGGGCCAAAGTTCGTATTCCAACCAGTCTGGCTGGCTGTGTGCGTCAGTTTGATTTTGGCTTACTTTCTGACTCCAGGGACTTACGGCTTTGGTGGCTATATCGACAAGCGCTTCTTGCCCTTTCCCTATCTGTTTTTCTTAGCAGTGATCCGATTTAATCGGGTCCCGCGGCGACTGCTTGTCGGCCTTGTCCTGCTTGTACTGTTTCGAGTCGCGGCGTGGGAGCAATTGTTCATTTCCCAGCAACCCGAGCTGGGCCAATTGACCGCCTCCTTTGCGGCAATCCCACGGAACGCGAAGGTTCTACCACTCACCCGTTTGCGTACCAGTGGCGTCATCGGAATGGGAGGGCTCCACCATCTCGAGTATGGTGTGATCCAGCGTGGTTTCCTCGACCCTCAGCTTTTTCACATGCCAGGGGTCCAGCCCATACGCCTTGTCGGTTCACCGTACTGCATCAACGCTTACTGTGACGTGGCCGGTGCGCCCGAAATAGATTGGGGACAGGTCGTCAATTCCTACGACTACCTGTGGGTGTACAACGCGCCCGAGACCAAGACATTTGCGTCTCGTATAGGCGATGTGGTCTTTTCCAATGATTATGTGACCGTTTACCAAGTCCGGCACCGGCAGCTCTAATTGGACAATGGAACGGGAATCCTCCAGAAAAAGACTCTATCCGACGTACAAGGACGCGGAAAGCGGACCGCGCCTCGTTCATAATGCGGGCACTCTCCTGTCTGGGATCGACGATGAAGGTAAGAAGCCCTTATCGCGCGACGTGCCGGTCCTATCAGCGATCGTGGTGCCGTGCTACAACGAGGGCGCGCGTTTGCGCGTAGGGGAATTCGATCACTTCCTCGATTCTGGTCAGCGGAATACCCTCGTCATCTTTGTGGATGACGGCAGCCGCGACCAAACGCTAGCCGTGCTCGAGGGTATCCGCAGGGGACGGGAGGATCGGGTTGTGGTCCTACAACATGCCTTGAACCGCGGCAAAGCCGAAGCCGTTCGGTATGGGATGAATTATGCGTTCCATCAACATCTCCCCTACGCTGGCTTCTGGGACGCGGACTTAGCCACACCCCTCTCGGCTATCCCTTCGTTCTTGGACCTTCTGAGCAGTCGTCCGGAACTGGATATGATCTTCGGCGCGCGGGTCAGGCTCCTCGGCCGGCTTGTAGAACGTAGCGCGAGCCGGCATTATGCCGGCCGCGTCTTTGCAACCGCCGCTTCGCTGGTACTTGGCCTCCCGGTCTATGACACGCAATGCGGCGCGAAGCTGTTCCGTTGCACGCCGCAAATGCGCACGGTGTTCGCCAAGCCGTTTCTAAGCCGCTGGATCTTCGACGTCGAGATCATTGCCCGCTACATCTCGGTGATGAAATCGCCGGACGAGGCGGCACGGCGCATGTATGAGTTTCCCCTCCAAATGTGGACCGACGTGAAGGGCTCCAAGCTGGGGGCTCGTGATTTTGCGCGTGCCGCCTACGACCTGTATCGGATTCGGCGAGAATATACTTGGTGATGAGTCAGGCCTCAGCGCAGGGCGCCGCGAGTGCGGCCGAACACTTGGTGAGACGAACGGATATCTAAAGAGGAGAATGATGCAGGCTACTGGGTCGCTTTATCCGGCTGCCGTCGCAGTGAGAATGGTTAGACTTGTGGAGAGATTTATGAACTCTACCCCGGGGTTTCGCTGCCACATGAATCGGCAAGCGGCAACCGAGGTCAAGCCTGTCCCGGTGCGAGAGGAGATGGGCGGGCGAACTCCATCCGACAGTGCCGTGCTCAAAGCAGTTCGGCCTTCAATCCTCGCGACCATTATTCTGCCTACCATCCTCTTGCTCACGTTCCTGGCTCAATGTGTCTGGTTTATCCAGTCGCAGTCGTTTACGTTTGACGAACCCATAGACATCGTAACGGGACTCGAGCAATGGCGAGCCGGACAGTACAGTGGCGGACGAGGGCAATATGATCACCCTCCACTGGCCCGGCTTCTTTGCACCCTTCCGGCCATAAACTCCAGATTTCAAATTGGCGACAAAGTCGCCCCCAATGCCGTAGCCGTGGCTTGGCACAATTCAGACTTTGACTCTTACAATCGTATCCTTCCCGATCCCGAAGCCATGGCCTGGCACACTCGCCCAGTGAACGCGCTGTTGGGTGCCGTAATGGGCGTCCTGCTTTGGCTGGCTGCCCGCTCGTTATATTCGACTAGCGCAGCCAATTTCGTTCTGGCGCTTTTCGCTTTCTCGCCTTCTCTCATTGCTCATTTCTCTCTTGCAGGCACCAATGACGGAGCAATGGCATTAATGTTGTTTGGTGCGGTTTTCCAGCTCTGCCGCTGGCGCCATAACCGGTCTTGGCCCCAAACGGTGCTGCTGGGATTGGTGTTGGGGGGATTCCTGGTTGCCAAACTCTCCTCGCTGCCGTTATTCGCTGCAGCTATCGTTCTCATGCTGGTCCTCAAGCCCGGTTCAATCGCGATTGCTCCTTCGAAATGGAACTGGCGAGAAGCGTTAACAGCTTTCCTGATTTCCTTCTTGGTCGTCTG
>Ga0187771_10002451_pt1 | contig 12773 bp, 11 predicted proteins | sample 0116_SJ02_MP15_1_FD_133139 | JGI IMG/M metagenome (GOLD analysis project Ga0187771, IMG submission 133139) | Tropical peat soil microbial communities from peatlands in Department of Meta, Colombia - 0116_SJ02_MP15_10_MG | ecosystem: Environmental > Terrestrial > Soil > Wetlands > Peat | place... | reverse complement strand
GGCAGCCAGAAATGTGCGTAAAAAAACCGAGGCAGGTCTGCCCCATATCTGACTTATGCAGTTTTGATACCTACTTTGCGACTTGCACCGTTTCCCGCTTAACCAGATCCCAGTCGATCTCATATCCCAAACCTGCTTTCTCCGGCGCATAGACCAAGCCTTGGTCGTCCACCTCAATGTCCTGTACCAGCCCAAATTTATTGGCTCCATGGGATGGAAACACTTCATAGTAATCGCAGTTATTAACTGCCATGGTGACATGCAGATTGGCGACATTATTGAGTGAATTCCCGCCGTGATGGAATTCGCACTTCATGCGAAAAGCCTCAGCCAGGTGGGCAATTTTTACCAACGGTGTGATGCCACCGGTCACGGCCACGTCGCCACGCAGGATATCCGTGGCCATCTGCTGTATCCATTGAGCCATGCCATACAAGCGGCCGGGGGCATATTCGGTGGACACAATCGGGATGTCCAGTTTATTTCTGAGCTTGATGTAGTTATAAATGTCTTCTTCCACGAGCGGGTCTTCGTACCAGAAGTAACCCAACGCTTCAATGGCCCGACCCACTCGCACGGCATCCTCATAACCGTAGGCCCACATGGAATCCAGCATCAAAGTCATTTCATCACCGACCGCGTTACGCACCCCCTGGCAAATTTTGATGTCATCGCGGGGAATCCCATGCGGATGAATCTTGTATGCAGTCCATCCCAGGGCCTTAAAATGTTGGGCTTCTTCACCATAGGCCTCAGGGGTGGGCAACCACCCGGAGCTGGCATAGGCCGGCACCCGCTCTCGACACGTTCCCAGCAGGCGGTGAATAGGGAGATTGGCGACCTGGCCCGCTATGTCCCACAGAGCCACGTCCACGGCGCCGATAGCATTGGTAGATACCGACCGATTCATTTTCCACAGCCGATGCCAAATGGCCCCAATGTCCAGAGGATTTGCACCCATGATAGCTGGTTTGACAAATTCTAGGAGTGGCCCGGCGTAGGCATCAGCCCCCTGCCTTGAAGAGCCGAGAAAGGCATGGCCCTCGACCCCTGCATCGGTTTGCACAGTGACTACACCTAGAAGCCGATGGCCGCCGAAAGACCCACTCCCCGTTCTCCACACCGGGGTTTTCCAATTAAACATAGTGACGTTTAAATCAGTGATTTTCACGCTCAACCTCCTTCTGACAAGCTTTTGTTGCCCATAGGCATTTTAGCAGCTTTGCCTACCTGCATTTTGACCACAGTATTGGCAGGCGCGCCAGTACTAGTCCTCATTGGAACGCTGGTTACTTTTCCTTGAACGTTTCCTCGCGCCTAGACTTGATCGAGGGCAGCGTGACGATTACGAGCAACATAGCGGCGGTCACCAGCAGAGCCAGCGACAGTGGGTTTGTGAAGAACATCGTAAATCGGCCACGCGACAAGAGCAGCGAGCGACGAAAATTTTCCTCCATCATCGGTCCCAACACAAATCCCAGCAGCAGTGGCGCGGGTTCACAGCCTAACTTGAGAAACGCATAGCCGAGCAAGCCGAAACCAGCGGTTGCAAGCACGTCGAAGGTACTATTATTAACAGTATACGCGCCAATGCTGCAGAATACCAGGATGGCCGGATAGAGGAAGCGATACGGTACGGCCAGTAGCTTGACCCAAATGCCGATCAGTGGCAGATTCAATACCACCAACATCAGGTTGCCGAACCACATCGATACGATCAAACCCCAGAACAGGTTCGGATTGCTCGTCATTACCTCTGGGCCTGGCTGAATATTGTGGATCATCATCGCCCCCACTAGCATCGCCATTGTGGCGCCGGTCGGAATGCCCAGCGTTAGCAGGGGAATGAACGAGGTTTGCGCGGCGGCGTTGTTGGCTGACTCCGGAGCGGCAACGCCTTCAATCGCGCCTTTGCCGAATTCCGCGCTATTTTTGCTGACTCTTTTTTCCAGTGTATAAGCGCTGAATGATGCAAGTATCACACCACCGCCGGGCAAAATACCCAGCAACGAACCAAGTGCCGTTCCGCGCAAGATCGGTGCGATCATGCGCTGGTAATCATCCTTGCTCGGAAACATAGATGTCACCTTGCTGGTGAAGACCTCGCGCGCCTCTTTTTGTTCCACGTTCTTGATCACCTCGGCGAAGCCGAACATGCCCATGGCGACTACCACCACGCCGATGCCGTCCGACAATTCCGGAATATTGAACACATAGCGCGACGCGCCGGAGTTAACATCCGTGCCGACGAGGCCGCCCAAGAGGCCGAGACAAACCATCGCCAGCGCCTTGACCAGCGAACCTGAAGCCAGCGCGACCGCGCTGATTAGGCCGAGGACCATCATGGAGAAAAATTCGGTAGGGCCAAACTTATCTGCGATGACGGCGAGAGCCGCTGCGAATGCGGCCACCAGCATCGTCGCTACGCAGCCGGCGAAGAATGAGCCGAGCGCCGCGGTGGTCAGTGCCACTCCGGCACGACCGCGTCGCGCCATTTGATAGCCGTCAAGGCAGGTCACGACCGACGAGACTTCCCCAGGCAAATTGACCAGGATCGAGGTGGTCGAGCCACCGTACTGCGCCCCGTAATAGATGCCGGCGAGCATGATCAGCCCGCCCAACGGCGACAGAGCGTAGGTGGCTGGCAGCAGCATCGCGATGGTGGCGACCGGACCGATGCCGGGCAACACGCCGATCAGCGTGCCGAGAAAAGCGCCGAAGAAGCAATACACCAGATTCATCGGCACCGAGAGCGTCAGGCCGAATAGGGTGAATGGTTGAGAAGAGAGAACCGCGCCAAAGCCGATACCGAAATTTGCTAACATGCTGTCCATGATGCCATCCTCAATTGCCGATGAAGGATGGCCAGAGCTGGAACTGCAGCTTCAGCCCCCAGACAAATACAACCAGGCACATCATGATCAGCACTCCCGCATTGATCAGAGTAGTTTCCCAGGAAAATTCGTGGCTGGCGTAGCTGGAAGTGGCAACCAGCACGAACAGAGAAACGATCAGGCCAAGTGGCCTGAAAAGTAGGGCAAAGAGCACAATCGAGCCGAGGATCAGCAGCAGCGTGGGCCAATTGGACTTGTCGGCTTTTTCTGCGTTGACTTTGGCGGACAAGCCACTCACCGAAGTGATAATACCGAGCAGGATGACGATCACACCTAATGCGGTTGGAAAGTAGCCGGGTCCCATCTTGGCTGCCGTGCCGATGCGGTATTGGAGGCCGAAGCCCGCAAAAAACGCGCCGAACGCGACGAACAACACACCGGCCCAGAAATCCTTCTCGTTCTTGATTCTCATCTCTATTGTCTCCTTCTAACTATCCTTCTACAACTATTTAGTCCCCTTAAAAAAAAGTCAAGGGATTTCTTAAGCTTACATTATGAATCATTATGAATCCTCGCTTGACTTCTCCTTTATAGAAGATGTAAATTGGAACTCCTTTCTAGGTTGCAAAGGGGAGGAGTAAAGCAAAGTTTTTAAAGAATATTTTTGATGGGAAAGTAAATTTAGGTTCCTTTAGAGGCTCCAAGCCTGACCTAAAGTGTGTGCAGGCTGTCCGGCTGGCGGTAGGAGACGACATCGATATAATGATTGACGTTAATGGTGGATATTCTAGACGCACAGCATTATACATGGCAAGAGCTTTTGCGGAACTTGGAGTCTATTGGGTCGAAGAACCTCTACCCCATACGGATCTTGATGGGTTAGCGGAATTGGCAAATCATGTCGATATTCCTTTGCTGGTGGCGAAAATATATATACTACTTATGGGTTTGAACAGGCACTAAAGAAAGGTTCGTTTGATATTGTCCAGCCTGATTGTTGTAAGAGCGGTGGGATACTAGAAGCCCAAAAAATTGCTGCAATGGCGAATGCTTCTATTTTGATTTGTGCACCCTATGTTTTTGGGACTACGATACAGACGGCTATCAGTCTGCAGCTCCTAGGCTCACTTCCGAATGGGCCTATATTTGAGTTCGATGTATTGCCTGCGAATTCTTGTTACATGATTTGGCACCCCATCAGTTCCATACGAAGAACGGATTGGTGGATATTCTCCAGAAGCCCGGCCTGGGGATTGAGCTTGATCTAGATGCACTGAAGAAATTTCCTTTTATCGATGGGCCGTCGTATTGTTTATCGTAAGTAATTGTACAACGGCACAACGTTTTTAAAGGGTTTTATGACTTTTTTTATAAGAAAGGTAGGCGCGGTGATCGAGCTCTGCGGGATTCTGAGGCCTACGCTCGGAGACAGAATCAACTTGATGCTGGACGTAAGTATGCACGCGCGGACGATTCAAAAAGGGGTAGGGTTAAAAAAGGTATGACTTTCAAACGTAGGTTTAGGGCGTCATTTGAAGAAAGGGCAAGAAGGTATGAAGATCACTGACGTAAAGACATATCATCTTAAAGTGGCGGTTAAAGAACCTTTTACTTCCTCGCGGGGCTGGTGGTACGACGCCAAAAATGCGTTGATCGTGAAGATCGAAACGAATGAGGGCATTTCCGGTTGGGGGGAGTGTTATGGCCCGGCAGCAGTGGCGAAATCGGTTATTGACACGTTATTTAAATCGCAGATCGTAGGCCGGGATCCCTTTGACGTTGAAGTGATCTGGGAGAATCTTTATAACCGGGTCAAAGATTATGGTCTCACCGGGATGACGATCTCCGGAATGAGCGGGATAGATATTGCGCTCTGGGATATTATTGGCAAGGCTTGCAACAAGCCTGTTCACAAGCTTATCGGGGGATGTTTCAGAGAAAAGGTGCAGGCCTACGCCACAGGGCTCTATTTCAAAAAGATGGACCGGGTGGTTGAAGAGGCAGTGGAGGAAGCAATTGGCTACGCGGAGCAGGGCTTCCAGGCCATCAAGATGAAGATCGGACTGGGGTCGGTGAAGAAGGATCTTGAACGTATCGCTGCGGTCAGGGAAGCTATCGGCCCTAACATCCGGCTCATGGTCGATGCCAACCATTGCTTTGATGTGCCTACGGCAATCACCATCGGGAGAGAACTTGAGAAGATGGGCATCTACTGGTTTGAGGAGCCGATTTCGCCGGAGGATATTGAGGGCTATATAGAGGTCTCGCGGACATTGGATATGGCAATTGCCGGTGGGGAAAACGATTCAACAAAATTCGCGTTCCGGGAATTGATTGCCCGTCGAGCCATGGACATTATTCAGCCGGATGTCTGTGCTGCAGGAGGGATTACGGAATGCAAAAAGATCGCTGCCTTGTCGGCCGCCTATTACATTCAGTGCATCCCCCATGCCTGGGGATCTGTCATCGGGCTCGCAGCGACGCTTCATTTTCTGGCCTCGCTTCCTGACTGCCCGCCCTGTTTGGCTCCTGTCTCTCCGATGTTGGAGTATGAGCGAACCTTCAACCCATTCCGCGACGAATTGAGCCTGCAACCCATTGTCCATATTCAGGGTTTAGTGGATATTCCTACCGGGTCTGGACTAGGAATTGAAATCGATGAGAAAATCATAGACCGATACAGGGTTGCTTAGCGATTGGTAGAAGCTCTGGGAGAAAGCGGCATTTTTGAAAACAGGGCCCTGCCCAGGAAGAAACCGAAGCGGCGCTGGCTTCGGACCGTGATGCAGCATTTCATTTATAAGGCATCGAGGAGGCGAAAGGAAAATAACATGTCAGAAAATTCATCATTACAGATTCCGAAAGATCTGCTTGAACCCGTTATCCCAGCGCAGCTTCCCAGCGTGGCCAGTGCCGCTCGCGAAGACAAAGCAAAAGTCGTTGAGGCCGTTGCTTCCCGAGTCCTCAGCCAAAATAGTTCACCAAAGCCGCCGAGCACAGTCGATCAGCCCAAAGGGAGAGTCAGCATGAAATGCCGCGCCTTCATTATCGTCGCTGCAGTGATGACCACCGCAGCGAGCCTCACCGGTGCATTATCTTTACCCGCGAATGCCCAACCGCTGAAGAAGAGCATGCTCTTCCTAAATGGTTTTCCCCCGGGTGGTACCTCCGACCTGACCGGACGCATACTGGCCGAAGCGCTCCGCCCGCTCGTCGGTCAGCCGGTGGTCGTCGAGAACCGCACGGGCGCGAGCGGCCTCATCGCGGCCGAGGCCTGCGCGCATTCAGCACCCGACGGCCACACCCTGTTCCTCACGTCGATGGCTATAATGACGATCAATCCAGTGATGCCAGGGCAGATCATGCCTCTCAACGTCGATCGCGATCTCACGCCGATCTCGAATATCTCCGGCGTCTACAACCTGCTGGTCGCCAATCCGAACGGGCCGTTTAGGACGGTCCCGGAGCTGATCGATTACGCGAAGAAGAATCCGGGCAAGCTGACTTACGCCTCATCGGGTATCGGCACTTCGCAGCACTTGTCGGGAGAGCTGTTCAAGCGCTTGGCCGGCGTCGACATGATGCACATTCCTTACCGCGGCGGCGTGCCAGCCATCCAGGACATTGTCAATGGTCGCGTCGACATGATGTTCGGTAACATGCCGGAGTTCATGGGTCAAATCCGAGGCGGCAGGCTCAAGCCTATCGCGTTTGGCGGGGCCAAGGCTTCACCGTTGTTAGCGGACCTGCCGCTGATCAGCACATGGCTGCCCGAGTATAGGGTCACCAACTGGTATGGCGTCGTCGGTCCCGCGGGGCTTTCCGCGAAGTGGGTCGCCTATTGGAACGACGCGATCAACCGCGTCGCCCGCCAGGCGAAATTCAAGCAGATGATGGCCGATAACAGCATGGAAATCCTCGCCGGGACGGTGGATGAGTTCAAGGCGATCATCGCCTCGGACCGTAAGCGCTGGGGCGAGGTGATCCAGAGAGGAGGCATCAAGGCCGAATGAGTGGTGGGCAGGCATCAAGCCCTAGGAGTCAGCTTCTTTATACGAATTTAAGTAATCTGCCAATCGATTGTAGTCACATCAGCGGCTGAATCTGACGCGTCTTTTCATTGAAGGTCTTTTCCCCGACTTTGTGGTTTCTGCGGGTTATTAGTTCCGTAGTTGAGTGTTTCTCGTTCGCCAGGGTCCTCACTATAATTTTCCAAACTGGAATTCAATACGGTCTTTTGCTTTCAAAAAATCCAGAATATCTAAATGCCAGACCCTCTTCCTCAGTATCTCAATAACCTCCTCCAACTTATCCTTCAGGTCCCGATAAGTATGGATCTCAGCATTGAGGCTCTCTATATGATATTTAGTACGGAATCCATAGTGGATACCCGTCCATCTTTTTTTTCAGTTGGGATGGAGCGATGTGATTTCGTTTTTCAAGGAATTAATCAGTTGCTCGGTTTGAATGCCTGCAACGGGGTGATTATTAAGATAGGCCATGATGGGGTTTCTATTTCTGGGTTGGATTTAAATATTGTTCATAGATCGGAGATCATCTGACGAGCCTTCATCCAGGGGGAGCAAATTTTTCAGTTGACCAGGGATAGAATCTTTGGCATCCTTAGGCCTTAAATTGGCCAAAGAAAGGGAGGCCAACATAAGCGGGGGAAGCACTGAGAAGGCAAATTGAGAATCCCCCCAACGAATTTGCATCCGCCTCAAGTATTTCAATTGCGGTAACTCGACTGAAATCTAGATGCGTCCGGTCATAGACTTAAATCGCAAGGAGGCATGGAATGAAGAAGTTTTTATTCTGGAATTTTGTTTTGCTGGGTATTTCTTCCTGGATTTTCCCCCCATCTTCTTTCGCCCAAGGGGAAGTGAAAATCGGAGCCCTCTATCCCATGACTGGCCCAAGTGCACAGGTTGGCCTAGACAACAAAAACGCGATGGAGCTAGCACTGGACATTATCAATACCGGCAAATATCGGCATTTGAACTTGCCGCTTTCGAAAAGTGAAGGTTTGCCGAATTTGAAAGGAGCCAAGGTGGTGATCGTCATTGCCGATCACCAAGGCAAACCGGACCTTGGCTTGAGCGAGGCCGAACGTTTGATTACCCAGGAAAGGGTGGCGGCTCTCTTTGGCACTTTCCACAGCCAGGTCACCGAGACGGCCAGTATGGTGGCAGAGCGGATGAAGGTTCCTTTTTTCTGTGACATATCTTCCTCCCCCCAACTGACCCGGCGTGGATTTAAGTGGTTCTTCCGCAGCTCGCCCCACGACGAGATTTTTGCGGGAAGCCTCTTCCGATGCTTAAATGGGCTGGAGAAAAAACGGGGCATCAAGTTTAAAACCACAGCGGTCATGTATGAAGACACGCTTTATGGAAAGGACAGCAGTCGGATTGAAAAAGACTTAGCCGCAAAAGCGGGCTATAAAGTAGTGGCGGATATCCCTTATCGCCGGGCCGCTACTTCCGTAGGCCCGGAAATCCAGCTGCTTAAAGCTTCAAACCCGGATGTTTTTCTTCCGAGTTCTTATGCCTCAGATGCCATCCTGATCGTGAAAACCATGAAAGAGCTGAACTATTCTCCGCCGGCATTCTTTGCTCAGGGCGCCGGATATATTGACCCTTCCTTTGTTGAAGCGGTGGGCAGAGATGTTGACGGAATCTGCAGCCGGGAATCATTTTCGCTCGACTTGGCCACCCATAAGCCAATGGTCAGGGAGATTAACGAGCTCTTTAAGAAACGATCCGGTAGAGACCTGAATGAGGCTTCGGCTCGGTGCTTCATGGGTTTTTTCATCCTTTGTGACGCCATCAACCGGGCAGGGTCAACCAATCCGGAGGCGATTCGTGAGGCGCTCACCAAAACCAATTTGCCCGCTGATCAGCTGATTACCCCCTGGCGAGGGGTGAAGTTTGATGAAACAGGCCAGAATATATCGGGGGAAAGTATTGTAATCCAATTCCAGGGCGGCAAGCCGCGTCTAGTCTGGCCGTTCGAACAAGCCAGCAAAGAGATAATATTTCCTTTCCCTAAATGGTCGGAAGGAAAGTAGGGAGGATCGGAACTGGATCTTACGTGCTAAATTAGTCGTTTACGATCCTTTGTTGGAAGCTGTAGCCCGGTTTGATGGGGGATTAAAATAGCGGATATTTTACCTTCCTTTTTTCGGGGTTGGCTTTAGAAGCAGGAGATGGATGAAAGAAACTAGAATTCGTCATCAAGAAGTCTTTGATGACGTCTACCCGGCACTTCACGGGGGTTTTAGAGCTGCAAAATCATTCCTCGCCCCTGCTCTAGGGTGCCCAGTTCCAGAAGAAAATCAGCGAAGCCTTCAGTAAAATCGGACTCTGGATTCCCGTTTTCCGGGGGATCATATCTGAGGAGATTGAAATGGACATGAAAAGGCATAGCCGAGTATTTTCCGATGATGATCCGTTATCCATGTTGCGACGATCCATGCTCTACGCCTGCGGCTGGACTCACGAAGAAATCAAGCGCCCTCTTGTTGCCGTGGTCAATACCTATAATGAGATGCATCCAGGCCATATGCACCTAAAAACCCTGGCTGAACGGGTCAAGGCCGGCGTGCGTGCGGCCGGAGGGTTGCCGGCCGAATTCTTCACCATCTCCCTGTGTGATGGGTTGGCCAACGGTCATGAGGGCATGAAATTCGTCCTTCCCAGCCGCCAGGTCATCGCCGATTCGGTCGAGCTCGGTTTGCGAGCCCACTGTTATGATGCGGCTGTACTCATCGGCTCCTGCGACAAGATCCTCCCTGCCCTGCTGATCGCCGCCGCCCGCGTCAATATCCCATCGATTATCACCACCGGTGGGCCAATGCCTGCGGGTTACTGGGCCAGGGAAAAGGTGAAAGCCTCGGTATCTAATTTCGGACAGATGTTCCAAAAGGTTAATAACCCGAGTCTATCCAAAGAGATCCGCGAGGAGGCCTTGTCCTCTTTTTATCCTTGCGCCGGAGCTTGTTGGGGGATGGGGACCGCCAATACCATGGCCTGTCTATGCGAGGCGCTGGGGATGAGTCTTCCGGGCGACGGGACCTCTCCTGGCGTGATGGCCAAGAAAGCCAGGATTGCGGAACAGGCCGGAGAAAAAGTCATGGAGCTCCTCGCGCAGGAGATCACTCCCTCCAAAATCCTAACCCGGGCAAGTCTGGAAAATGCTCTAAAAGTGGACCTGGCCATTGGGGGCTCTTTGAACACTGTTTTACACCTACCGGCCCTGGCTTACGAACTGGGGATGAAGCTTGATTATTCGGACTTTGACCGACTCTCCAGGGAGATTCCTCACCTGACGAACGTAGAGCCTGCCGGCCCCTATTCCGTTACCGACCTCGACCAAGCCGGGGGTATTCCTGGAGTGATGAAGAACCTGGAGGATTTTCTGAATGGAACCGCTTTGACGGTTACCGGCAAGACATTGGCTGAAAATCTGGAAAAGGCTACCGTATTTTCAACCGAAGTCATTCGTCCCCCCGCGAACCCCGTTCATCCCTACGGAGGGATTGCCGTCCTGAAAGGTAACCTAGCTGAACAAGGAGCGGTGGTCAAGCAGGTGGCGGTAGGGAAAGAACTCTGGCGCTTCACTGGCCAAGCGCGGGTATTCAACTCAGAGGAGGAAGCCCTAGCTGGACTGGGCAGTGGGCGGATTAAAAAAGGAGATGTGGTGGTAATTCGGTACGAGGGGCCGAAAGGTGGACCGGGAATGCGGGAGATGGCCTTCTTTCGAGTGGCCCTGAAGTTCGCCGGCCTAGCCGATACCAATTATATCGTGACCGACGGACGCTTTTCCGGTTACAGTGAGGGGCCTTCCATTGGCTACCTTTCTCCGGAAGCAGCCGATGGAGGAACGATCGCCCTGGTTCAGGATGGGGATAGAATCGAGATCGATATTGAGAAGCGGAAGCTCGAATTGAAGGTATCGGATGAGGAACTAACGCAGCGAAGAGAAAAGCTGGTCCACCCGCTTAAGAAGCATCCCCAGGGGTATTTGGATGTTTATGCCCGGATGGTCTCCTCAGCCGCTCAAGGAGCGGTGATGAAGGCCTGAAAGAAACGGTCCTTTAGTGAAAAAGGAGAAGCCGGAGCCACAAACGCCCCCCCTTCTTAAAACTTGGATTATTATACCCAAATAGGAAATCATTTAATTTAGATTAAAAAGGAGGAAAACTATGGAAAGCTGGAAGGATGATTCGAAATAACCCGCATACCTTTAGATCATTTTGGACTACTGAGGAGCCTTTGACCGTGGGAAACCAAGGGAGCACCAGGCTTAAAGTGATTTCGGCTGGCCGACTGCGGGTACAAAACCTGCATCCATCCGATTAGATGCAAAGCCCGAAGAGCACCGGAAGTTCTGGGAGTAAAACTTCTTCCTTTTGGGATGGAAATGCTTTCCTTCCCGGTTGAATCTAGAAGTGAGTCTAAAGAACTCCAAAATCTATTGAAAATTTTATAGCCGATCCTCTTCCCAACCTCTGTTGGATGGAGATAAGGAAAACAGAACGAGTCCCAATACTCCCCAGGCAATAAACGCTAAGGCAAAGAATAAAAACATGAACACCTCCCGCTGCTTTTCAGGATATAGAATACTCTTGTGTCTGGTTCTAAAAGAATGAACTTTACCTCGCCGCAAATAGATCAGGTGTCATCTCTTATCTCATGCCGTCATTCCTTTCTGGAAACGAAATCCAGCCCAGTTTTCTGGACCCTGGCTTCCGCCGGAATGACGAACTCGCGGAAGAGATTTAGGTTAAACCGGAATTCAAGGGTTGAACAACCATGCAAAAATGGCCAAAATTAACGCTGCTAAGATAAAAATACCGATAAAAACCTCTCCCGAAAAGAGGACCAATCTTCGGCTTAGGTTCACAACCTTCTCCCCGGCGCGTTTCTATTTTTCCTTCAACCTCTTCAACTTTCATGCCCGGCACACTTTCTATTCCCATTTTTTTGTTCAAACATTCCAAACATTTATGAAATAGACTAGTCATCGCCAAAGTATATCACGAATGGGGATGAACATTTTTGTCCGCTATTGTCAGGAAAAACCCTGCACTTCGGACTCCTGGATAATCAAGACGGCAATGGAAGCATTATGCTGGGAAACGCCGGATGAAATACGGGACCGGACAAGCCGGGAATGCGTTGCCGCGCGGATTTCTGAATTTTCCTGCCCATTCACTTTGCGCTTGACCCTGATACCGTCTTTTTATACATTCTAACTGAACTATCTCTAAATCTAGAGACGGGAGGCCACAGTTATGAAAACGGGATTTTGGAGTTGCGGCTTGATTTTGCTGGCCCTTCTGGCCGTTTTTCTTCCTCCGTTCGCAGCCCCGGGCATGGCCCAGGACGCGATTAGGATCGGGTTCTTCGCCCCCATTACCGGACCGGCGGCTGCGGATGGCGCCAGCGCCAAAAACGCAGTGGAATTGGCAGTGAAAGAAGTCAATGAGGCGGGAGGAATCCGGGGGAAGAAAATAGAGTTGATCGTTTATGACGACCGGTTGAATCCCCAAGAGGCCGTCGCGATTGCCACCAAGCTGATTGAGAAGGATAAGGTCGCCGGGGTGGTCAGCGGCGCTTACAGCGGTCCGACCCGGGTGGCCGCCCCGATTTTCCAGAAGGCTGGAATGCCCATGGTTGCCGGCTACGCCGTGCACCCGGACGTAACCTGGGATGCCAAGGCCAAGAAGCCCAACGATTACATCTTCCGCAACGGGTTCCTCGCGGAAATCGAAGGGGCAGCCGCTGCGGAATTTGCCGTTAAAAATCTCAAAGCCAAGCGGATTTCCCTTATTTTCATGGACAATGACTTCGGCCGGGCGATCTCTTCCGGGTTTGCCGATCAAGCTGAAAAAATGGGTGCCACCATTCTTATCAGGCAGATGTACAAATTCCCGGG
>Ga0187771_10002450_pt1 | contig 12780 bp, 11 predicted proteins | sample 0116_SJ02_MP15_1_FD_133139 | JGI IMG/M metagenome (GOLD analysis project Ga0187771, IMG submission 133139) | Tropical peat soil microbial communities from peatlands in Department of Meta, Colombia - 0116_SJ02_MP15_10_MG | ecosystem: Environmental > Terrestrial > Soil > Wetlands > Peat | place... | reverse complement strand
GGATGAAACTGCACGCCGTGGACCGGGAGGCGCGCGTGGGCAAGCCCCATGACCAGGGCGTCCGCGGTCTCGGCGTTGATCCCGAGAGGCTCCGGCATGGTGGCGCGATCGACCACCAGCGAGTGATAGCGGGTCGCCCGGAACGGCGCGTTGATGCCGCGAAACACCCCGCTGCCGTGGTGACGGATCTCCGAGAGCTTGCCGTGCGCCGGCACCGGCGCCCGCACCACCTTGCCGCCGAACACCTGGCCGATCGCCTGATGGCCGAGACAGACGCCGAGAATCGGGACGGTGGGCGAAGCTATCCTGATGAGGTCGAGGCAGATGCCGGCCTCGTTGGGCGTGCACGGGCCGGGCGAAAGCACGATCGCATCCGGATCGGATGCCATCACCTCGGCGGTCGTCACCTTGTCATTGCGATGCACGATCACGTCTGCCCCGAGCGAGCCGAGATAATGCACCAGGTTGAAGGTGAAGCTGTCGTAATTGTCGATCAGGACGATCATGATCCGCCAAGTCTCCTGATGGGGTCATAGTTGGCGCGCCAGGAGGGGTCAAGGCGCGACCGGGCGCCAGTCCGGCCGTTCGCCGCTCAGGTGCCCGTCGGATGTCCGCGGCCCTCACCCTTATTCGTCGCCCGGCGCCGCGTTGCCGTTCGCGAACGGCTCCCGGCGGCCTCCGGCTCCCAGTGCACCGATTCCGAAGTTCGCATCACATCGCGGCACGTCCTTGCGAACTTCGGAATCAAGGGTGATGCACTAGCAAACCTATGATTCTAGTGCGGTTTTTGATTTGAAGTTCCGATGACGAGCGGGCGGCTTAATTGATAGGAACTTCAAATCCACCCTAGGTCGGCCGCAGCCGGACACGGTGTCGGCCGTCGCCCCGGTCTCCTTCACTCCGGTGCCCGCATACCCCTGACGGCAAGACGGGGCCGCGCTCACCTGGACGATGCGGTCTTCGGTGCAGGCCGTCGCGGTCTTGCTTGTGATTGCCTGGCGGTCCGCGCTACAGCGATCTCTCACGAGCCGCGTGGTGTCATCTCATGCCTGAACTGCAGCTGTCGGCCGGCCCGATCGACTACGAGGACACCGGTGCCGGGCCGGTCTGCGTCTTTCTCCATGGCGTCGCAATGGCCGGCTCGGTGTGGCGTCACGTCGTCGCCGCACTCGCGGCGGATTTCCGCTGTGTGGTGCCGACGCTTCCGCTCGGCGCCCACCGACGGCCGATGCGCGCCGATGCGGATCTGTCCCTGGTCGGGTTGGGCCGGCTGGTCGCGGAATTCCTGGAGCGTCTCGATCTGCGCGACGTCATCCTGGTGGGCAACGATATCGGGCTTGCCCAGGTTGTCGCCGCCGATCGGCCGGAGCGAATCGGACGCCTGGTGCTGACCGCGCAGGAGGCTTTCGACAATTATCCGCCGGGCTGGCCCGGCCACGCCGTGCACTGGGCCGCGCGCGTTCCGGGCGGACTCTATGCGCTGGTGCAGCCGTTGCGGCTGCGCGCGCTGCGGCGCCTGCCGCTGGCGTTCGGTCTGATGTCGAAGCGAAAGATCCCCGATGCCGTGACTGACGCGTGGTTGCGACCGCTGATGACACAAGGCGAGATCCGGCGCGATCTCGCCAAGTATGCGGGTGGCCACGGCAAGCGCGACATGATGGCCGCCACCCAGCGGCTCGCTTCATTCAATCGCCCCGCGCTCGTGGTCTGGGCCAGCGAGGATCGCGTCATGCCGCGCGACCACGGTGAGCGGCTGGCGAAGCTGCTTCCGCGCGGGCGACTGGTCGAGATTCCCGACAGCTACACGCTGATCCCCGAAGATCAGCCGGCGGCGCTCGCCCGCGCCATCAGACAGTTCGCCCGCGAACCGGCCTGAGGTCATCGTGACGGGGCTTCGACCGAGCGCGCTTTCAGGCCGAGTGGAGACCGGTCGGCCGCCCGCAAGGCGCGCCAGATCTTAGGCTGAGGGCGCATTCGGACGCAAAACCGGTGTCCACTTCTGCTGAATGCGCCCTGGCACCGCCGATCGGCCTCGTATCACCGGGGAGGTCCGGCCGCGCATGAGGCGGCAGGCGGATTGACCGGCACGTCGGGGTGATTCTGCTGCATGTACTGAAAGAAGCGCTGGTTGGCGAAGGCGATGTTGGCGGGCGTCGCGGCCGACCAGATGCCGTTGCAGGCGTCTTGCCGGCAATCTCCGCCCAGTGTTCCCATCGGCCCCTGCTCGGTCGGGCAGGTGCAGGCCGCCTTGCCGGGGTCCGCTTCGTCGACCACGCACGGTGCGCCATAGCACTGCGCCCAGACGGTGTCGGCGCGCGCGCACGAAAGTATCTGGTGCGAGGCGTTGTCCAGATTCGAGTAGGTCGAGATCAGGTAGGTCCGGCCGTTATGCTGGACCGGCGCGCGATCGGCGCAGGCCCCGGGTCCCATCGACCACCCCTTCACCACGTCGCAGACGCACAGGGCGTGGTCGCTGACGTAGTTGCCGAGCCGATCGAGCGTCGGGATCGCGGCGCACGGCGCCTTGATGCACAGCGCGTAGGTGCCATCACAGAAATTGGCCTGGTCGTGCATCGCGCCGGCCGCGACCACGACGCCGCAGCCGGCGGCGAGTGCCGCGCAGGCGACCAGGACCGCCGCCGGCAAGCGTCCGCCGCGATTCATGCCGAGCCTCCTTCCTCCTTCACCAGGCACGTGCATGAGTATGCTAACGCCCGCACGAACTGCAGCGGGAGACCGACGATGCGGCGCGACCAGCGCGACCAGCGCGACCACGAGACCCAGGACCGTGCCGGCGACGGCGCCGATCAAGAGCCCGACATAGAGCCGCACGATGGTGTCGAATGAATTGCTCAGGATGGCAAGCAGCGCCGCGAGGTAGCTTGGGGGCGCTCCGGTGCACTCGCCCCGGTGTCGACCCGGGTCGGGATTGTGAAATCTATTACAGCGCGTATTCTGTCTCGGATACTCGTTCAAGGGCCGGCGCCCCGTGCGCCTTTCGGGAAATGCCGATGCTCTATGTCTCGTTTCATGGCGGCAAGCCGGGCGACGACGGCGTCGACCCGATCAACCAGGTCTGGGCCTACGACAAGGACGGCAAGGTCGTCAGCAAGGCCGTGCTGCAGGGGTTGCCGCCGGGGGCGTCCGAGTTGCGCGGCCTGACGCTCGACCCCGCCGGCGCGCTCTATGTGGTCGTCGGCTACAAGGACGACAGCGAAGTGCTGGCCTTCACGGCACCCGACAAGGGCAGTGCCAGCTATACCGGTCTGTTCGTCAGCTTTACCGGCGCGAGCTATCCGGTGCACCCCTTCGCGATTGCGTTCGGCCCCGCGGCGACCTTCGTCTCATGCCAGGACTCCAACGTGGTGCTGGCGCTCGGGCCTCCGGGCTCTCGCCATGCCGGGCAGCCGCTTGCCAGTCCCCCAGCGCTCGGTGCGTACACTCCGTTGCTGGCCGGCACCTTCGTGGCCTCCGCCGACGGCAACCTTCCGGGCGTGCCGAAGACCGCGGCGGTCGCCGAGCCGCTCGGCCTCGCGGTCAAGATCGTAGACGCCGCGCCGGACGCCAAGCAGAAGCAGAAGGTGCAGAACTCGGTGCGCGATGTCGCGGTCGTGGACAGCCAGCTCATCGTTGCCGACGAAGCCGGCAATGCGGTCAAGCTCTACGATCTCGCGACCGGCGGGCTGGCCCAGGCGCTGACCGACAAAAATCTGCGGTCGCCGGTGCACCTGCTGCCATCCGGCAAGGACCTCTACATCGCGTCCAAGGGAACGGACATGATCCTGCGCGCGACCCTGTCCGACGGCGTTCTGGGCAAGCCGAAGGTCGTGACCGACAAGCTCAAGGAGCCGGCCGGGCTCGCCATCGGCGGTGACCATCTCATCGCCGCGAGCCGGGACAAGAAGCACAAGGGCCTCTACACCATGCCGCTCGGCACGGACCACGTCACGCCGACATTGCTGGTCGCCACCTCCGACTACCCGGAATTCGTGCTCCACACCAAATGAGCCGCGGCCGGTGCGGCCGTCCGGGTCCGGCCGATCGCGCTGCGTCGCGCTCTCTGCTGGCGCGATGTTGTTGGCTTGACGTTGTCGGTTTGATGCGAGTTGGACTCGCGGCCGACCGGTCGCTATTCGCGCGACGTGATGATGACCTCCTTGTGCAATTTCGGGATCTGGTCGAACACCGATACCGGGACCCCGAACGTCGCGGCCAGGACCGAGTTGGGCATGCCGCCGAGCGACACCGAGATGCCGATGTCATCATCGCTCTCGGACGTGCTATCGTTGAACACGACCAGAAAGCGCAGATCGTCCGAGCCGATGTTCTCGAAATAGTGAAAATACCCCCGTGGCACGAACACCACCTGGCCGGCGGCGACCTCGAAGGCCTGCCACGCATTGTTGGGGGCGACGACCGACATGCGCGCGCGGCCCGCAATGCAGTAGTCGAACTCCCACGCATTGGGATGCCAGTGCGGCTCGCGGATTCCGCCCGGCTTGAGCACCACCAGGAACATCGCCGCCTGCAAGCCGGTCACGATCGGGAATACGTTCCTCATAGGCGCCCTGGACCGTGCCGCCAGGCTTGGTCACGATCGGAGCAGATTTGACCAAGTCGAACACATAGGGATTTGCTTCAGGATTTGCAGGATTTGGCATGGGACGTTCTCCCGTGGGTTGCGCGCCCTGTCTGGACCAAGCCGTGCCGGCGCACAACCGGTCGTTTCATCACGCCATGATGAAGCGCCACGGACGAAACACGCCACCGCTCGAAAGCGGTGACGGCGTCGAGCTGTCGTCTGGATCAATCCGGCTCAATCCGCGTCCGCGGCGAGGTCCTCAATCCTGACATTGAGCCGCTTGGCCATCTTGACGTAAACTGTAATGTCGCCCTTGACCTTGCCGCGTTCGATGTCCGACAGGAAGATCTGGGAAGCGCCGACATCGGCGGCGAGTTCGGCCTGCGTCAGTCCACGCTTCTTACGCCAGAGGGCCAGCGGAGTCGGCGCGGCCAGGTAGGCCGCGTTCTCCTCGGCAGTCAGAAGTTCCTCGCCGGCCTGGATGGCCGCGTGGGCCTTGAGGGCCATGAGCGTGTCGACGAGGTCTTCATAGTCCTGGCGCGGGATGACAATCAGCTCATCGCCAGCGGGGGACGTGATGATCTGCGGCTTTGTCATGTTGTTCCTCAGCTGTAGATGCTGCCGCGGGGGCCGATATCCAATATGACGATCTCTGTCGCCGTTTCGAAAAACAGGATTCGGTCACTTAGCCGATATTGCGTGACGCACACATTAGTTCACGGGCGGTTGACCGCCGCAATCGCCTTGCCGACAATCGGCCCGGCCCGGCCCTGGCGGCCGCGTTCGTGAATACGATGCAGGACACCGACGTCGTCGTCATTGGAGCGGGAGCGGCCGGCGTGGCGGCGGCGCGGCGGCTGGGCGGAACGCCGCTCACGGTGCGCGTGCTTGAGGCGAGAGGTCGCATCGGCGGGCGTGCTTGGACGAAGGAGGTCGCCGGTCTGCCGCTCGACCTCGGCTGCGGCTGGCTGCATTCGGCCGACCGCAACGAGTGGGCCGCCATCGCCGCAGAGCTCGGCTTCGACATCGATCCGACGCCGCCGCCGTGGAGCCGGCCGGCCTTCGAGAGCAGCTTTCCGGTCGCCGACCAGAACGATTTTCGGGCGGTGTGGAGCCACCTCCACGAGCGGATTCACAGGGCGTCCGAGACCGCCCCGGACCGGCCGGCCGCCGCATTCCTCACGCCCGGGGGCCGCTGGAACGGGCTCGCGAACGCACTCAGCTCCTACATCAATGGCGTGGAGCTCGACGGCCTGTCGGTGCGCGACTTTGGCCGGTATCACGACACGGGTGTCAACTGGCGGGTCGTCAAGGGCTACGGCGCGCTGATCGAGACCTGCGCGGTGGGGCTCGATATCGTGCTCGATTGTCCGGTGACGCGCGTCGACCATTCTGGCACCCGGGTGCGGATCGTGACGCCGCGCGGCGAGCTCTTCGTTCGGGCGGCGATCATCACCGTGCCGCCCGGGCTTCTGGCACGCGAGTCGCTGCGGCTCGCGCCGTCGCTGCCGGACAAGCTCGAGGCCGCCGCCGCGCTGCCGCTGGGCCTCGCCGACAAGGTGTTTCTGCACGTCGATGCGCCCGACCGGCTGCCGCCGGAAACGCGCTTGTTCGGCGCGATCGATCGCTCTGCGACCGGGAGCTATCATCTGCGGCCGTTCGGCCGGCCGGTGATCGAGGGCTATTTCGGCGGTGCGTTCGCACGCGAGCTCGAAGAGGCCGGGGAGGGCGCATTCTCGCGCTTCGCGATCGAGCAGCTCGCCGCCCATCTGGGCCATGACATCCGCAAGTCGCTGCGCCCGCTCGCCGAGACGGCGTGGAGCCGCGATCCTTGTGCGCTCGGCTCGTATTCCTATGCCCGGATTGGCCATGCCGAGGCGCGCGCCGTGCTGGCTGCGCCGGTCGACGAAAAGCTGTTCTTTGCCGGCGAAGCCTGCTCGCGCCACGACTTCTCCACCGCCCACGGCGCCTATCGGACCGGCGTGGTGGCGGCCGAACAGGCGTTGCGGGCGCTGACCGCGCCGGTCGACCGCGCCGGTGCCGCGATGCCCTGAGCGGTCCGGCCGCCGGACGCGGCCGGCGCTCCCGCGCCCGGCCATCCGCTGCGTCACTGGCCGCGCCGGGCCGCGCTCGCAAACCTGTGCGCTTCCTCGGAGGCGCGGAACAGCGCCTTGGCCTTGTTGACGCATTCCTGCTGCTCGAAGCCGGGATCGGAATCCGCGACGATCCCGGCGCCGGCCTGCACGTACATCACCCCGTCCTTGATCAGCGCGGTGCGCAGCACGATGCAGCTGTCGAGCTCGCCGCCGGCGGAAAAATACCCGACGCAGCCAGCATAGATCCCGCGCTTTTCCTTCTCCAGTTCGTCGATGATCTCCATCGCCCGCACCTTGGGGGCGCCGGAGACCGTGCCGGCCGGAAATCCGGCCGCCAGCGCGTCGATCGAGTCGTGACGAGGGTCGAGACCGCCCTCCACGTTGGACACGATGTGCATCACCTGGCTGTAGCGCTCGACGAAGAACTGATCGGTGACGTTGACCGTGCCGATCCGCGCCACGCGTCCGACGTCGTTGCGGCCGAGATCGAGCAGCATGAGGTGCTCGGCACGCTCCTTGGGATCGGCGAGCAGCTCGTCCTCGAGTGCCTTGTCCTCGTGGGGCGTGAGGCCGCGCGGTCTGGTGCCGGCGATCGGCCGGATGGTGACGACGCCGTCGCGCACGCGCACCAGAATTTCCGGGCTCGATCCGGCGACCGCGAACCCGCCATAGTCGAGAAAGTACAGGAAGGGGGCCGGGTTGACGCGGCGCAGCGCCCGGTAGAGCGCGAACGGCGGCAGCCGGAACGGCGCCTCGAAGCGCTGGGAGAGCACCACCTGGAACACGTCGCCGGCCGCGATGTAATCCTTGGCGCGCCGCACCATGGCGGCGAACTCGTCGGGCGTGGTGTTGGACGTCGCGACGACGTGTAGCGGTCCGGTCTCGTCGTGGCCCTCTTCCTTGTCGAGCGGCCGGTCGAGGTCGTCGACGATGGAAGTGAGCCGCTCGATCGCGCGCGCCAGCGCCGTCTTCGCCGGAACGGTCTGGTCCGGGCGAACCGGCGTGACGACCGTGAGAGTGTCTTTCACCGCGTCGAACACGACCACCAGTGTCGGCCGGATCAGGATGGCATCGGGAATGCCGATCGGATCCGGATTGGCCGGCGGCAGCTCTTCCATCAGCCGCACCATGTCGTAGCCGAGATATCCGAACAGGCCGGCGGCCATCGGCGGCAGGCTTTCGGGAAGCGCGATGCGGCTCTCGGCGATCAGCACGCGCAGCGCGTCGAGCGGCGCTGCCGCGCAGGCCGTGAAATCGTCGGGGCTCGATCGCCCGGTCCGGTTGATCTCGGCCTTTGTGCTGCTGGCGCGAAAAATCAGATCCGGGTCGAGCCCGACGATCGAGTAGCGTCCCCGCGTCACTCCGCCCTCGACCGATTCCAGCAAGAAGCTCATCGGCCGGCCGCCGGCGATCTTGAGGAAGGCGGAGACCGGCGTCTCGAGGTCGGCGACCAGCGTGGTCCACACCACCTGTGCCTCGCCACGGGCGTAGCGCTCGGCAAAAGTCTCCGCTGAGGGCTCGATCTGCATCCGGAGGTTCAGTCCTGCTCGGCGGGGCCTTCGAGGCGGCGCAGCGCATCGTTGTTGATGCTCACGCCAAGACCGCTCTCGAGTTTGGTGACGTACTCGCCGAACATGTCCTCGGACAGCGAGCGGCGCAGATTCTCATCGTAGTGCTGCACGTCCGGGGCGTTCGGATCGAACGCCGGGACGGTGATGTCGGTGACCCGGAAGACGATCAGGTCGGTGGGGTCCTTGCCCTGCGCCGAGCCGGCGGCGGCGTTGGCGGTGTTGAACACCTGGTCGACCACGTTGGCCGGAAGCGGGCCGGACGCGATGCCGCGCTTGAGCCCCCACGCTGCCTCGGTCTTGAGGCCCGATTCGCCGGCCAGATCCGCGAATGCAGCTCCGGCCTTGAGCTTGTCGACGAGCTCCGACGCCTTGGCGCCCAGACGCTCGGCGATCTGGTCGTTGCGCCATCGCGCTTCGACCTGGTCCTTGACCTCGTCGAGGCCGCGTTCGCGCGACGGCGTGATCGCGGCGACGTTGTACCAGACGAACCCGCCCGCCGGCAGCGACAGCGGATCGGTGTCGACGTCGACATCCGAGGCGAACGCCGAGCCGACGACGTCGGCGCCGGGCGGCAGATTGTCGACCGGCTTGCCATCGGGCCCGCGCCCGGAGCGGTCGACCTCGATGGTGCGGGCCGTCAGCTTGTACTTGGCCGCGATCTCGTCGAGATGCGATCCGGCGGCGCGATCGTCCTCGATCTTGTCGCGCAGATCGAGCAGGGCCGGCTTGGCGCGGTCGAGTGCGATCTGGTGCTTGATCTCCGCCTCGACCTCCTCGAACGGCCGGATGCTGCCCGGGGCGACCTTGAGGACGTGCACCAGCACGGTGCCGAACCGTCCTGCGACCGGTGCGCTCATGCCGCCTTCGTTGAGCGAGAAGGCGGCGTCGGCGACCGCCGGGTCGAGCATCTGCGTCTTGGTCACGAGCCCGAGGTCGACGTCGTTCTGCTTGAGGCCGCGCTCGGCCACCACGTCGGCAAACGAAGTGCCCTTGGCGATGCGGTCGGCCGCCGCCTCCGCGTCCTGGGCGTTGGGGAACACGATCTGCTCGACCTGCCGGTGCTCGGGTTGACCGTAACGATCGCTGTGGTCGTCGTAGTAGCGCCGCGCATCGGCGTCGGAGACCTCGATGGCACCGGCGACTTCCGGGGCCGAGACCGCGAGCAGCGTCACCTTGCGGTATTCGGGCGCGCGAAACAGCATCTTGTGATCGTCGAAATATTTTTGCAGCGCTTCCTGGGTCGGCGCGGCAACGTCGCCGGCCTGGGCCGGGCCGAGCCGCACATAGTCGACCGCGCGCTGCTCGTTCTCGTAGCGGTTCATCAGCTCCGCCGCGACCTTCGGCACCGTCAATCCGCCGCTGACGGTGTCGGCGATCTGCCGGCGCAGGGCGACCCGGCGCTGCTCGTCGGCGTAGCGTGCCTCGGTGAAGCCCACGCCCCGGATCATCTGCTCGAAACGGAAGCGATCGAACTGCCCGGTCGGCCCTTTGAAATTCGGGTCGGACGTGATCTCGCGGGCGATCTCGGCGTCGGAGAGGTTGAGGCCCAGCTGACGAGCCCGCTCATCGAGCGCGGTTTCGGCCAGCATCTGGCCGAGCAATTGCTGTTGCAGCCCCAGCGCCCGGGCCTGATCCGGGCTGATCGGCCGGCCGATCCGGCGGCCGAGCTGCTGGAGCTTGTCGTTGTAGGTCTGCCGGAATCGCTCGGCGCTGATCTCGGTCGACCCGACCTTCGCCAGCCACGACCGGCCAAAGCCACGAAAAATGTCGCCGATCCCCCAGACGCCGAAGCTGATGATCAGAAAGCCCAGCACCGCGGCCATCACGATCCGGCCGAGGTAATGGGAAGAGGCTTTGTGCAGACCTCGAAGCATGTGCCGAAATGTCGTTAGGGTGGATCGGAGGCGGCGGGCACGGCCGGCCGCGCGAAGCCGCGCATCATCGGGCGCCCATCATAGGCATCGAGGCCGGGCGCCGCAACCGAGCCCCGGTCCGCCGAGGTCCGCCCGCCCGCCGGCCCCGGCCGGGCGCCGGCCACGGGCCGGGCGCCGCCCCGCACCGCGGGGCGGGCACTTTCACGCGCGCCGATGCTCTGATATTCGCTGGCGCGGCAAATTCAAGGGGGAACCGCCATGCAGGCGCCGCTGCGCCGTCCGCTGGTCGCGGGCAACTGGAAGATGAACGGCCTCAAGCGGTCGGCCGTGGAGCTCGAATCCATCATCCGCGACCTCGGCGATGTCGCCCGCAGAATCGACGTGATGGTCTGTCCGCCCGCGACCCTGCTGGCCGCATTCGCGGACGCCGCGCGGGGCTCCCCCGTGGCGATCGGCGCCCAGGATTGCCACGCCGATGCCGCCGGCCCCCATACCGGCGATCTTTCCGCCGAAATGCTGGCCGACGCCGGGGCCCGAGCGGTGATCGTCGGCCATTCGGAGCGCCGGACCGATCACCGGGAGAGCGATGCGGACGTTCGTAGCAAGGCGCTCGCCGCATGGCGTGCCGGGTTGACGGCCATCGTGTGCGTCGGCGAGACGCGCGGCGAGCGGGAGGCGGGCCGCACCCTCGAGGTCATCGGCGGGCAGCTTGCGGGCTCGTTGCCCGATGGGGCGCCCGATCGGGCGACCGGAGCCGGCCTCGTGGTAGCCTACGAGCCGGTCTGGGCGATCGGCACCGGACTGACCCCCACCGCTCGGGATGTCGCCCAGGTTCATGGCGCGATCCGGGCGCATCTGACCGGGCGGTTCGGCCGCGAAGGCGATGCGATCCGCATTCTCTACGGCGGGTCGGTGAAGCCTCAGAATGCCGACGAGCTGATGTCGGTGGTCGACGTCGACGGCGCGCTGGTCGGAGGCGCGAGCCTCAAGGCGGCCGAGTTCCTCGGCATCATTGCGGCGTATCGGTGAGGGGGCGGTCGGTTCGATCCCCGTCAACGGCGTGACTGCAGGAATTGGGCGAACGCCTTCAGGGTGGTTTCCGAGGCATGGTGCTCCATCCCCTCGGCATCGGCTTCGGCAGCCTCGGTGGGGACGCCCAGCGCCAGCAGCACATCGACGACGAGCCGATGGCGAGACCGTACCCGTTCTGCGAGCGTCTGTCCGGCCTCCGTCAGAAACACCCCGCGATAAGGACGACCGGTTGCCAACCCCTCGCGCTTCAACCTCGAGATCGTCTTGATGGCGGTCGCGTGCGAGACCCCGAGACGGCGGGCCACATCGGTCGGGCGCGCCTCGCCGCTGGTCGCCAGCAGATCCGCAATGAGCTCGACGTAGTCCTCGAGCAGCGCTCCCGATTGCGCCGAACGGGTCTTTCCGAACCGGCGCGCCTGGGTCAGCTCGGCCGGAAGCTGCGGTGCCGCCTTGCTCCGCCTTTCCCTCGTGTTGCCCGACATCGCGCCTCCCCGCAACTCGACTGAGCCAAGCTTGCCCCAAACGGTCGCCGTTTTCAATGTCGCGACCAAAACGTTGCAAGTGCTACACTGTGTGCATTGACATTCCGCGGCCGGCATGTATCGTGAAATGTAGCTTAGGCTACATTTTGGCGCAGGTGCTGAATGCCCCCGACCGTCTCCGACGCGATGCACAGACGCCGGTCACTGACCGAACGGACCGTCTCCGCGGCCCGCCAAGTGCTGGCCGGCCAGCGCGGCGGACTGCGCGCGTATCTGGCGTTCGCCGGCCCGGCCGTGATCGCCTCAATCGCCTACATGGACCCCGGGAATTTCGCGACCAACATCCAGGCAGGGGCAAAGTACGGCTACGGGCTGCTTTGGGTGGTGCTGGTCGCAAATTTGATCGCGATGCTGTTCCAGGCGCTTTCCGCCAAGCTCGGAATCGTCACCGGACGAAACCTGGCGGAGATGTGCCGCGAGCACTTTCCTCGTCCGGTGGTGTGGGCCATGTGGATCGTCAGCGAGGTCGCCGCCATGGCGACCGACCTGGCCGAGTTCCTCGGCGGTGCCATCGGGCTCTCGCTGCTGTTCCAGATGCCGCTGTTCGCCGGCATGGTCGTCACCGCGATCGTGACCTACGGCATATTGATGTTCGAAGGTTTCGGGTTCCGGCCGATCGAGCTGATCATCGGCAGCATGGTCAGCCTGATCGGCCTCTGTTACCTCGTCGAGATGTTCATCGTTCCGGTGGATTGGGTCTCGGCAGCCTTCCATACGGTCGTGCCGCAGCTCGCCGATGGCGAGGCGCTGTTGCTGGCCGTCGGCATCATCGGTGCAACGATCATGCCGCACGCCGTCTATCTGCATTCCGGGCTGACGCAGGCTCGCATGCCGGTCCGTGACGAGAACGAGCGGCGAAAAGTTCTCCGCTTCTCCAATCAGGAATGCATCATCGCGCTCGCCTTCGCGGGCCTGGTGAACATGGCGATGGTGATGATGGCTTCGAGCGCGTTCCATGCGGGCCACAGCGACGTGGCGGAGATCGAAACGGCGTATCATACCTTGACGCCCCTGCTCGGCATCGGGGCAGCCGGCGTGTTCCTGCTGTCCCTGATCGCATCCGGGGTGTCGAGCTCGACGGTC
>Ga0187771_10002449_pt1 | contig 12781 bp, 10 predicted proteins | sample 0116_SJ02_MP15_1_FD_133139 | JGI IMG/M metagenome (GOLD analysis project Ga0187771, IMG submission 133139) | Tropical peat soil microbial communities from peatlands in Department of Meta, Colombia - 0116_SJ02_MP15_10_MG | ecosystem: Environmental > Terrestrial > Soil > Wetlands > Peat | place... | reverse complement strand
GTCGTCGGCGATCAGCCAGCGCCGCGGCGCGTAGCGTGTGAGCGAGAACGGCCGAGAAAACGCCAGCATCGATTTCTTGCCGCCCGGCAGACAGTATTCATGCGCGTAGCTCATCGCCAGCTCGCGCGGCGACCGGTAGATCGGATCGCGCCAGCGCAGGATGGCGTGATTGGTCTTGCTGATCGCGCCCCACAGGCCGCGCTCCTGAAACAGCGTGACGACGTGATCCTGGTCGCTCGGCAGCGCCTGGATGTCCATGAGCCAAGCCGGCTTGCCGTGATAGATGAAGGCGGCCACCGCGAGAATGGCCGCTTCCGAGCAGTGCGCGGTGCGCGCCTTCAGCACGCGGCGCGGCGACATCGTGGTGTCGCCGTCGAGCTCGTAATTCGGCGGCAAGCGGTCCAGGAAAGTCTGGATCACCTGCGGTGTCCGCAGCCGCGCGAACATCCGGTGTTCGGCGGGCGTCAGCAGCGCGCGCAGGCGGTTGCGGTAGGCAGTGTTGATCATGCGCGCCGGGACTTTATCCGGGTCGCGCGGGCGGTCGAGGCGCGACCGCCCATGCCTCCACAGCTAAGTTGGCGTCGGTCGGACTGAAAAACCGGCAGCAGCGGCATTCTCCGCAACGCGGGCGGCGAAGCACGTTGTTGTGCTTCCGGTCCCGCGAATCAGGAAATATCTTCTTATTTTCCGGCACTTATTGCGATTGCACAGAATAAGCTTCTATTAGATGGCTCCGATTGACGGAGCAGGCAGTGACCGATTTTCCCCACCAACGGCGCGACTCACGGACGCAGATTGCGGCTGAAGACTGGGCCATCGCCATCGCCACCGCTCTGTTGACGCTCATTCTGCTCGGCCTTGTGCCGCGCATTCACGGCTGAGGACTGCCATGTCGAGTACAACGCTTGCCGCCGGTTCCCTTCCCCGACGCGCCGACAATGTCGAGACATCCCCCTGGATCAGCGAGGATTGGCTGTCGCTGATCATCGGCCTGTTCGTCTTCGTGCTGGCGCTCGCCGGCATTGCCAATGTCGATCTGCTCGGCTGGGCCGTGACCACGTCGGTATGGACGGACCTCACCAAGGCGCTCGGGCCGGTGTCCAAGTCCTACCTCGCGCTCGGCGGGGTGGGTGCACTCTTCGCCACCTATGTCGCCTTGCTGGTAGTGCTCAGCGCCACCGCCGTCGCCTTGAAGAGCGACATCAAGAAGTTCGCGCTCGCTTTCACCGCCGTGTTCTGGATCGCCTATGCGAGCTGGGTGGTCGGCTCCTACGCCAATTTCGCGGCGGTGACGCCAGCCGACTTGAACAAGTTCGGCATCAGCTGGTCGCTCAAGCTGACCAACGAGGGCGGCTATATTTTCGCGCTCATCGCCGGCCTGATCATCGCCAATGCCCTGCCGCGCTTTGCCGAGACCATCAAGGAGGCGGTGCGGCCGGAGCTCTACATCAAGATCGCCATCGTCATTCTCGGCGGCTTCATCGCCGTCACCGCGGCCGGCAAGCTCAATCTGGCGAGCTCGCTGTTGTTGCGCGGCGTCGCCGCCATCGTCGAGGCCTATCTGATCTATTGGGCGGTCGTCTATTTCGTCGCCCGCAAGTGGTTCGGCTTCAATCGCGAGTGGGCGGCGCCGCTTGCGTCGGGCATCTCGATCTGCGGCGTCGCGGCGGCGATCGCCACGGGCGGCGCCATCCGCGCGCGGCCGGTGGTGCCGGTGCTGGTCTCCTCGCTGGTCGTGGTGTTCGCGGTGGTCGAAGTGCTGATCCTGCCGTTCCTGGCGCAGCATTTCCTCTGGCGCGAGCCGATGGTCGCAGGCGCCTGGATGGGTCTTGCGGTGAAGACCGACGGCGCCGCGGTGGCCGGCGGCGGCATCACCGAGTCGCTGATCTTGGCCAAGAACGCCGCCGAGGGCATCAAGTATCAGCCCGGCTGGGTGCTCGGCACCACCGCCACGGTGAAGGTGTTCATCGATATCTTCATCGGCATCTGGGCCTTCATCGTCGGCTATATCTGGACGAACTACATCAACAAGAGCGAGGACCGCGCGAAGGCGTCCGAGATCTGGCAGCGCTTCCCGAAGTTCATCATCGGCTTCGTGGTGACCTTCCTGGTCGGTCTCTATCTCGCGCTCGGCACGCCGGCGGACGTCGCCGCCAAGGTGCCGGCGGCGATCGGCGAGGCCAACACCTTCCGCGTCGTGTTCTTCATCCTGACCTTCTTCTCGATCGGCGTGCTCTCCAACTTCCGGACGCTGTGGCAGGAGGGGATCGGCCGGCTCGCGGCGGTCTATGTGGTCAGCCTGTTCGGCCTCGTCATCTGGGTCGGGTTGTTGATTTCCTGGCTGTTCTTTGCCGGCGTGAAGCCGCCCCTGGCCGGTTGAGTTGAGCATTGAAGGAGTAAGCCATGTCGCAACCCAATATCGGCGAGGAACTGCGCAACGCCGCGGTCGAGCCGCTGCTGCCGATTGAGAAGAAGCTGATCGGCTGGAGCCTCGGCCTCGGTCTCGGCCTGCTCGTCGTGCTCGTCGCCATCAATCATCTGTTTCCGGCGCTCTAACGGACCGCGTGCATGTCGCCCATCCCGAAGACCGCGCCATTCGCCGAGGAACAGATCGATCTGCTCAATCGCGTGGTCGGCGCCGCAAGCCCGATCCAGCGCGCCTGGCTGGCGGGATTCCTCGCCGGGCTCGATGCGCAGCAGGGCACGGGTGCCCTGCCGCAGCCGTTGGCGCCGGCGCGTCCGGCCGAGCCGATCACCATCGTGTACGCGAGCGAGTCCGGCAATAGCGAGAAGCTCGCCGGCGACTTCGCCAAGGCCGCGCGCAAGAACGGATTGAAGCCGGCGGTCATCGACATGGCCGATCTCGAGCTTGCCGCGCTGACCAAGGCGAAGCGGCTGGTGTTCATCGCCGCCACCTGGGGCGAGGGCGAGCCGCCGGGGCGCGCCGCGCGCGCCTACAACGAGCTGATGGGCGAAGGCGCCCCTCGCCTCGACGGCGTCGAGTTCGGCGTTCTGGCGCTCGGCGACACCGCTTACGCGGAGTTCTGTGCCGTCGGCAGGAAGATCGACGAGCGGCTCGCCGCACTCGGGGGCAAGCGCGTGGTCGATCGCGTCGATTGCGATCTCGACTTCGCGACGCTGGCCTCGCGCTGGATCGACAATGCGCTGAAGGTACTGACGCCGCCCGATGCCGATCGCGGCCGCGTCATCGAGGTCGATTTCGGCAAACCGGGCGCCGCGCCGGCCAATGAGATCGTCGAGGCCGAGGTTGCCGAGCACATCAATCTGAATTCCTCGCGCTCAGACAAGGAGACCATCCACCTCGCGCTCAGCTTCGAGGGCGCTGCGCCCGCCTACGAGCCGGGCGATTCGCTCGATCTCTATGTTGAGAACGATCTGGCCTATGTCGACGAATTGCTGAAAGCCGCCGGTCTTGCCGGCGACGCGGCGCTGCGCGAGGAGCTACTCAAGTCGCGCGACGTCACCACGCTGTCGCTCAAGACGCTGGAGACTTATGCCGAAAAGACCGGGCACCAATACGTCAAGGCGCTCATCGCCGACGGCCAGGCCAAGGAATGGATCGCCGGCCGCCAGCTCATCGACCTGATCGCTACCTTCCCGGTCACGCTCGATGCCGAGAAGCTGCGCGCGCTGACGCGGCCGCTCGCCCCGCGCGCCTATTCGATCGCCAGTTCGCGTCGCGAGGTCGGCGAGGAGGCGCATCTCTTGATCTCCGCCGTTCGCTACGCAAGCCACGGCCGCACGCGCAAGGGCGTCGCCTCCAATTATGTCGCCGAGCGGCTCAAGCGTGGTGAACGCGTGCGCGTGAAGCTCAGACCAAACCGGCATTTCGCGCTGCCCGCGCCCGACAAGGACATCATGATGGTCGGCCCCGGCACCGGCGTTGCCCCGTTCCGCGCCTTCGTGCAGGAGCGGCGCGCCACCGCCGCCAAGGGCCGCAGCTGGCTGTTCTTCGGCGACCGCCAGTTCACCCACGATTTCCTTTACCAGCTCGACTGGCAGGAGGCCTTGAAGGACGGTGCGCTCACCCGCCTGGACGTCGCCTTCTCGCGCGATACGCCCGAGAAAATCTACGTTCAGCACAAATTGTGGGAGAAGCGCCGCGAGCTGATCGACTGGCTCGATAACGGCGCGCATTTCTACGTCTGCGGCGACGCCAAGGCCATGGCGAAAGACGTGCGTGCCACGCTGGTACGCGCCTATGCCGACGTGAAGGCGCTGCCACCGGAGGCCGCCGAGCAGGCGGTGGCAACGCTGGAGCGCGACAGGCGTTATTTGACGGATACGTATTGAGCCCGTGTCCCGGGCGCAGCGCGACAGCGGTGCGCTGCAGACCCGGGACCGTCACAAACACCGAGCTTGGAAAGGCCCCGGCTCTGCGATCACGATGCTTCGCATCGTGCCGCACCGCGTCCGGAGCAAGAGGCATCAAATGAGCGACACCGTCTCGCGCAACGAGCGCATCAAGGAAGCAAGCGATTACCTGCGCGGCACGCTGGCCGAGGGCCTGCGCGACGAGATCACCGGCGCGATCGTCGAGGACGATCAGCAACTCGTCAAATTCCACGGCATGTACCTGCAGGACGACCGTGACCTGCGCCCCGAGCGCACGCGCAAGAAGATGGAGAAGGCCTTCGCCTTCATGATCCGCGTGCGCATCTCCGGCGGCGTACTCAGCCCGCAGCAGTGGCTCGCGCTCGACCGGATCGCGCGCGACTACGGCAACGGCACCTTGCGGCTGACCACGCGGCAGACGGTGCAACTGCACGGCATTATCAAGTCGAATCTGAAGGCGACGCTGACGCAGATCGACGCCGTGCTGCTCAATTCGATCGCCGCTTGCGGCGACGTCAATCGCAACGTCATGTGCGGCGCCAATCCGGAGGAAAGCCCGACACGTGCGGCGGCGCTCGCGGTCGCGCGCGCCATCTCCGATCATTTGACGCCACGCACTCCCGCCTATCGCGAGATCTGGCTTGACGGCGAAAAAATCGCCGGCGGTGAGGAGGAGGTGGTCGAGCCGATCTACGGCAAGACCTATCTGCCGCGCAAATTCAAGACGGTGGTGGCGGTGCCGCCCTCGAACGACGTCGATATTTTCGCGCACGATCTTGGCTTCATCGCCATCGGCGACGGCGAGCGCGGCGTCGCCGGCTGGAACGTCATGGTCGGCGGCGGCATGGGCATGACGCACGGCGAGGAGGACACTTACCCGCGCACCGCCGAGCTGCTTGGCTTCTGCGCCACCGAAGACGCCGTGAAGGTCGCCGAAGCCGTGGTCACCGTGCAGCGCGACTGGGGCGACCGCCTGAACCGCAAGCACGCGCGGCTCAAATACACCATCGAAGACCGCGGTCTCGACTTCTTCCGTGCCGAAGTCGTACGCCGTTCGGGCGTGCTGCTGGAGGAACCAAAGCCGTTCAGCTTCACCTCGACTGGCGATCGCTATGGCTGGAGCGACGGCAAGGACGGGCGCAGCCATCTCACGCTGTTCGTGCAGAACGGCCGGCTGCGCGACGACGCCAAGGCGAAACAACTGTCGGCGCTGCGCCGCATCGCACAGAGCCATGACGGCGAATTCCGCATCACCCCCAACCAGAATCTGATCGTCGCCAACATCGCGCCGGAGCGGCGCACCGAGATCCATTGGATCGCGCAAGAGGCGGGCCTGCTGGCGCCGTGGTCCGGCCTGCGGCGCAATTCGGTGGCCTGCGTCGCGCTGCCCACCTGCGGCCTCGCGCTGGCCGAAAGCGAGCGCTATCTGCCCGACCTGATGACGGCGCTCGATGAGCGGCTTGCTGCGCACGGCCTGGCCGACGACGACATTGTCATCCGCATGACCGGCTGCCCGAACGGCTGCGCGCGGCCCTATCTCGCCGAGATCGGCTTGGTCGGCAAAGGACCGGGGCGCTACAACCTTTATCTCGGCGCCGCCTTCGACGGCTCGCGCCTCAACAAGCTCTACGCCGAGGACCTCGATCACGCCGGCATAGTTGCCGCGCTCGATCCGGTGTTCGCCGCCTATGCCGCCGAGCGGCAGAAGGGCGAGCGCTTCGGCGATTTCGCCATCCGCGCCGGCTTTGTCGCCGCTACCGGCAACGGCCGCGACTTCCACGCCAATGTGCGGCGGCCGGCCGAGCGCCGTGCATAGTTTTTGCCCGGAGGCTGCTGTTTTGCGCGGCAGGCAAGGCGGCCAGTTCCCGCCAACGGCAAAGTGCATTGGCCGATCAATGGGTTGTGTCTGGCACGCGGCTTGCTGTTTTGCGTGGTGAGCGAAAGGACATTTGAACCGTGGACCTGATCCGCACCCCGTCTGAAACACGCCTGGCGCGCATGGAGCCGCTGACGCGGCTGCCGGTGTTCCTGGCGCTCGACGGCAAGCGCGCGGTGGTCGTCGGCGGCAGCGCGGCCGCCGCCTGGAAGGCCGAACTGTTGTCGGCCGCCGGCGCGCGCGTCGATGTCTACACCGAAGCGCCGTGCGATGAGCTCACGCAGATCGCCAACGACCCGCCGCGCGGTGGCATTGCCGTGAAGCGGCGCGGCTGGATGGTCGATGACCTGAAGGACGCCGCCGTCGCCATCGGCGCCTTCGACGACGATGCGGGCGCCGCAAGTTTCGCCGCCGCCGCCCGCGCCGTCGGCGTGCCGGTGAATGTGATCGACAAGCCGGCCTTCTGCGATTTTGCCTTCGGCGCCATCGTCAACCGCTCGCCGCTGGTGATCGGCATTTCCACCGACGGCGCAGCGCCGGTGTTCGCCCAAGCGATCCGCGCCAAGCTCGAGGCTTTGCTGCCGAAGGGATTCGCCGCCTGGGCCGCCGCCGCCGCGCGCTGGCGTACGGCGCTGAAGAGCACCCGTCTGCCATTCGCCGGACGGCGCAAGTTTTGGCAACTGTTCACCGCGCACGCGATCAAGCATCCCGACAGCGCGCCGGCGCAGAGCGATTTCGACCGCTTCGTCGCCGAGGTGAATGGCCTCGGCGCTGCAGTGGAGAACGGTTCGGTCACCCTGGTCGGCGCGGGCCCCGGCGATCCCGAATTGCTCACGCTGCGCGCGGTGCGCGCGCTGCAATCGGCCGACGTGATCCTGTTCGACGATCTGGTCTCGCGCGACGTGCTCGATTTCGCCCGCCGCGAGGCGCGCAAGATGCTGGTCGGCAAGACCGGCTTCGGTCCCTCTTGCAAGCAAGACGACATCAACGCGCTGATGGTGGCGCTCGCCAAGCAGGGTAAGCGCGTGATGCGGCTCAAGGGGGGCGATCCGCTGATCTTCGCCCGCGCCGCCGAGGAGATCGCCGCCTGCGCGGCGGCGAATATTCCGGTCGACGTCGTGCCCGGCATCACTGCGGCGCAGGGGGCGGCGAGCCGGCTCGGCCTTCCGCTCACCGACCGCACGCATGCGCGCCGGCTGCAATATGTCACTGGCCACGCCAAGGACGGCGCGTTGCCGGCCGACCTCGATTGGCGGAGCCTCGCCGATCCAGCCACCACCTCCGCCATCTACATGCCGGTGCGCACGCTCACCGCGCTGGTCGCCAAGGCGACGAGCGAAGGGCTCGATCCGCAGACGCCGGCGCTCGCCATCGCCAATGCCACGCGGCCGAACCAGGCGGTGGTGCAGGCGCCGATCGGTGATTTGGCGACGCGGCTCGCCAAGGCCGCCCTGTCGGGCCCGGTGCTGGTGATGCTCGGCCGCGTGTTCGGCGAAAAGAGCGCGAGCGCCGCGCCCGCCGACCAGAAGGCCGGCTAAAGCTTCAGCGCATGTCGTAGCGGATCGGCACCGAGATCGCGATCTGCGCGCCGGCAAGTTCCGGCGGCGGCGGCGGCAAGGGCGCGGCGCGCTCCAGCATGGCGAGCGTCGCCGAATCGAGCAGGCTCGAGCCGGAGCTGCGCGCAATATGCGCGCGATGCACGCCGCCGCTGCGGTCGACGCTGAAGGCGAGTTGCGCCACGCCTTGTTCGCCGCGCGACTGCGCTTCCGGCGGATAGCGCTTGTAGCGTTCCAGCCGCGCCACCAGTTCCGACTTCCAATTCGGCACCGCGTTCGCGTTGTATGAGACGGCGCCCGCCGTCGGTGCCGCCGCGCGCTCGGCTCGCTTTTCCGCCGTGCTGGGCGCGCTGGCAAGACTCGGGTGCCGCGGCTGCTTTTCGATCGGCCGTTCGACGATTTTCTCAACCGGCTTCTCGACTGTTTTCTCCGGCGGTCTCGGCGGCGGCATGACCGCAATTTCGGCCTGCGGCTGCGGCGGCAATTCGGCCGTCTTTTCCACCGGCTGCTGCGGCGCGGGCGGCTGCTCCGTGGTTTTCTCCACCGGTTTCGGCGGCTGCTGCGCGGGCGCCGCCTGCGGCTGCTGCGGACCGGGCGGCAATTCGGTCGGCTTCGTGTCGGGCGCGACCGGCAGCGTGGCAAGCTCGATGGTAATCACCGGCGCGTTCGCCACCTCGTCGAATGTATTGTTCCAGCGTGCCAGCAGCGCCGCCGCGCCGGCGCCATGAATGCCGAGCGCCAGCACGATGCACGCCGCCCAGCGCCCGGTGTCGCGCCGGCGCGGTGCTATGGCGATGTCGCGGATGGCTTCCATTGCGACCGGGTGATCCGTTTTCGGCCGAGCGCCTGCTTTAGATAGCGGGCGCAACGCTGCAATGACAAGGCCGATTGAACGGCTTGCGCCGGCATGCCAAGGTCCGCGCCCCCGGGCCGGAGCTGGCCGTTTCCACGAGGATTTCCCATGCCATTTTCCATGTCGCAAGCTTCCCTGCCAGTGTTCGAGATTGGCCTCAACGCGCTGTCTGGCGTGCTCGACAAGGCGGCCGCCTTCGCGGCGGCGAAGAAAGTCGATCCGGCGGTGCTGCTCGGCTGGCGGCTCGCGCCCGACATGTTCGCCTTCACTCGCCAGGTGCAGGTCGCCTGCGACCAGGCCAAGAACGGCGCCGCGCGGCTTGCCGGCGTCGAGCCGCCGAAGTTCGAGGACAATGAAACGACGCTCGATCAGCTCAAGGAACGCATCGCCAAGACCGTAGCCTATCTGAAGACGCTCGACGCCAAGGCGATCGATGCTTCCGCCGAGCGCGACATCGTCTTTCCGCTCGGCCCCAACAAGGGCCAGATGAAGGGCGGCGACTACCTCAATCACTTCGTGCTGCCGAATTTCTATTTCCACCTCACCGCCGCCTACGCCATTGTGCGCCATGTCGGCGTGGAAGTCGGCAAGCGCGATTTCCTCGGCGCCATTCCGATCAAGCGGATCTGAGCGCCCGCATCGCGGATAAAAGAAAAAGCCGCCCGCGCGCATCCGCGCGGGCGGCTTTGTCGTACCTGGGTGCTATTTCAAACGCTTGGCCGCATCGCGCACCAGGCTCAAATCGGCATATTTGTTGATGTCGAGTGGCTTGCTGATGAAGCCAAGCTCGCGCGTGACGTCGACGTTGCGCTGCAGGGCCTCGAGGTTGGGGATCAGGTTCGGATCGCGGTAGGTGTCGGCCTTGGTGAACAGCCAGCCGAAGCGCTCCGGCGGCGCCTTGGTGATCTTCGAAGCGATCTTGGCCGACTCCTCGTGGTTCGCCGGGTCGAGGTACCAGTGCACGATGCGCAGCATGTCTTCCATGAAATCGACCATGGCGGCACGATGCTGGTCGATGAACGGCTTGCGCGCGACCAGCATGATCATCTGCGTCACGCCGAGGATGTCGCGCTGCTCGAACAGCACCTTGCCGTCCTCGCGCAGCTTGGGATTGAACGAGAAGGGCAGCACCGCCGGAACGAGATCGACCTTCTTCTCCAAGAGCATAGCCGGCATCGCCGGCAGCGGTCCTTCCAGCATGGTGTAATCGCGCTTCTCCTCCAGCCCGTGCTTGTGCAGCATGGCGCGGATGGCGACGTCGATGGCGCTGCCGCCGCCATTGGTGCCGACCACCTTGCCCTTGAGGTCCTCGATCTTGCTGATGCCGGAATCCTTGCGCACGTAGTATTCGCCGCTGTAGTAGCCGGGCACGCCGTCCTGGAATTCGTCGGCGACGACGCGCAAGTCGTCGAGCCCGGCGTTTTCGATGGCGATGGCGAGCGAGGAATAGGCGAGGCTGGCGACCTCGAGCTCGTTGTTGGCGATCGCCGTGATGGTCTGCGGCGTGCCCTGATAGTGCACCGACTCGAGCGTATAGGACTTGCCCAGGTGCTGGGCGAGCTCCTTCTTCTCCAAGACGATCGAGCCCCAATTGGCGAGCGGGGCCACCCACGATAGGCGGATCTTCACCGGCTCCGCGGCATTGGCGGTGGCGGCGAGGCCAAGCGCGCACAGGCCGGCCAACGCGAATTTCATGAAGCGCATGGTTTCCTCCTCGTTTCGCCGGGCTTGCGCTGTTGGCAAGCTTCTCGCTGCGAACGGCAAGATTGTCGGAGCTCCAACCGCTTTTGGCAAGGCGCAGGCGAGCCGCGTTTTGCCCGCCATGCGGTACAGCCTAGGCCGTGGGCGGATCGTTGCTTTCCGGATGCCAGAGCAGCAGCCGCCCGCGGATCAGCGCCATCGCCTTGACCAGGCAGAAGCCGACCACGGCGATCTCGACAATGCCGGCGAACACACCGGTCGAATTGGCGAAGCGCGAGGCGGTCATCATGGCGCCGCCGAGCCCGTAGCCGCCCATCAGCATCTCCGCGACCACGGCCACGATCAGCGACAGCGGCAGCGACACCTGCAGCCCGGTCATGATCTGCGGGCTCGCCGCCGGCAGCACGACCTGCGTCAGCAGCTCGCGGTTGCTCGCCCCCATGTTGCGCGCCGACCAGATCAGCTCGCGCTCGACCCCCTCGATGGCGATGACGGTTGCCGCGATCACCGGGAAGATGGCGTCGACGACGATGATGGTGATCTTGGACACGTCGTAGACGCCGAGCCAGAGGATCACCACCGGCAGGAAGGCGATCTTCGGCATCGGGAAGCCGACCGAGATAATCGGGTCGAAGAACCAGTTGGCGATCGCGTTGCGCGACATCGCCATGCCGATCAACACGCCGAGCACCGCGCAAATCAGGAAGGCGGTAAGCGCGCGGTAGAGCGTCAACGCCATGTTGATCCACAGATCGCCCGACCAGGCGTCGCTCCAGATGCGGGCGACCACCTCGCTGAAGGCCGGCAATTGATAATGCGTGAAGCTGCCGCTGCGCGCGAGGATTTCCCAGGCCGCCAGCAGCAGGACTATGGAAAACACGCGCGTGAAGGCGCGATAGAGCGCGTAGACGGCGTGCGCCGCATTTTCCGGCACGCCGTTCTGCGCCTCGCCGGGCACGGTTTGCGTCATTCGCGCCATGCCAGCGTCCGCTTGGTGACGACAAGATAAAGCCGGTCGGCGGCAAAGCCGAGGAACGCCACGGTGAGCACCACGGCATACATCGCGTCGTACGAGCCATTGGCGCCGAGCGAGCCGATCAGATAGCCGAAGCCCCTCTGCGCCACGATCAGTTCGGACGATACCAGCAGGATGAAAGAGAGCGCGAGCGCCGTGCGCACGCCGTTGAGCAATTCGGGCATGGCGCTCGGCAGCACCACGTCCCACAGCATGCGCAGGCGATTTGCCCCCATGCTGCGCGCCGACCAGACCAATGCCTGCTCGCTTCCGCGCGCGCCGTTGAAAGCGCCGATGGTGACCGGCAGCATGCAGCCGAGGAAGATCAGTAGGATTTTCGAGCCGTCGCCATAGCCGAGCCAGATCACGGTGACCGGGATCAGCGCCGATTTGGGCAGCGGATAGAACAGCTCGACCAGCGGGGCGAACAGCACGTTCACCGGCCGCCACCAGGCCATGAATATGCCGAGCGTGCCGCCGACCAGGATCGCCAGCGCCAGGCCGGCGAAGGCGCGGTAGAGCGAGGACAGCCCGTTGCTGACCAGATCGCCGTCCTTGAGAAGCTCGATCCAGGCGCGGATCACGTCGGACAAAGGCGGCAGGGCGCTCGTCGACACCAGCTCGGAGCGCGACGCCAGCTCCCAGGCAATGGCCAGTAACAGCAGCGGGAGATAGCGCGTGATCTGCTTCATGGCGCGCGCACGCCTTGCGCCTTGATGGCCTCGACTTTCACCAGATTCCAGATTTCGTCGACTTTCTCGACGAAGGCTTTCGACTTGTGCACGTGCGGATCGCTCTTGTCGAACTTGGTGTCGACGATGGTCTTGATCTTGCCCGGCCGCGCCGACATCACCGCCACCCGGTCGGCGAGAAAGACCGCCTCCTGCACATCGTGGGTGACGAAGATCACCGTCTTCGGCGTGCGCTGCCAGATGCGCAGCAATTCGACCTGCATCAATTCGCGCGTCTGCGCGTCGAGCGCGCCGAACGGCTCGTCCATCAGCAGGATATTCGGATCGAAGGCGAGCGTGCGCGCGATCGCGGTGCGCTGCTTCATGCCGCCGGACAGCTGCGAGGGGTAGCTGTCCTCGAAGCCGGAAAGCCCGACCAGCTCGATGAAATCGAGCGCGCGCTTCTCGCGCTCGGCCTTCGGCATGCCTTGCCGCTCCAGGCCGTAGAGAATGTTGCCGCGCACCGTTTTCCAGGGAAACAGCGCGAAATGCTGGAAGACGATGCCGCGGTCAGGACCGGGGCCGGTCACCGCGTGACCGTCGACGGCGATGCTGCCGCTCTCCACCGGCAGAAAGCCGCCGATCAGATAAAGCAGCGTCGACTTGCCGCAGCCGGACGGGCCGAGCAGGGCGATGAATTCGCGGTTGGCCACCTGCAGCGACACCCGTCGAGCGCCTTCACCGCGCGCCTGC
>Ga0187771_10002448_pt1 | contig 12782 bp, 9 predicted proteins | sample 0116_SJ02_MP15_1_FD_133139 | JGI IMG/M metagenome (GOLD analysis project Ga0187771, IMG submission 133139) | Tropical peat soil microbial communities from peatlands in Department of Meta, Colombia - 0116_SJ02_MP15_10_MG | ecosystem: Environmental > Terrestrial > Soil > Wetlands > Peat | place... | reverse complement strand
CAGAGAAAGAAGAGGGAGTACAAAGAGAGCCTAACTTGCGCGGAAGATAGCTCCTTCCATGCTAGAGATAGCTTCTTCCATGACCTCCACGACGTGGTCAGCTTCTTGCTGTTTCATAGAAAGCGGAGGCGAAATTCTCAGCCGATTTTGGAATTGTCCTCCCTTACCGATTAGAATACCTTCGTCTGCGCATTTGCGAGTGATTTGCATGACAAGCTCGGGGTCTGCAGGCTTTCGCGTCAGTTTGTTTTCGACTATTTCCATAGTGATCATCAGACCCCTGCCTTGGACATCGTCCATAATCCGACTCCTCCCTGAGAACTCTTGGAAACGGGCTAGAACCTTGTCCCCAACTCGCCCTGCGTTTTCCACCAGATTCTCTTCCTCTATGACTTCAATGTTCGCAAGTGCCGCTCTACAGCTGACCGGATTACCGCCGAAGGTTGAGAAGTCCGGTCCCTCGAAACTGTCAGCAACCTCTGACTTGGCTGTATAGGCACCTATCGGGAAACCGCCACCCATACCTTTGGCCATTGAAATTATATCAGGTTCAACGCCGTAGTGTTCAATTCCAAACATCTTGCCAGTTCTTCCAAAGCCCGTCTGGACCTCGTCGCACAACAGCAAGATTCCATACTTGTCTAGTATTTCCTTGACCACCTTGAAGTAGTCAGGAGGAGCTGGAACGGCTGCTACGCCTTGTATGGGCTCCGCAACAAACACTGCCGGAGGTAGTGAGAACTGCGTTCTCAACATGCTCTCTATGTAGCGAGCGCAGGCGTATCCACATTCAGGAGGGCCCACCTTTTCGTAGCCTAGTGAACATCGATAGCAATGGTATGATGGCGCCTGCAGCGTCCCCGGCATGAAAGGTCCGAGGCCGGCTCTCCATGCTCCAATGCCTGTAATGCTCATGGTGATTCCCCCTCTTCCATGGAAAGCCCCTTGTAAGCTTAGTATTTCCGGTCTCTTGGTGTATTTCTTGGCGAGGGTTATTGCGTGCTCGTTGGCTTCTGTCCCACTACTGACGAAGAATGATTTCTTGACCTTCCCTCTTTCCATAGGGGCAATCTCCGAGAGTTTCTCTGCCAGCTTAACCATTGGCTCTGTGAAGTACATCGTCGTGACATGAGTCAACTGAGTAATCTGCTCTCGAACAGCCCCAACCACCTTAGGGTGGCAATGTCCAACGTTTAAGACGCCGACACCGCTTAGGCAGTCAATATACTCCTTTCCTTGTACGTCCCACAGTTTGGTGCCACTACCCTTGACAAGGACGACATCAAACCCTGCCTCTACCGAAGGCGCAATGAATTTCCTGTGCAACTCCTTGATGTGCACAGCCGAATGCTCTTCAGATTTTGACATCGCAACTCTCCCGCACAATGCGATAACGTTTCGTCTCCTACGCTACTCTGGGGTGTAGGAGCAAGCACCTGTTGTAACTTATACAGATCTACACCTTGACTACGTCGAACCAGCCAAGTGTCTCATACCATTTAAGAAAATGCTAAGTAGAGTACTTATCAAAATTTCTGATTCTCAGCTCAAACCCGCGAAAATTACTACCAAACTCATGTTTGAAGTGAGATTTCACGAAGATGAAATTGTCTGACGGCTCTTTAAAAGTACCAATAGTGCATATTCCAGCTAAAATGGCCAACTGAGGAAGATAGAGAAATGAATAGAAGCCTCCAAGACAAAGGAGCGCGTGATCTTCGGTCATTTATACAGGCGTTGGAGCTTCGTGGCGAACTTGTTAGAATACAAAAACCAGTAAGCACGAAGTTTGTGTTAGGATCATTGGCTAGGAAATCCGAGATACAGAATGGCCCAGCCCTTTTTTTCGAGAAACCTGAAGGATATGGCATACCAGTAGTCACGGATCTTCTAAGCACTGTTCAGAGACTCGGGATTGGGATGGGGGTTCCCAAAGAAGAGGTGACGGAGAAAATTGCAGAGGCTATGAAAACGCCCCTCAAACCAGTAACTGTGAAGCACAGTCCAGTGAAAGAAAGAGTGTTCGAAGAAGATGCCGATTTGCTAAAGATTCTGCCAATTCCGACCCATAGTGAGCTGGACGGTGGGCCCTACATTAGCGGAGGAGTAGTTTTCGCAAAAGATCCGGTGAGCGGTAGGCAAAATCTCTCTTTCCATAGGATGCAGGTTAAGGGACCTAAGAAACTGGGCATAGACATAGATCCTTGGAGGCATCTGAAAGAATTCTTAGGTAATATGCACGGCAAGCCTCTGGATATAGCAATCTGCATTGGGCTTCCGCCAGCTGTAGAAATCGGCGGCGCTGTTCGAGTTCCCTTTGATGAAATTGAGTTGGCAGGGGCACTGATCGGTGAACCATTCGAGCTTTTCCAATGCGATCACGTGGACATGCAGGTTCCGGTATGCACTGAGATACTCATTGAAGGAAGGATCATGCCCACAATCGAGATGGAAGGACCCTTCGCCGAGTTCACAGGATACTACGGGAGGGAAAGGCATCCGATTGTTGAAGTCAAGTCTATCTCCTGCAGAAAGGACGCGATATATCGAACCATATGCGGTGGCTCATTGGAGCATATTCTTCTAGGGAACGTAATCACTAGAGATCCGTTACTTTCCAGATTTGTTAAGCATGTCTGCTCTGGGGTCAAGGCAGTTCATCACCCGCCACAGGCTTCAGGCTTTCACGCCGTTGTGTCAATAAAGAAGACGAAAGAGGGAGAGGCGAAGAACATTATCTTCGCCGCGTTCGCTAGCCATGTGAACTTGAAGCAGGTCATTGTGGTTGACGATGACATCGACATCTATGACCAGAAAGATGTTGAGTGGGCTGTGGCGACGCGAGTACAGGGAGACGAAGACATTATCATTATTCCTGGAGCATTGGGGCATGTCTTAGACAAGTCCTCGCACGCAGGAGTCTCATCGAAAGTGGGAATAGACGCCACGATCCCGCTGGACAGAAAGAAGGATTTCGTCCGGGTGAAGTACTGGAATCTGGACAAGATTGATTTGAAGGACTACCTGTAGCAACCTCCGTTAGCACTCTCTTCGGCAGCTGATCTCTGAAATCTACGGCTAGTCTCGTTTCCCTTCTTCCAAGAAGCGATCAAGTTTTTCCGGCCACAAACCTGCTATACCAAGTTTCTCGTTGGTCAGGCCCTCTTCCCAAAAGTCTCTCTGACCCATCGTTGACGCGATTCTAATTATCCCATCCATGTTTGGAGTTGGCACATGGAGCATGCGTCCCATCGAAGCCATTGGAACTAGACCATAGTTGACCTCCTCGATGACGTACCTGTGATCCAAGGTGCGAGGAGCCCGAAGATACTGGTCCGGTCCGCCGGCTTGGAATGCTTCGTAGAAGGAGGTTGTCTCAATTGGGGTACAGCCCTGCCTGTAGTACCATTGCGTGGCCGTCACCGGCCTAAGACCCACGGCCTCCAGTAATCTGAGCCTTTCCTCATCCAGTGCCTGCACAACTCGTGCGACTGCGGGAGTTATTCCTTCGGAATAGAACTTGAACTCTCCTTTCGTGAATTCAATCCATCCTGCGTTAAGCAGCATGCCGGGCGGATGTATGACTGCCGCAAGATTAGTGAGTCCTGTCTCAAGCACATTCCTACCGGGCACGATTGCCGGATATGCCCCCTTGAAAGCATTGTACAATTCGTCCGTGCATTGGCCCGGAAAGGCGGAAAAGAGCAAGCTCTTCATGACGTGAAATACCTTCACATATCCGGGTTGCACTAGTCTGCAAATGTAGGTCAGAACCATTGTCTCTCCGATTCTAGTCGTGCCCGCGAAACCGTTCTCTCTAAGGTTCTTCGCGAAGGAGATAGCTCCGCCGGTGTGTCCTGGGTTCAGGACAACAGGCTGGTTACGTAGGTATGGTGCGATTTTCTTGGCGAGTATACTATGGGCATAGGCAGGGGTAACAATCATTATGAGATCGGCGTTCGCAATAGCCTCTCGGATGTCAGTGGTGACCTTCCTCGGGCGAGCGAGGCCTGTCCCGATTGCGCCCGCGAATTGCACGCCCTTCTCGACTATTGGTTTGATGTTGTCTTTAAATTCCTGAGATTCGAACAGGTTTACGTTGAAACCACGCTGGGAGAGGTCGGCGGCCGCTGCACACCCACCATTCCCCGCCCCTAATACTGCGACATTCATCTCAGCATCTTCTTCATTCCATCTTGATGTGAAATCAGGTCCGATTATTGATTGGATTGCGTTAAGTGCCTCCTTTAATCAAATTTGAGGCCAAATCTTGCGTGCGTTCCATGGCGAGGTTTTCGTCTACGGTGTTTACAATTCTGTTTTCCATTATTACTCGGCCATCTACTATGACGGTGTCAACATTGTGGCTCTTGCCACAGTACACTAATTGTGAGACCAAATTGTTCAAGGGTACCATGTTGACTTCTTTCAAGTTCACAAGAATTATATCCGCTTTCTTTCCGGGCTCAACCGAGCCAATTTCCTTGTCCATACATAGGGATTTGGCACCGTCTATGGTCGCCATATCCATGACCTTTTGCGCAGTAATCGCAGTAGGGTCTTGTGATACTGCTTTGTGTATAAGTGCCGTCGTCTTGATTAGCTCGAACATGTCTTGATTGTTGTTGCTTGCCGCTCCGTCGACTCCCAGACTGACAGTAATTCCAGAGCGTAGGAGAGAAGGAATAGGTGCTGTTCCGCTTGCAAGGTACATGTTGCTTACTGGGTTGTGTGAAACTTTGACCTGCCTTCGTCTCAAGATTCGTATGTCTTCTGCATCCATCCAGACGCAGTGTACTGCTAGGAGATTTGAGTCGAGAAAGCGGATGTTCTTATCATAGTATTGTATCGGCGTAAGCCCGGTTTCCTTTTTCCAGTTAGTTACTTCCCCTTTGGTCTCATGAAGATGGCAGCAAACTCCCACGTTATACTGCTTCGAAAGGTCGTGCGCACGCTGCAGCAGCTCGTCCGTGCAGGTCGCAGGAGAGTCGGTCCCGAACCATATCTTGATTCTTCCGTTAGCTTCACCGTTCCATCTTCGAATTAGTTTCAAGTTTTCGTCAATGGCATGGTCCGTGTTCATTTTCAATTCACTAGGTACTCGTTCGTAGGGCCTCTGCGCGTCCATTGTACCCATCGCCTCAACTGCTCTAATCCCCACGTCTACGAAGGCTCTGATGCAATCATCTGCTAGTCCGGGTACAGGGAATGCATAATGGTTATCCACTGTACAAGTGCAGCCGCTTCGGAGCAGTTCAAGGGAACCGAGAAGCGTCGCATAATAGCAATGCTCGCCTCGGAGGCGAGTTGATATCGGGGCGACTATTTTCGCCCACCAATCGAAGAGGTTCATGTCATCGCCAAGGCTTCTCATCATGACTTGGAAGAGGTGAGTGTGTGTGTTAATTAGCCCAGGCATGATGACCTTGTTCTTCGCTTCAATGATTCTCTCGGCAGTGTAACTTCTGGCCAAGGTTTCGGTCTTGTCAACCGCTATGATCTTGCCATTACTCACGGCAACTGCACCATTGGAAATTGTTCTTCTGTTCGTGTCCATTGTCAGGACAGTGCCGTTCTGGATTAGAAGGTCAGCGTTCATCATCGCGCTCAGAGATCCTGAATGAGTTAAACAATAATATTTAAGTGGGTAACTAGATCTTTTCGCCAATAAGACTTTGGCTGGTTATCAGCAAAGTCATATCCTGATGATGATATTAGTCGTGTGTAAGTGTTGCCGTCGAACGTGCGTAGCGTGTAACTTGTCTGGGTAACGTAGCTTCAGCGATTCCAGAACTATCCGGATCTTCTCGTAATGTGTCCAGCGTCTATAAGGCACACCATACCTATCTGATAAGGTATCTATTTTCAAGTGTTCTCATTCTAGAGGGGTCTGCGACAATTGCCTTGTTTACAGCGATGTTCGTTTTCTCCTCATGAGTGGGCTTATTGTTTTGAATCATTTGTAGGGTCCATCAAGCACATTTAAGAAACAGATGGATCTTTTTCGACATTGAATCAGCGGTGACATATCCAGACCTTTAAGATCTAATACCGATCCGAACCGGAAATAGGAGCTCTTGGCTCATGACTCAACCGAAAGCCTTTTTGAAATAGTGCGCCGTGGTAGAAAAACGATCATGACTATCCTTGTTGTGAACAATGACCCAGAATTCTACGCGGGGCCACCAGAGCAGGAACTGCTCGAATCTCTTGAAAAGAACTCCAGGGAAAAGGCCGAAGTAATCTCGTTCACTGACATACCTCGATACTGGAATAGAATGCAAGACTTCAACGCTCTTGTGCTCTCAGGATCCTCTCAGGATTCTCATAGTCTCGCAGAGGAGCACAAGAAAGGATCTTCTACACTGTTTCAAAATGAAATGGATCTGATTAGAACATGTCGTATCCCAATCCTTGGAATTTGCTTTGGGCATCAATTGGTCGCACATACTTTCGGATCAAGGATCGCAAGGCTCGACCATCGCATCGAAGGTTTTCAGGATGTCGAGATCTTGGAGAGGGATGAGATCTTTTCAGATTGGGAAGTAGGCGACGTTATTACAGTGCTGGAATACCATACTGATTATGTAACGGAGCTGCCAAGAGATTTCGTTTGCCTAGCCAGGTCAAAAGTCTGTAAGGTAGAAAGCATGAGACATAGGTCAAGGCCGATCTACACTGTACAGTTCCATCCTGAGACATGGCGTGAGCAGGATACTGGGGTCACATTTCCGGAGGGAGGAAAGATCCTAAGGAGCTTCTTTGAGAAGGTATGTCGGTGAGATACGTAGAAACGCTTTCTAGCATGATCCATGTTGCATCGTCCTCCCATAAGATGCCCATCACATGCTGTTAGTTTGTCGCTTGAGTAAGCCTAGAACACTCACGCGCTTCTTCGTGAAAAACCACTACGAGAACTTGGGTTCACCCCGACAAGTGGATGCCAAGGTCTCGATCTTTTCTTGCCTTAAGCCGTGTTCCCGGCTTGAAGTTCCTGAACAGGTAGACGGGCTACAACCAAAAGAATTGGTAATCGCTTGAGGAGTTTTTTGGTCTCTACTGGTACCTGTATATTCAGTAATTACCGCGAGAATATAAGATAGGTAAACGGGTCAGGTCAATGTGAAAATTCTTTGAATAAAGAAAAATGCGTTCTTCTAATAGCAATCGCACTTCTATCAGCAGTACTGTCAGGCGCAACGATCGTGAAAGCGCAAAACGCAAGCGGAGTCACATTCATTCTTGGCACTACTATAGTGCTAAGTATGAACCCCATGACATCTTATAGCTACGGCATGTTCAATTCAATTCTCTATACGACCCTATTCAGATATAACGGAACATTACAGCCAGTTCCTTGGCTTGCGCTGAGCTACTCGAAGCCCAACGACACGAGCTGGGTAGTGACGCTGCGTCAGAATGCAACGTGGCACGACGGAGCACCAATCACCTCTCAAGACGTGAAGTTCACAATCAATCTGATCCTGCAAGAAGGCGGGGTCATGGCCCGATTCGTTTCAGGAATATCGAGCATTGATACTCCTGACAACTACACGGTAATTGTCAACACAGCAAAGCCAACCCTGGTGGCTTCATGGCTAACCTCCATGTACATTCTTCCGGAGCACTATTGGGTAGCACAGGGCGCGGTAGGTGCTGCGGCACTAAACTTCACCAACAATCCACCTATCGGTTCAGGACCATTCAAGTTCGTTAAGTGGGTACCAGGCGAATACATACAGTTCCAAGCATTCGACAACTTCTTCATGGGTAGACCAAAGATAGACACGCTGATCATTCGGCAGTTTGCTCAAGAGGAAGATATGGTAGCAGCGCTAAAGTCAGGTGAAATAGATGCCTCAGACACAGTCTCGCTCGATGAGGCCTCGGCCCTGAAGCAAGTACCGAACCTTGCCGTTGTTCCAACGGAAACACCCGACAATCTCGACATATACCTCAACATGAACACAAACCACAGTCAAGGTAACCCAACGTTGCTCGACAAGAACGTTAGACTTGCATTGATGTACGCGATAAACCGCACCTATCTCAATGAGCAAGTTTACGGAGGCTTAATGACCCCTGCGCTCAGCCTCATACCGAACATCTTTGGAGCATACTATTGTACCGAATGCCAGTCTCTGCTTCCCCCGTTTAATCTAACTAAGGCGAATCAAATCTTAGATCAGGCTGGCTACAAGATGGGCTCCAACGGGATAAGGGTGAGCCCCTCGGGTGTACCGCTCAGTTATCGCTTCTGGATCTATAACGGGTATCCAGAATTTGCAAGAGGAGCTCAGACAATCAAGGGATGGTGGAGCCAGATCGGCGTAGGTATAACTTACTCAACCATGGAAGGAGGCGCACTGTGGGACGCTGTCGCCTACCCACCATACAACTGGGACATTGTCTATTGGGGGTGGACCGTGCATGATACAAGCTCCATCATATACAGCTACACGTCACCGGCCGTAGGCGTCTTTAGCAGTAGCGGATTAGCAGACCCCACGTTTGACTCCATGTATCAGGCACAACTCACAACAACAAATCCGACGGAACAAATCCAGATCATTCATAACATTCAGAAGTACATGATAGAAAACGCTGTAGAAATCACACTGTTCTATTACAATACCCTATCAGTCTATTGGGCGAACAAATGGACGGGCGTAGTTTTCGAGCCATCGGGTGCCTTCAACATGTACGGCGTAAACTCGGAAATGTTCATGTATATTCAACCAGTAGCTGCCAGTGCCACAACCGCAATGACAACCGCGACTGCTACAAATTCAACGAGTGCTCCGCCAGCAGCCAGTGCTAATTGGACCGCGCCAGGCGTTGTCTTAGCCATAATAGTGATCTTAGCAGCCGCCGTATACCTGCGCAGAAGGAAACCATCTGAAGCCGTCGAGAGAAAGTAAGTCAACCACAAGGAACCTAGTGAAAGGAGGGCGTGAAGCCCTCCTCCCCATTCTTTATTTGACCTATTCCTAGAGGGGTCGTGAGGCATATGATCACGAGAAGAGGTGGATCTCTGAAGGTTCTCTCGAACGAACAAATTTATGAGATTCACGTCTCCACGTTAGACTTACTCGAGCATGTGGGCGTTCAAGTCGAATCCGAGGAAGCTTTGAAACTTCTTCACAAGATAGGTGCCACCGTCGACCTTAAGACTAAACGTGTTCGGATTGGGCCAGATCTGGTGGGCGAAGCGGTCAGAAAGACTCCGCCAAGCTTTGTTCTTCATGCAAGAAATAAGGAGAATAACTTACGGATCGAAGATGATCGCGTGTATTTCTTGGACGGAGGGTTACCAACAGTCGTCATATCCCTCGATGGCAATCGTCGGCCGGCGACACTGCGCGACGTCGCTGACCTAGCGAAATTGTATGACTATCTTGAATATCTCGACATAACGTTTTCTGGGGTCTTTCCAACCGACATACCGGAAGCCATTCACCATGTTCACGCATATCTCGCGAAACTCGAGAACACGGATAAAGTAGCTTTCTACGGCTACTACGCCCGCGGGCGCGTGGTGGCTCAGGATCTGATTAGGATGGCTTCGGTTGTTGCGGGGGGCTTAGAGGAGTTAAGGCGGAAACCGGTAATGATGGGATGGGAGAATCCCATAAGCCCGCTCTCTCATGGAAAAAACCAAACCGAGATGGTACTTGAGTTCGCCAGGTTAGGTCTCCCCATCCACATAGGCCCCGCGATCCAAGCTGGAGCCACCGGGCCGGTCACGTTGGCCGGAGTGCTGGTACAACAGAACGCTGAGGTTCTCAGCGGAATCGTCATAGCCCAATCGGCAGCAGAACCTGGGAGAAGACCTCCCATAGTGTATGGGGCTGTTCCGGCCTTGGCTGACATGCGGTATGGGTCGATGGTTTACGGAGCCGCCGAACCGGCTCTGATGAATGTTGCCTCAGTTCAACTGGCTAGGTATTATGGGCTAGTGTGCAGGGGGAACGGAGGAACAACTGAGTCGAAGACGGTTGATGCGCAAGCAGGCTTCGAAAGCGCGATAACGCTACTCATGGCGTCACTAGGAGGAGCCAACCTCATAATGAACGCGTCCGGAGGCGCCATGGAGCCAGGAATCGGAGCCATGAGTTACGAGAAGGCTGTAATAGACAATGACATCGCCGGGATCGTTTCACGCATCCTTGAAGGCATAACCGTGTCCGATGAGACACTTGCCACAGACGTAATAAGCGCTGTTGGACCGGGAGGGCATTTCCTAGGTCAAGAACATACGCGACGACTCTTCGAGAAAGAACATTTCATTCCTAAGATAAGTGACAGAACGACCCCCGAGAGTTGGGTGAAAGCAGGCGCCAAAGACATTCGAATAGTTGCGCGAGAAAGAGCCAAGCAAATATTGAACGAACACCACCCGCAGCCTTTGGATAGCACCATTAAAGAGGAACTTCTTAAGATAATCAACGATGTTGAAAAAAGAGAGCTAGCAAAAGCATAACCACGAGGCACTTAGTATGTGCGTGATCGCAAGACTTACTCGCTTGCTATCTGGTTCTAACGAAGATGCACTCGTCTTGGCAGCGTCCACAATTCGGACATCGCAATCTACCCGTCAATGCGTGGGTTGCGGAGCCTTTGTACGTCTCTTCGGGAGACTCAGCTCGCAAAAGATTCGAAGGACCCAGCGCGTAAGAAACCACGCCGTTTAGGGACTCATGAAGTTGGCGGCAGCCTTCTGATCCTTTAGTCCATGTCCCGTAATTACGCAAACTATTGTTTCGTAAGTTCTTATCAGGTGCAATCGGTTGGCCTTTAGCAAGCCGGCGATCGATGCTACACTTGCCGGCTCGGCAAATATTCCCTCGTGATCGGCGAGTAAGCGTTGGGCTGTGGTTATTTCTTCGTCGGACGCTTTGATTATGGCTCCTTTGGATTGTTTAACCGCCCGGAGAGCCTTCTTCCAACTGGCCGGGGCCCCGATTCGTATCGCGCTCGCCACGGTTTCAGGATTAGGCCACTGAACAACTTTCTCCAATCCCTTCGCATAAGCATCTGCCAATGGTGCTGCACCGGAAGCTTGCACCCCTATCATTCGTGGAGCCGCCCTCGCCAATCTCAACCGCCTCAGCTCTTGGAATCCCTTCCAAATAGCACTGATGTTTCCTGCATTTCCCACCGGCACGAAGACGGCGTCCGGAACTCTCCGTCCCAACTGCTCCCAGACTTCGAAAGCTAGTGTCTTTTGACCTTCGATACGGTATGGATTTAGTGAATTGACTAAATAGAGCCCGCGTCTACGCGACGCCATCCTCCTTGCAAGTTCAAGCGCTTTGTCGAAGTTTCCGTCGACTTGAACGATCTTAGCGCCATGAACCACAGCCTGCAGAAGTTTCCCCATGGCAATCTTGCCCTTTGGAATGAGAACAACTGCTCTCAGTCCAGCTTTCGCGGCGTAAGCGGCCATCGATGCGGAAGTGTTTCCCGTGGAGGCGCAGAGAACTCTCTTCGCCCCAATCTCTACCGCTCTGGTTATTGCAACGGTCATACCCCGATCCTTGAATGAGCCCGTGGGGTTCTGGCCATCGTTCTTGAAATAAACCTTGGTCATGCCTAAACGCTGGGTAAGCCTGGATGATTTGGATAATCCTGTTCCACCCTCACCAATGCTGACAGCATTCTTGATGGAAACCGGAAGAATCCTGTGATACCGCCAGACGGAAAGAGGACCCGGAGTGCTCAATGATTCGCGTAATTTTCTATTCAGTGAGGCGTAATCATAGACGATCTGGAGCAAGTCGCCGCATTCTGGGCATGTGTAGATTTGAGTTGGTTTGAATTCTTTCGAGCAGCCGATGCATTGAAGGAGATGTTTCATTCGCGACCCTTCGTCGCAGTGATGGTCGCACCCTTAACAGATGGCTTCGTCACAAATACGTGTTGAACATGGTACCCGAGCAATCTAAGCCTAGTTGAAACTCGCTCGATGGCGCTGTCAACTAGGCTATCATGCCTCTTCCTGCGGAGTCGGCGGCTCTCCGAGATACTGTACCAGAGCGCGCGTGAAGGTCCGGCTCCGCTGATTGTCTCTGCGACATGGAATTCCTTGAGCAACATTTCCTTCTCCTTCCTGAGAAACTGTGCGTCTACTCCCTTTCCGTAGCACCCTGCCTCCGCTCGGGAGGGCTCGAACGTGGGATCCCATGGGAGCGTTTCAATTATCGCCTTGACGTTACATGAAGCGAAGGCAGCAGAAATTTTGCTTACGTAGCCCATGCCGCTCACGTATTGCTTTCTCGATATTTTTTCTGGCAACGATTGCCTTGTCGCTTCGGTAGAGGCTTTCTCAATGTCGGGCACGACTAGAGCTACACCCAAATCGACTGGCGGTCGATAGGTTGTTATCTGCTCTTCTTCGCCCAACGTCCCCGATATGATGTTGAACCCACCAAGAGCCGAGGCAGCTACGTTATCCATATGGTGTGACGGCTCAGCGGTCGCGGCGATTCGAGCCACACTCGGCATGTCCAAACCGAGTTTGAAAAGCTGATCTGCGCATAGAACTGCGCCGACAGCTTCGGCCCCTGAAAGACCTAGCCCTTTTCTGGGCGGGATATCTACCCTGATTTGAAGCGCGTATGACTCGGCTACTCCAAAGAGTTTGTGAATGCTTCTCAGAGCTCTGGCTCCGGCATGAAGTTCAGGATTCTTGGTTACTTCCTGACAGAACTGCCCAGTAGCTTGTATTGTAACTGAACCAGATGTGGCCTTCGCCAGTGTTACTTCTATCGAAGGCTTCT
>Ga0187771_10002447_pt1 | contig 12782 bp, 17 predicted proteins | sample 0116_SJ02_MP15_1_FD_133139 | JGI IMG/M metagenome (GOLD analysis project Ga0187771, IMG submission 133139) | Tropical peat soil microbial communities from peatlands in Department of Meta, Colombia - 0116_SJ02_MP15_10_MG | ecosystem: Environmental > Terrestrial > Soil > Wetlands > Peat | place... | reverse complement strand
TATTATCAATTTGAAGAAGTGTCAAGGGGAAATGGGGATATGAGACAAACCGAGGATTGACTTTCCTCACCAAATCAATTAAAAATAGATTAAGTACAGTCTCCGAGCTTTTTTCCTAAATCTTGCCCCTCAACCAGCCTCTCTTCCTCAAACGGGAGAAGAAGGAAGGGGCGGGACACGGAAATTGGCCATTAGGGCATAGCTGGAAACGGCTATGCCTCCCGTGTTTGGAAAGGAGATGGACAATGAATTTCATATGGCCAATACCTCAAACATAGGTATTGGCCTTTTTAGTTTCAATTTCAAGATTGCGGAGTGCAGAATGCGGATTGGAAAACTTAGGTTTAACCAAATCCGAAATCCGCAATCCGAGATCGGAAATTCAAAGCCATGCTGCTTGACCCTTTCAGACGAAAAATAAACTACCTTCGGATCTCCATAACGGACCGGTGCAACCTGAGATGTCGTTATTGCATGCCCGAGTACGGAATCCCACTCATCCCTCATGAAGAGATTCTAACGTACGAAGAGATACTGAGGATAGTCCGTGTCTTTGCCACAGAAGGGATCTCGAAGATCAGGTTGACCGGAGGAGAGCCGCTGGTCAGAAAAGGGATAGTGGATTTCGTTTTTCATTTGTCCCAAATCGAAGAGATAAAAGATTTGAGTCTCACGACAAATGGAATCCTTTTGAAAGAATTTGCCCGTGACCTTAAAAAGGCTGGATTAAAAAGGATTAACATCAGTCTGGATTCCTTGAGGAAAGAGAGATTTTGCCAAATCACTCGAAAGGACGATTATGACAGGGTGTGGGCAGGAATAGAAGAGGCGTTGAGCGTCGGGCTTTCTCCCATTAAAATTAATATGGTCGCCATCCAGGGGTTGAATGATGATGAAATCGAATCCTTTGCGAGATTAACCCTTCATCTGCCTCTCGTCGTTCGGTATATCGAATACATGCCTTCGGCCAACGGGGAAGAATGGAAAGAAAGCGAGCTCTTGACGATTCCCGGGATAAAGGCCCGCCTTGAAAATGTCGGGAAGCTGATCCCCATTCCCTCGGACCAATGGGATGGCCCGGCCAAGAGATTCCAGATTGAAGGGGCTCTTGGAGAAATTGGATTGATCGGGGGAGTAACCAGCCATTTCTGCCACGACTGCAATCGTCTTCGATTGACCTCTGACGGTAAAATTCGGACCTGCCTCTTTTCTGATGAGGAGATCGATGTCAAGGAACTTCTGAGAAACGGCGGAGCTGATCAGGACCTAAAGGAGCAGCTTCTCATCGCCCTCCGAAAAAAGCCGGAGGGACATCCAATTCACACACCGCAGTTCAAAAAGTGCCAGAGGGGTATGTCAGCGATCGGAGGCTGAGCCGAGTTCGGATTGCGGAGTGCGGATTACGGAATTCCGTTGGGAGGTTCAGATGCCAAAACTGACCCACTTTGACAAGAAGGGCCAGGCGAAGATGGTCGATGTCAGTAACAAGAGTGAGACGTTGAGGGAGGCTGTGGTTCGAGGCTCCGTCTTCATGAACTTCAAAACCCTCAAGGCCATATTATCCGGCAAGGTTTCGAAGGGAGATGTTTTGGCAGTAGCCAAAGTAGCTGGAATCATGGCGGCAAAAAAAACCCCGGAAATCATTCCCATGTGCCACCCTCTCAATCTCTCTCACGTAGAGATTAATTTTTATCCTTTCAAAAAAGAGAGTCGAATCGATATTGAAGCGAAGGTTAAGATTAAAGCCTGCACAGGCGTTGAGATGGAAGGCTTCGTTGCTGTGGCTGCTGCGGGTCTCACCATATACGATATGTGCAAGGCCATTGATCGGGAAATGGTAATATCGGATATCCATCTTGTTAAGAAAACCGGGGGAAAGAGTGGAACGTACACCGCTAAGCGCAAAGCGCAGAGCGCATAGCGTCCAGTTATTTCCAGTTTATGGTCTGCGGTTTGAGATTTTTCTTGTCACGCGTTATGCTGTATGAGTTATGCCGGCTGAGCGGCAACAATCGAAGCGAAGGTCACTCTTAAGAGGTACAATCGAATGAAGGAAACTGTGAAAGGAAGAGTCCTCGCCGTTAATATCAGCGAAGATAAAGGGACGAAAAAAACCAATATCCACTCGTGTGCTCTATTGAAGGATTTCGGTTTAAAAGGAGATGCCCATGCAGGTCCCTGGCACCGCCAGGTCAGTCTGTTGGCAAATGAATCCATTGAGAAGATGAGGGAGAAGGGCCTAAAAGTCGGTTACGGTGATTTTGCGGAAAATATTACCACGCAAGGTGTCGATCTTGTTCATCTCCCCATCGGAACTGACATTCGTATTGGGGATACGGTCCTCCTCCGCGTTACTCAAATCGGAAAGGAATGCCATACGCGCTGTGCCATTTACTACCAGGCAGGAGATTGCGTGATGCCCAAGGAGGGGATCTTCGCAGAAGTGGTCAGTGAAGGAGAAGTGAAAGTAGGAGATGAAATAATAGTTGCTCAATGATCAATGGGGTGTTTATGTTTAAGGTAGTAATACTGACGATCAGTGATCGTGGCTCTAAAGGCGAACGCGAAGATTCAAGCGGACCGCTCATTAAGGAAATGATAAGGGACTTACCCGCTGAAGTTGTTCATTATGAAATCATCCCTGACGAGAAAGAAAGGATCGTTGAAGCCTTAAAGAAGAGCTCCGACCAATTGAAAGCAGACTTGATTCTCACAACAGGAGGCACAGGCTTAAGCCCCAGAGATGTGACGCCCGATGCGACATTGAAGGTCATCGATAAGGAAGTCCCAGGTTTTTCAGAAGCCATGAGGGCTGAAAGTTTGAAAAAGACCCCCCATGCGATGATTTCGCGAGCCGTCACCGGAATTCGGGGTTCGACCCTGATTGTGAATCTACCGGGAAGTCCTAAAAGCGTGAAAGAAAACCTGAGCGTGATTCTGCTGGCCCTTCCCCACGCCTTATCCAAATTGAAGGGCGACCCTTCGGAATGCGGTCAGGGATGAAAGGAGAAAAGGAATGAATCAATTTTCTGAGGAATTGTGGGAGCAATTCAAAGACACTCTTGGATTAATGGAATCGCCGCTGGGAATTTATTATACCAACGACAAACCCGAAGGGGCCACGCCGAAGGAGGGATTATCCGGATGTATGATCGGGCTCCTTCGCAACGCGAGCAGAAAAGGAACCATTGTTTATTTCGACAAGGCCCATTTCGGATGTCCCGGAGGCGCTTATTACATGGGGTTTTTTGAATCTCCAAGGCCCAATATCGAATACTTCCTTTCCTGCGGCATTCCGGGTGAAATGGAGGGAGAACGATATATCAAGACGCCCGAGCGGGCCAGGGAATATTTCACCAAGATGATCCCCAGAAGAGCGCCGGCAACCTATTGTGTCTTCAAGCCCGTTGAGCAATTTCAGAAGAGGACGGCGCCGGAGGTTGTTGTCTTCTTCGCTTCGCCGGATCTTCTTGCAGGGCTTTTCACTCTGACGAATTATGCCCTGGAGCGCACCGATGCTGTTCAGGCACCCTTTGGTTCCGGGTGTGGAACGATTCTCACTTATCCCCTGAAGGAAGCTGGAAAGGAACAGCCCCGCGCCACTCTCGGAATGTTCGACGTCTCTGCAAGACCCATGGTTGAAAAGGACACGCTCTCCTTTGCCATGCCCTATTCGGTCTTTTTAAAACTCTTGGAGAATGTCTCGGGCAGCTTCCTTCAAACGGAGAGTTGGAAGAAGGTTTTTCGGAGGATCCAGAAACAAGAGAAACCCCAATAACCAAATGACAAATCCCAAATAATCTCCGATTGCCTGATGACCAAAACATAGAGGAAGCAGATGATTCATGCAGAAACAATTAGTCTCAGCACTAACGGGTTTAGCGATATCTTGGACGTCACTCAACAGGTCGACGCGGTAGTCGGCCGCTCAAAAATCCAAAATGGATTGGTTACTGTATTCTGTCCCGGATCGACGGGCGCTTTGACAACGATCGAATATGAATCGGGCGTGCTCAGGGATCTGCAAAAGGCGGTAGAGAAGATCGTCCCATCCAACATCCCTTATGAGCATGACAGACGCTGGGGCGACGGCAACGGCTTTTCTCATGTGAGGGCAGCCTTGATGAAGCCCTCCCTCTCCATTCCAATGGTCAAGGGAAGGCTGGCCTTGGGAACATGGCAGCAAATTGTTTTCATCGATTTTGACAACCGAAGAAGAGAGAGAAACATTCTCGTCCAGGTGATGGGTGAATAAGGCTGTCGGATATGCTTCCTTCCGTTTCCCATCTCACCTTTCCTTCCCCTTCTTTCTGAACAAAAGACGCACCGGAAACCCTTCGAAGCCGAAGGTTTCCCTCATCCGGTTGAGTAAATAACGTTCATAAGAAAAATGAATGCCCTCCTTGATGTTGGTATAGATGGCGAAGGTCGGAGGAGCCGTGGAGACCTGTGTGATATAGTTCAGCTTCACGCGCCGACCTTTGTAAAGCGGAGGAGGAAATTCTTCAATCCACTTTCCAAAATACCTGTTTAACGGAGAAGTAGGAACCCGCTTTTGGGTTTGAACGGATACACGATCTATCACGTCCAGGACCTTGCTCACCCGCTGACCTGTCAGCGCGGAGATAAAAAGGATGGGGGCATAAGGGAGATACTTCAGACTCTCTCGCACTTCCCTTTCATACTGAACCATGGTTTGAGAATTTTTTTCGACCAGATCCCATTTGTTCACGGCAAGAATGCATCCTTTGCCCTTTTCTTGGATGACCCCGCCGATGCGAGCATCCTGATCGGTCACCCCTTCTCTCGAATCCAATAACAACAGGGCCACCTCCGATCGATCGATAGTCCGGAGTGCTTCCACGATACTATATTTTTCAAGTTGCAGGCTGATCCGGCTTTTTCTCCGGATACCCGCTGTATCAATCAGGACGTATCGCCTACCATCCCTCGCTAAAAGCGTATCGATCGCATCCCGGGTTGTTCCAGGAGCCTCATCCACAAGGACCCTTTTATATCCTAATAAGCGGTTAATCAATGAGGATTTGCCGACATTCGGCCGCCCCACCACGGCCACTTTCGTTACATCCCCATCCCACTTTTTATCGGGCAAACTCGGAAGAGCCTTGATCACCTCGTCCATCAATCCCTTCACACCATACCCATGTTCTGCCGAAATGGAATAAATTGTTTCCACACCCAAGGCGTAAAATTCGATGACCCTCTCCTCATGTTTCGGCCCGTCAATCTTATTGACAACATAAAACACAGCCTTATCCAGTTTCCTGAGGATATTGGCGATTTCTTTATCCGAAGGAGTAAGACCTTCTTTCGCAGCCATCGTGAAGAGGATCACATCGGCTTCCTCCATGGCCAACTGGCACTGTTCACGAATCTGGATAAAGAGACGATCTTTTGATAAGGGTTCAAACCCGCCGGTATCAATCAACGTGAAGGCGCTTTCCTCCCACTCTACATCCGCATAATTCCGATCCCTTGTCACCCCGGGCTCATCCCAGATGATCGCTCTCTTCCTCCCGGCAATCCGATTGAACAGGGTAGATTTTCCAACGTTAGGTCTTCCGACGATAGCGACAATGGGCTTCATACCAGTTCCCCTGCAAAAAAATATTATAAAATGTCCGCAAAGTCCATACAATTTTCGAAATACCTTCTCATGCCAACACAGATATGATAAACTAATTATGGTTTGGGGCCGGAGACTAAAGATGATATTAACTGATTCAATCAAGCTTTAAGGAGAGCAAATGGCTAAATCAATCAGAAAAACCATGAGTTACTTGTCTGTTCTGCTCTTCTTCTTACTATTCCAAGCAACAACGGTAGCTTTATCCCAGCCCAAGGCCGTTGAAGAAAAAGGCCCGGATATCAGGTTGGGAGAAATAACCTTTGGGGTCAAGGAATTTCAATCCACTCCATCCCCGCTTAAAATGCTGGAGATTCATATCCAAGTTGTTAACCACAGTCGCTCATCCACTGCACCACCGAATTCGACAACGGTAGTCGTAGTTCCGAAAGAAATAGAATACCCAGAAGGAGCTTCTGTACCTGAGTTTAATCCACCCCAGCAGGAAACAATCCTTTCCGTTCCTTTGCTCCCCAATATGAGCCGTATATTGATTATTGGCTTCTCACTTCCAAAGACAAAACCTGCATCAATCACCTTCGAAATTCAAATGAATCCCCCGGAAGGAGAAAAGCAAATAGTGAAATGGGAAAGTAGCGGGAATTAAATGAGAGCAATAGCCTCTATCTCTATATCGGCATCCCTGGGAAGTGCAGCTACCCCGATGGCCGACCTCGCAGGTGGGGAAGATGGAAAGTAAGTACCGTAAACCTCATTCACTTGATTAAATTCCCCGATATTTCTCAAAAAGATTGTTACCTTAACCACATCTCCCATTCCCAACTTTTGAGACTCCAGCATCCCCTTTATATTTTCCAGAACCTGCTGGGTCTGTTGCCGGATATCTCCTTTTACCAACTCCCCGGTTTTTGGGTCGAGGGGTATCTGCCCAGAGAGAAAGAGAAAATTTCCTGCCTGGATGGCTTGGGAATATGGACCAATGGCCCTGGGTGCCTTTTCTGTTTGAATCACCTTCTTCTTCATGTCTTCAATCCTCCAGTAACTTACAAACCTCTGAGGCATCTCTCAAAATGCAGTCCGCTCCTGCCCTCTCAAACCCTTCTTTCTTTGTCCTTCCGGTCAATACGCCGATGGTCTTCATACCTACTCTTCTTCCTGCCTGAATGTCAATGATGTGGTCCCCCACCATCACGGATTCTTCCCCTGTTGTCTTTAACCATTTCATCGCGTAGGTCAAGTGGTCCGGATGGGGCTTGACCTTCTTCACCGAATTTCTCGAAACAAAGACATCGCAAAAATCGTTGATGGAGGGAAAAACCTTCCGAACAGCGTCCTCACAATTCCGCGTGATGATCCCAATCTTAATTCCTTTTCTTCTTAACTTTTTCAAAGTTGCCTCCGTCCCCGGAATCAACCTCCCCTCTTCCGCCGCTTTCATTTCCACTTCATGAAGAATATGATGGGACTCCTGATAAAATCTCTCTGCGCCGGAGGGGTTTTTCACCCGCAGGACTTGATAGACCTCGTCAGTGATCTCAAGCAGATACTTCTCTTGAATCGTTTCAGGCCTAATCCCATGCGCCCTCATTAAATCGAATATCCGCTCTCTCATGAGAGAAAAATCGATATTGAGGACAGCAAGGGTCCCGTCGAAATCGAAGATGATTGCCTTAATTTTACGATGCTGATCCTTTTTTTCGAAGGTACCCATAGTACTTCTAAGGAGCCCTCTTCAGTTGGAATCATGGAATTGTGGGTGTTTATCTGTTTTTGCACAGCATGCCGATAGTCCAACAATCCCTTACCCCATTCTTTTTAGTTCACACTCACTCAAATCAGGCGAAGTCTCTTTGATTCATAAAAGGACCTATTCATTTCATTCTGAGTCATAAAATGGAATCTACCACTCTTTTTTACCACATGAAAATGGATAAGCCAAGAAATTTCATCTAATTATATTTATTGTCAAATTATTTGTTTTGGCCAAATTTGACTATTGGGAAATGACTTAGCACCCTGAGACAGTCGTCCTGAATCCTTCGCCCTCTCTTAAAAATTGACTTTCCTGCAGCCCATCCAAAGGGCTTGAATGACCTTCCTCCTATTGAGATGGATTATTTCGTTACTACGGAATGGGAACTCCCGTGTTCTAAGAGAAAGCCGACGGAAATCACCGAAATAAATTTATACAGATGCTACCGGATTCTTCAGAGGGGATATGATATAATAACTTTGGAAGGTGTGCTGCGAAGGGGTCTTCTCTCTATAAAGGAGGTGATTTTATGCCAGTCTATCTCATGCTCACGACTCTTACCGATGAAGGGCGGAAGACAGTAAAAGAGAAGCCGAGCAGGATCAAACAAGTTAATAAGGAAGTGGAGAAGATGGGGGTTAAGATTCTTTGCCAGTACGCTCTCTTAGGTGCCTATGACTTCGTGAACATCCTGGAAGCTCCTGATAACCAGACAATAGCCAGGGTGGCATTGGAACTGGGTTCCAGGGGAGCTCTGAATACTACAACACTTGCGGCCCTATCCGTTGACGAATTTATCAATGCACTGAAAAAGAAAAAATAGATGAAGAACTCAACGAAGGTCTCTTCAACTGATTTCGGCACACCTTCCACCATGGGATAATATCCTCATCTTTTAACTCTTTCTCGCTGAAACTCTGTCTCCCCTTATTTTTGAAAACAGCCCGAAAAAACCATTGATTCGGAAATTCTTGTCGAGATGGTCGTCAAACCTGTCGAAACCCCCTATTAATCGAAATCTAAGAAGAAAGCCTTTAATGCTTCTAAAAGATCGACAAAATATTCCGGTAAAGGATTAAGCTCTAAGGCCCGATTTTTTAAAAGAATTTAATTTATCCAAAGGTCTGAGACCTCAATAAGCCTTTAAATATTCTGGATAAATCAGGTTTAGGATGATGCGAAATATCGCTTGAATTCTGGTGAAAATGGATTGGCATAAGAGTTGCTTCCATATATTCCACGAAAGAAAAAAGAAAGAGGAGGTAAAGTCCATGAAAAAGACAATGATTGCATTGGCTCTGGTCGTTGTGATGTTCTTAGGCGTCTCGTACGTCTGTGCACAAGATCCGGGTGCTGGTCCAGGCCATGGATGGATGCACGGTCAGGAACGCCGGGGACATTGGGATAAGCTTAACCTCACCCCGGAGCAAAAGGCGAAGTTCCAGGAATTGCGTCGAAAGTTTATAGCAGAAAATGCTCAACTCATCGGAGCGCTTGTGGCCAAAAGGCTGGAATTCAACTCATTGTGGACCGATCCAAAAGCGGATCCCCAAGCTATCCTGGCCAAGGAAAGGGAGTTGAGAGACCTTAAAAACCGGATGAAGGACAAGATTATCCAATATAGATTGGAAGCTCGCAGCTCCCTCACGCCCGAACAGATTGGGAAGCTTGGAGCAATGGGAGGAAGGGGTCATGGTTTTGGTCGTGGTTTCAAGATGGGCCATGGCCAAGGCATGGGCTGCCCCGGTATGCGGGAGTAAGAATGCGCATCGGCTGAGATATGGAAAAAGGGGAGGGAAACCTCCCCTTTTTCCATATCTGATTTATCGATCAGAGGGCGACAAGTCTTGTTGTCAAAATTATCCTCATCGATAAAGATGTGTTATAAATTTCTTAGAATTCTCGATTTGACCTTTATTCTCCCAGAGGGATAGTCAAACCCCTAAAAGTGAACGGAGTAACTCCAAGGCCACATACTGAAAGAGAAACCTCGGGTGATCACCCTTCTACGTCTCATCTTCCCTTAAGAACCACCGATTCAAGAAGCAGATATACAAAGATTCTTTTTCTTTTGCAAGCACTGGGGTTCTCCGCGTCGATTTTCTCGCTTTTCCTCCCAACCGCCTTTGGGGAGACGGTGGACGCTCGATCTGCAGTGATAAGGGAAGCGTCCACCGGAAGGATCCTCAATGCGAGAAACCCCGATCTTCGGCTTCCTCCGGCAAGCACTGCGAAACTGATGACAGCAATACTGGTGATAGAGAGAGCGAACTTCAACGATGTCGTAACGATAAGCAAGAATGCCTCCCGGGTTCGTCCTTTGAAAGCTGGTTTCAAGAAGGGGGACAAAGTCACGGTCGAGGAACTTCTTTACGCCGCTCTAATAAAATCTGCAACCGACGCTGCCGTTGCTCTGGCAGAAGCTGTAGCGGGTTCTGAGGAAAACTTTGTCTGTCTCATGAATCAGAAAACAGCGGCCATAGGGGCAAAGGATACTCAATTCATAAACGCGACTGGTCTCCCCGGTCCCCGCCAATACACGACGGCCTTGGACTTATCAACCATTATGGTATCCGCACTGAGCTATCCCAAGTTGAGAGAGATCATTGGGACTCCTGTGGCAGAATTCTCGACCAGAGACGGGAGACACTTGTCCCTAAAAAATACAGACAAACTCTTATGGTCTGACGAGTGTCTGATAGGTGGGAAAACAGGCTATACCTTTACGGCCGGGCACTGTTTCGTATGCGCCGCTGAGCGTGAAAAGGCAACCATTATTGTTGCCCTTCTTGGGAGTCCGAGCCGGAATCGTCTTTGGAAAGAGACAGAAGTGCTGATTGACAAGGGTTTCCAAATGATAGGGAATCACAACAGGCCTTGATTGACCGGAAGTGAAAAAGGATTAGGATGGTGAAAGGCATTTTCAGAAGAAAAGCATTTTGGTTTACTCTTGTCGTCCTTTCGTTTGCCGCATGCGTCTATCCCCCTTTTCTTGTGATGATGGAAGGGGGAATTACGGTGGGAAGAAAATGGGATTGGATTTTCACACTTCCAACTCCCCAAGAGGTGCCTAGAATTGATTTGGCAATGTTATTCGTTGAGGTGATCCTCGCTATTCTAATAGCCTTCGGGGTTTCGTCGATCCTTTCGGGTATTGGAAAGGTTTCAAGGCAAAGAACGCGATCGCATAGTGGGGCCGGGAAACCGTCCTTAAAAAAATGAAAAGATTTCTTGAAATCAATTATTTCGGGATAACGGTGGCAGCGGAGGAGTGATAGGCTGAAACAAATGCAGACAAGGGGGCGAATTTTGGGTAGAATAGAAAAAGAGGCTGCAAACCTCTACCCGGTTTAACCAGTGAACTAATGGAATAAAAGAGTTATAATGGGGTCACGTGGTAATTTGTTGAGCACCCTTTTTTGAGAAGAAAACATGAGGACCATGACGAATCCGGTTGAGAGAAACCTTGACGCGAACGCGGTCACTGATGAATATTTAAGAAAATACAAAAAGAAAGAAGGGAGATGAGGCAACATGGGAAGAAAAAAGATCCTTTGTCTGTTTCTTTTTACTGTTGTTACTTTCGTTTTTTCTTCATGCCACCCTCGTCATGTTTCAGATATTAAACCTAACATGACGAAAGAAGAAGTGGTCTCCTTGTGGGGGAAAACAGACCATATCACTTATAGGACTGTTAACGGGAAGACTGTTGAAACATGGGAATATCATTTTCTAAACTCCAATTCTATTTGCTCGGTCACTTTTTCTCAAGATAGAGTCGCGGCTACCCAATGCCGCCCTCTACGGAGGGGAGTGTACGGGTATTATTACCCGTCAGAGCCGAACAAAACGGGATCCCCTCCAACGGAACAGAGTTTGGTCCGCGAAGGTTCTTTGGCAATGAAGCTGGCTGAGGCACTGAAGATGGGGGAGGTTAAAAGCGAGGCGGAGGCCGAGAGCAAACTGGCGTCCGTAGGTATCACACCCCGTAACGGATGGATTGCCGATTATCCGGTGACGCCAGAGGTTATAGACGAGTTGCAAAAGGCAATCAGTGCAGCAGCGGATTCCGGCAAATTAGCGATGAAAAAGGATGAGGCAATCAAAACGTTCCGGGATCTCGTCGCGAATATCGAAGGTCAGCATGCAGGAGTTGAGCTTTCCTCAGAGGGGCAACCCCCTCCTGAACCATATTATTACCCGTACCCCTACTACCCTTACTATTACCCTTACTACCCCTATTACTATCCCTATCCATACCCATATTTCTACTTTTACCATTTCCCTTTTCGTCGTCATTGGAGGTAAGGATGTAAGTGAAGGGATGCGTTAGGAGACTTGAGTGAGTAAGGAGACGAAAATGTTCATGCCGAAAACGGTACCTATGAGGAAGGTCAAGGTTTTCACTATCGGATTCAGCATCTTTCTGATAGGGTGTGCCTCCACCCGGTACAATAAACCCCACACAGAGCCAGACGGCTTTGGGAATATCAAGTGGGGAACCGAGATTTCCACGTTAAGAGACATGGAGAAAGTTGCACAAGGCAAATCATCCAACAGTGACTTAGCCTGGTATACAAGAAAAGAGGATACCTTAGCCATAGGCAAGGCAAAATTGGAAAAGATATTTTATTCATTTTGGATGGGGAACTTTGAGAGTGTGTGGATTGACTTTGAAGGCGACGAAAATTTCGAGGCTCTTAAGAAAGAGTTATTTGAACGATATGGAAAGGCCCTTGAGTCTGAGGAACTTATGAAAAAGATGGATAAAGGGGCGAGAGAACCCTCTCCGATAGGACATGCGGAGCAATTTTATGCTTGGTGGGGCAAAAATGCAGACATGGCGTTGTCCTATTCCAAGGATCGACATAGGGGAACCCTTAATATCAGCTCCAAGATGATGAGCGAGGAGAGAAGAGCCTATGAAAAACAAAAGGAAAAGGAGAAGCGTTTAAAGGAAGGGGGATCCTAAGGCATGGGGAGGATGAGGAAATCGATATCCATAGCTGTTTTAGTGATGGAAGCTGGCCTATCAGGAATTTCTTCCTGTGCCACAGTGCCAAATAAACCTCTTGCTCCTGGTGAGCTGAGATTATTAAGTGTCCTCGTTCCCGAAAAGGAAAAGATCAAGGTAAATTTACCATTTGTAGTGAAAATCCGTTTTGAGGCGGAGGATACGCCAGAGATCAGAGCAGCCTGTTTCACCCTCTCGGGGGATGGGCCCCACTGTTCCAAAGTGACGGACGTGGATTACGGGTCACCAGGAACGATCGAAGCACAGATTCGCACCAAGAATCCTGGCTCTCGCCTTTTGGAAGGTTATGTTCTCTATCTTCGGGATGGGAAGATTCAACCCACAAATGTGGTAAGTACTTATCTTCCTCTTATTCCACAGTGAAGAATCTTTCGGGATTCCTAACG
>Ga0187771_10002446_pt1 | contig 12783 bp, 6 predicted proteins | sample 0116_SJ02_MP15_1_FD_133139 | JGI IMG/M metagenome (GOLD analysis project Ga0187771, IMG submission 133139) | Tropical peat soil microbial communities from peatlands in Department of Meta, Colombia - 0116_SJ02_MP15_10_MG | ecosystem: Environmental > Terrestrial > Soil > Wetlands > Peat | place... | reverse complement strand
CTCCCCGGAGCAAGGCGAGACCAAGAAGAAAGATCCGGCGGCGGCGTTTGCCGGACTCGAGTTGCGCTCGATCGGCCCGGCGTTCATCTCCGGACGCATTGTTTCCATTGCCGTCGACCCGGCGAACCGCGCCCACTATTACATCGCCGCGGCCTCGGGCGGCGTCTGGAAAACGATGAACGACGGCGCGACGTGGACGCCGGTGTTTGACAAAGAAGGTTCCTATTCCATCGGCACTGTGGTGCTCGATCCGAAAAACCCGGCCGTGGTGTGGGTTGGAACGGGAGAGAACAACAGCCAGCGCAGCGTCGGTTACGGCGACGGCGTCTACCGGTCCGTCGACGCCGGCAAGACATGGAAAAACATGGGCCTGAAACAGTCTGAGCACATCGCGCGCATCTTGATCGATCCGCGCAACTCCGACGTCATCTATGTCGCGGCGCAGGGCCCGCTTTGGGGGCCGGGCGGCGACCGCGGCCTTTTCAAGAGCACCGACGGCGGCCAGACCTGGAAAAACATTCTCTCGATCAGCGAGAACACAGGCGTGACCGACGTGGTGATGGAACCCGGCAATCCCGACGTGCTTTATGCGGCTTCCTACCAGCGTCGGCGGCACGTGTGGACGCTGATTGATGGCGGGCCTGAGTCGGCCATCTACAAGTCCACCGACGCCGGCGCCACCTGGAACAAACTGAAATCCGGCTTGCCTACCGTCAACATGGGCCGCATCGGGCTGGCCGTGGCGCCCACGAATCCCAACGTCGTCTATGCCACCGTCGAAGCCGCCGAGAAGAAGGGCGGGATCTTTCGCTCCACCGACCGCGGCGCCACATGGGAGCGCCGCAACGAATACGATCAGGGCGCGATGTATTACGCCACCCTCTTCGTCGATCCGAAGAACGAGGACCGGATCTACGTGATGGGCGTGATGATCATGGTGTCGGACGACGGCGGCAAGACCGTGCACACGCTCAACACGCGCTCCAAGCATGTGGACAACCACGTCATCTGGATTGATCCCAACGATACCAATTTCTATTTTGTCGGCTGCGACGGCGGGCTTTATGAAAGCTTCGATCGCGGCGAGGACTGGACATTCAAGGCCAACCTGCCGCTCGGCCAGTATTACGACGTCGCCGTCGACCACAACTCGCCTTTCTATAACGTCTACGGGGGAACTCAGGATAACGCGAGCGAAGGCGGACCGTCGCGCACGCGCAGCCAAGCCGGAATCGTGAACTCCGATTGGTTCATCACGCAGGGCGGCGACGGCTTCAGGTCGCAGATCGACCCTGAAGACCCCAACACGGTTTACGCTGAGCTGCAAAATGGCGGGCTCGTCCGCTACGATCGCCGTACCGGCGAACGCGTGGACATCGTGCCCGTCGAGGAGCCGGGCGCGCCGCCGCTGCGGTGGAACTGGGACTCACCGATTTTGATCAGCCCGCATGCGCGCACGCGGCTTTATTTTGGCTCCAACGTTCTCTACCGCAGCGATGACCGTGGCGATTCCTGGCGGGCCATCAGCGGCGACCTGACTCACCACATTGACCGCAACTCGCTGCCGGTGATGGGCAAGGTGTGGCCTCCGGAGGCGGTGGCCAAGAACGCTTCCACCGCGTTTTATGGAAACGCCAGCGTCATCGGGGAGTCGCCCAAGAAGGAAGGATTGATCTACGTGGGCACGGACGACGGCCTGATCAACGTGACCGAAGATGGCGGCGCCAATTGGCGCAAGATCGACAAATTTCCCGGTGTGCCGGACCGCACTTACGTGAGCCGCGTGGTGGCTTCCAGCCACGACGTGAACACCGTCTACGCATCGTTCGACAATCACCAGATGGAAGATTTTAAACCCTACCTGCTGAAGAGCACGGATGCCGGACAGAATTGGACCGCCATTCAAAATAACTTGCCCGTGAACGGCCCGGTGCTGGCAATCGCGGAAGACCCGGTGGACGCGAATCTTTTATTCGTCGGCACTGAATTCGGGCTTTACTTCTCGAACGGCGGCGGACAGAAATGGACGAGGCTGCGTGGCGGCTTGCCCACTGTTCCCGTGCGCGATATCGTCATTCAGCCGCAGATGAACGATCTCGTCCTCGCGACTTTTGGCCGCAGCATTTATGTCCTGGATGACTACTCATCCCTGCGCCTCGCAAAGCCGGACACCTTGAGCAAACCCGCCACGCTGTTCCCGGTGGGGGACGCGCTGCTCTACATTCAGTCCGAACCTCTGGGCGGCCGCGGCAAGGCCCATTTGGGCGAGAGTTTTTATGAAGCGCCTAACCCGCCCTTCGGCGCGACATTTACCTATCACCTCAAGGACGCCATCAAGACGAAAAAGGAGCTGCGCCAGGAAGCCCAGCGCGAAGCCGAAAAGGCGGGCAAGACCTGGGCCTATCCGGCCTTGAAGGATCTTCAGGAGGAGGCCGTGGAAGAACCGGCCGCCATGGTTTTCGCTATCGCAGATTCAACCGGCAATGTGGTGCGGCGGGTCGAGGGACCGGTGACCGCCGGGATGCACCGCGTCACTTGGGACTTGCGCTTGCCGCCACCCACGATCCCCGAGCCGCGGCCCGGCGCAGGCGCGGAAGAAGAGAACCCGTTCCGCAGGCCGCCGAGCGGACCGTTGGTCATGCCTGGCAAATACACCGTCGCCATGTCCGAGCGCGTGAACGGCGTCCTGACGCCTGTGGGCGAGCCGCAATCGTTTGAGGTGATCGCGGACGGCACGCAACAGATGTCCCCCGCAGACCGCGCGGCGCTGGTGGCGTTCCAACAAAAGGCGGCGCGGCTGCAAGGCGCCATCAGCGGAGCCATCGAAGTGGCTACGACCACCGAAACGAAGCTGGGTGTGATTCAGCGAGGGCTCGATCAAACGCCAGGCGCCGACCCGAAGTTGCGCGAGACCACACGCGAGCTTCAAAAGCGAGTCCGCGACCTGCTGATCGAGCTGCGTGGCGACAACGTGGCGCGCGAGCACGAAGAGAATACGCCACCATCGCTCCAGCAGCGTGTGGGCAGAATCATGGGCGAGCAGAGATCATCGACGGCGAAGCCGAACGCCATCCAGACGGACGAATACAAATACGCGAGCCAACAGTTTGCTCCCGCGCTTGAAAAGCTGCGGACCCTGGTGGAAGTCGACCTGGAGAACTTGCAAAAATCTCTCGACGCCGCCGGCGTGCCCCACACACCGGGGCGCATTCCGGCATGGAAACCGGAGTGACTAGCACAACGACGAACGATGAATAGTTCGATTTCATCGGACGTCGTTCTCGTCTGTCCACTTCGTGTTGCGGCTCCCGGGTCGCCAATCTTCTCGATTGACTTCGCCAACGCACAAGGATTACTTTTTTGATCATGTACTCTGCGACCAGAGCGCCGGAGGTCGCGCCGGGTGAAGCGCTCCGGCAATACTTCGACAAAATGCTGCACGTGCTGGGCCCTCAAGACTGGTGGCCGGCCCGGACTCGTTTGGAAGTAATCGCCGGCGCCATATTGGTGCAGAACACGGCGTGGCAGAATGCCGCCCTGGCACTTAAAGAGTTGAAACGGTCCGGGCTCCTCACCCTGCCGGGACTAAAAAGCGCTTCGCGAGGTAAACTGGAATCATGTGCTCGAGCTGCCGGCTACTTTCGGCAGAAAGCGCGCACCATTCAGAACTTCCTGGCATGGCTGGAAAGCACGTGTCAGGGTTCGCTGGCCGTGATGTTTCGATTGCCGGCGGCGGAACTGCGTCAGGGGCTTCTGGAAATCAAAGGGCTCGGACCGGAAACCGTGGACGCCATCCTGCTTTACGCCGGGCGCCACCCGGTCTTTGTCGCAGACAACTACACGCGGCGAATTCTGGCCCGGCACGAGATGGTGCCGCCGCGCGCCGACTACGATGAGGTGCAGCGGTTTTTACACCGCCATTTGCCTGCCGATCAAATACTCTTCAACGAGTACCACGCGCTGCTGGTGGAGGTCGGCAAGCAGTATTGCAAGCGGCAAGTGGCGCTGTGCGGCGAGTGCCCGCTCGAGCAGTTTTTGCCCAGGGGCGAGCCCCCGCGCCTGTCGCCGGATACACTGAGCGCCGGATGACTGGCGGCCCCGGCCACTCGTTGAGCCGCTCACGAAAGAGCGAGATCGCATGGATTCAAGTCCAACAACTCGGCGCAAAGCACTCCTCATCGTGCTCCTCGTCCTCGTGCCGGCGCTTCTCTTCCTGGGATGGAGCCAGGCGTCCCTGGATCTCAACTTTATTCACCCTTCGAGCGCGCAGGAGACCATCCTCCTCCTGGTATTATCCGCGACAGTTTTTCTCGCCTTTGTAATATTCGCGCTCATTCTGATGCGGATTCTCCTGAAGCTTTACGTAGAGCGGCGGCAGGCCAAGCTGGGGTCGCGATTCAGGACAAAGATGGTGGTCGCCTTCCTGGCCCTGTCGCTGGTGCCCGTCTGCTTCCTGTTCGCCTTTTCTTACGGGCTGCTGAACCGGAGCATCGATAAATGGTTCGGCATTCCTTTTGATATTGTCCGCGGGGATGCCACGGAGATCGTGAAACAGCTGCAGGGGCTTGCGGAGGCCCGCGCGCTTCACGAGACCGGCCACATCGCCGAGAACGGTGGGCTCCGCGCGGCGATAGCGAAAGACGAGACGGATGCCGTCGCGGGTTTGCTGGCCCAGGAGGTGGCGACCCGCAACCTGAAATCGGCCCTGTGTTTCGACGCTCGCGGCCGCCTGCTGGCTCGGGCCGGTGACCCCTCGCCCACCCCGGCCGAAGTCAACGGGCTGCTTCCCCAGATTGGCTCCGGACTTATCGTGGAAGGCGGTGTCACCTCGCGCTCGCGGTCCGCCAACGAAGAAATGTTTTTGGCGGCTCAGCGAGTGCTCGATCCCCGGGGCCAGCTGCTGGGCACCGTCGTGGGCATCACGCGCGTCCCCGTCAACATTCAGCGCGTGGCGGACGAGATTCAACGCGAAGCGCAAAAATATAACGAGCTGAGCCGCCAACGAAAGGCCGTGAAGCGGCTCGATCTTTCGGTGCTGCTCTTGCTCACTTTGCTCATCCTGTTTGTGGCCACATGGTTCGCGATGTTTGTGTCCAAACAGGTGACCGTACCCATCCAAGCGCTGGCCGAGGGCACGCAGGAAGTCTCCAAGGGCAACCTCGGGTACCAGATCACAGCCCGCTCCGACGACGAGCTGGGAACTCTCATCCGGTCGTTCAACGATATGACCCGACAGCTTCGCGAGAGCCGGCTCGCGATCGAGCGGGCCGCCGGGGAGCTCCAGGGCGCCAACCGGGAATTGGAAGAGCGCGGCAATACGATGGAGGCCATTCTCGAAAACATTCCCAACGGCGTGATCTCCTTTGACCCCCAGGGACAGATCACCGAAGTGAACTCGACGGCCGCGCGGATGTTTGGCGAGGAGAAGACCAAGGCAGCGCGAAAACTCACCGACCTGTTTTCCGCGGAAGACGTGCAGGAGATTTCCCAGTTGCTTCGACGCGCCCGGCGGCAGGGGACCGTGACCCGCTATATGGAACTCGATCTGGAGGGACGATCCGTTTTCGCCGCGCTCACCCTTTCGTCGATCCGCGCCCGGCACGGCGCCGTGGGCTCAGTCCTGGTGGTTGAAGACCTGTCGGAGCTGCTGCGGGCGCAGAAAGCCGCCGCGTGGCGCGAGGTGGCGCAACGAGTTGCGCACGAGATCAAAAATCCTCTCACACCGATCCAGCTTTCCGCCGAACGCCTGGCGCGCCTGATCGAGCGCAATGGGCCGGGCGCCGCTTCGTCGGAATTGGTGGCCGCCGTGGCCGAGAGCGCCACCCTCATCGATCGCGAAGTGGCTACGCTCAAGAATCTTGTGGATGAGTTCTCGAATTTCGCCCGCTTCCCTGCCTCCCAGCCCGTGCCCTCGTCCCTGAACAACATTATTGAGAATGCCTTGAACGTCTTTGACGGCAGACTGAAAGGGATTGAAATCCACCGCGAGCTGGACCCCGGCCTGCCCCTGGTTCAAGCCGACCCCGAACAGATCAAGCGCGCCGTGGTCAACTTGATCGACAACGCCGCCGAGGCCGTGGAAGAAGTCGCGCCCAAGGAAATCTGGTTGCGCACCGCGCTCGACGCGGAGCGGGACGTGGTGGAGCTGGTGGTCGCCGATAGCGGACCTGGCATTCCGCCCCAGGCGGTGGCGAAACTCTTTCTGCCCTATTTCTCCACCAAGCGCCGGGGCACCGGTTTGGGACTTGCCATCGTCAGCCGGATTATCTCCGAGCATCATGGAACGATCCGGGTCGAGGACAACCGGCCGACCGGCGCCAAATTCGTGATCGAATTGCCGGTGGAGCATGCCACCACCAATGCAGAATTATGAATTATGAATTATTAGACCTTCCGGCGAACCGCTGCCGTTCGGCGCGTGCCGAACGAACCGAAGGCTTTCCGCCCGGTGACGGACCGGCGCTTCACGCGCTTGAAATTCTTCATTCATAATTCATCATTCATCCTTCATAATTGTTGTCATGCGCTCCGTACTGATTGTGGATGACGAGGCCGGAATCCGCCAGTCGCTGACGTCGGTCCTTCAGGACGAAGGCTACGAGGTCGCGGCGGTCGAGAGCGCCGAGGACTGCATGGCGTCGCTGAGCAAGAAGAACGCCGACGTGGTCATGCTGGACATCTGGCTGCCCGGCATGGACGGGCTGGAGGCGCTGGAGAAAATTCAAGCCCTTCCGGACCCGCCCGTGGTCATCATGATTTCGGGCCACGGCACGATCGAGACCGCGGTGCGCGCCACCAAGCGGGGCGCGTTCGACTTCATCGAAAAGCCTCTCTCCGTGGAAAAGACACTGCTCATCCTCCGGCACGCCTTCGAGCAACGGCAACTGGTGGCGCAAAACCGCTCGCTGCGCGAGGAGCTTCACGGCCAATACCGCATTATCGGTGACAGCATCCCGATGAAAGCCCTGCGCCAGCAACTTTCCCTGGCGGCGCCCACTCAGGGCCGCGTGCTTGTCTACGGCGAGAGCGGAACGGGAAAAGAACTGGTGGTGCACGCGCTCCACTTGATGAGCAAAAGGGCGGACGAACCATTTGTGGAAGTGAATTGCGCGGCCATTCCCGAGGAATTGATCGAAAGCGAACTCTTCGGCCACGTCAAGGGTTCGTTCACGGGAGCGGTGGACGACAAGACCGGAAAATTCGAGCAAGCCAACGGCGGGACGCTTTTCCTCGACGAAGTCGGCGACATGAGTCTGCGAACCCAGTCCAAAGTGCTGCGCGTGATCGAAGAGCAGCGCTTCACGCCCATCGGGACCGCCAAGAACCTGACCGTGGACGTCCGCGTGATCGCGGCCACCAACAAGAATCTGGAAGCGGAGATTCAAAAGGGCAATTTCCGCGAGGACCTCTTCTATCGCCTCAACGTCATTCCCTTTTACGTCCCCCCCCTGCGCGAGCACGCCGAAGATATTCCGACGCTGGCCAACTATTTCCTTTCAGAATTCGCGCGCGCCTACGGCCGCCGGGCGAAGCATTTTTCCGAGCCGGCGATGGAAACCCTGGCGCGCTACCGCTGGCCGGGAAACGTTCGCGAGTTGAAAAACCTGGTGGAGCGCATGGTGATCATGGTCGCGGGTGACGTGATCGAAGTGCGACACCTGCCGCCGAATCTGCAGCACGACGCGGCGCGGACGAGAATGGCCGGCGCGGCCGCGCCCCCTGGCGTCGCTTCCGGCAGCGCCGGCGGATTCTCCAGCCTCCACGAAGCGCGCGCCGCCTACGAGCGCGATTACATTTTGAGGAAGCTCGAAGAAAACCAGGGCAACATGAGCCGCACCGCTGAAGTTTTGGGCCTCGAGCGCAGCCATCTCTATCGCAAGATGAAATCACTCGGCATTGCCGCTGGGGAGTAGGATTGATCTCGTGGTGCGGGCGGCGCGGAGCGTCGAGACGCCATCGGAGCGCCTTCTTAATTACAACAGGAAATGGAATGCGGGAAGCGTTGAACCATCGTTTTGCATCAAACATAAATATGCTCTACCGGGTGATTCCGCGTCTGGCACTGGCGGCGTGCCTGGGCGCTATCGTACCCACACCAGAGTTGTCGATGGCCGCAGGCCTGCCCGGAACACAGGATCTGAACGGTGAGGTCGTGAACGAGAAAAACGAGCCCATCGCGGACGCGGTTTGCACCCTCACCAGCGCGCGCCCAGGAGTCTTGCCTGAAGAAGGCCTTTCGCAAACTTCAGGTGAAAAAGGACACTTTGGTTTTCCGGGACTGCTGCCCGGAACTTACAACCTGGTTTGCGCGGCGGTGGGCTACCAGCCGGTGGAGCAGCCGAACATCGAAGTGACCGATCAGCCCCTCCCCTTTATGCAGGTGGTTTTGCCGGCTGAGGTGGTGGTTCGGGAAAAAGTGGAAGTGCATGGAAAGGTCTCGCCGGTGGCCCTGCAGGCCACGGCTCCGCCGGCTCAATTCACCTCGACGCAATTGCAGGCCTTGCCTCTCGCCGAACACAAGTTCAAGGCCTACTTGCCCCTCGTGCCGGGGGTGGTTCGTCTGCCTGACGGGCGCATCAACATCAAAGGCACGAGCGAGGCTCAAGGGATGTTGCTCGTCGATTCAGCCGATACGGTGGACCCTGTCACGGGAGCGTTTGCCATTGACGTTCCCCTGGATGCCATCGAATCCCTCGAGGTTTACAAGAGCGCTTATAGCGCAGAGTATGGGCGATTCACCGGCGGCCTGACCAGCATTGAAACCAAGGTGCCCTCAGCCCAATGGCATTACGAGCTCAACGATTTTCTGCCCACGCCCCGCTTCGAGAGTGGTCATCTGGTCGGAATTGAGGACAACGAGCCGCGCCTGACCTTCACCGGGCCTCTCCTGGCCAACCGGCTGAATCTTTCGGAGTCCTTCACCTACGACCTGGTGAAGCAACCGGTGCGCGGCCTGGCTTGGCCCAACAATGAAATCAAGACCGAGGGCTACAGCTCTTTTTCGAGCTTCCAGTACATCTTCGCTCCCAACCATCTGATGACGCTCAACGTGAATGCATTCCCGCTGCGGCGCGAATTCGCCGACATCGATGCCCTGATTCCACAATCCGCGTCGTCCAACTACGGCCAGCGGGGCATTTCTTTCGGCGCCACCGACCGGTACCTGCTTCATTCGGGCGGCGTGGCGACCACGCTCGTTCAAATCACCAAGTTCGATAGCTACGCGCACGGACAAGGACCCGAAGATATGCTGGTGACGCCGAATGGCTTCGGAGGCGACTACTTCAATGCGTGGAGCAGGACGAGTAATGCGCAGCAGATTTCAGAGACCTACGAGTTGCCGCGCCAGGAGTGGCTGGGCAAGCATGACGTGAAGATCGGCGCGGACTACGTTCACCGTGCCTATGACGGGACGAGCCAGTCACATCCGGTTCAACTGCTGCGAACGGACGGGTCGCTCGCGGAGCAGATCGATTTCTCCGGGCCTGCCCAACTCGAGGTCAAAGATACCGAATGGGCCGCTTTCTTCCAGGATCACTGGGCCCTCAGCAATCACCTGGCCGTCGACGGCGGCCTGCGTTATGCCGGCCAGGTCATCGGGGCTACCACTGCTTTCGCGCCACGAGCGGGTTTGGTGTATTCGCCCGGCGCGGCTGGCCGGACCATCTTTCGCGGCGGTGTCGGCGTCTTTTACGACCGCGTCCCCCTGCTGGCGGGCGACTTCATCAACAACCCGACTCGGACGGTGACCTATTTCGATACGCAGGGCGTGCCCTTAGGGCCGCCCATCACCTTCTCGAACGTTTATGTGAAGGTGGATGAAAAAGGCGACCACATCGTCCCCCGCGCCCAACACTTGTCCAGCACACCTTACAATCTGACCTGGAATCTTGAGGTCGACCGGGAGCTGGGGACGCACATTCTGGCCCGGCTCAGTTACCTGTCCAGTCGCACCTACGATGTGTTCATCATCAACCCTCTCAGCTTGCCGGGCACCGCCCCTGTTCTCCTTCTGACGAACACCGGCGCGAGCCGCTATCACGAACTGGAATCGACCGTGCGCTTCCACAAGGGCGAGCGCTCCGACCTCAGCGTCTCTTATATCTACAGCCTCGCGCGGAGCGACTCGAACACCTTGAGCCAGGTCTATGTTCCCTTCGAACAGCCGGTCATCCGGCCGGATACTTACGGAACCTCGCCCGCCAATGTGCCGCACCGGGTCGTGACGTGGGGCCGATTCCAAATGCCCTGGGAGCTGACGGCCACACCCCTTTTCGACGTCCATACGGGGTTTCCCTATTCCAACTACGACGTCCTGCAAAACTACGTGGGCGCAGTCAACAGCCAACGCTTTCCGACATTCCTCTCACTGGACTTGAAGCTGAGCAAGGATTTTGCCGTGCCCTATATCGGACAGCTGAAGAATCACAAATTCCGCCTGGGCGTGGCCGTGTTCAACCTCACCAACCACTTGAACCCCCTGGACGTTTACTCCAACATTGCCTCGCCCTTCTTCAATCACTTTGTCGGATTCCAACACCGCGTTTTTGACGCGTCTTTCGACATCGTTTATTGAATCCGTGGCGGGCAGAAGAAAACACTTGACAGGTGGATGATTTATACTGTAATTTCTGTACCGACAGAAATTATAGAATTGTTATGCTCAAACTCTCTCCCGTGATCCAAAAATTCATCCTCCACTGGGGCGAAATGGGGACGCGTTGGGGCGTCAATCGCACCGTCGCTCAGGTGCACGCCCTGCTCTATGTCTCGCCGCGGCCACTCAACGCGGAAGAGATTGCGCAAACCCTCGCCGTGGCGCGGTCGAACGTCAGCACCAGCCTGCGCGAACTCGAAAGCTGGGGCATCGTGAAACCGGTCCACCTGCTCGGCGACCGGCGAGAGCACTACGAATCCATGACCGACGTGTGGGACATGGCGCGCGTCATTTTCAACGAGCGCAAGCGGCGCGAAATTGATCCGACGCTCGCTCATCTCCGCGCCGGCGTGGCGGAGCTACAGAAGACGGGGCCGGCGGACTCGGTGACCCGCCAGCGCCTGGTGGCCATGCTCGATTTCCTCGAAACACTGAGCGCGCTTTACGAAGAAGTGCATCGCATGCCCACCGGTACCGTTCGAAAGATCTTGACCGTGCGCGGCAAGGTCAAGAATCTCTTGACGCGAAAGCCATCGGGATAGCGCAGGAAGATGTTTTTCTCGGCGGGCGGCCTACACCCTGGCTTGTTGCTTCTGAGGTGGATTTTTTCTGTCGCGACAGCCGATTCGGCAAGACTAGGAGGGGATCCGTTATGCACATTCTGGTGTCCGGATCGAGCGGGCTTGTCGGCTCTGCCTTGCTTCCCGCGCTGGCCACCGATGGCCATCGCGTGATTCGCCTGGTGCGCTCGAAATCGGCGCCGGAAAAAGAGACCCTCCATTGGGACCCCGCCGCAGACGAATTGGATTTGGCTTCTCTTGAAGGCCTGGACGGAGTCGTGCACCTGGCTGGAGAGAACATCGCCGGAGGCCGATGGACGGTCGAAAGGAAAGCCCTTATTCGCGACAGCCGCGTCCACGGCACGCGTTTCCTCTCAGAACGCCTGGCAAAGCTGGCCCGCCCGCCCCAGGTTCTTGTCTCCACTTCCGCCGTGGGTTATTACGGGGACCGCGGCGATGAACTCCTGACTGAAGAAAGTCCGTCCGGTTCAAACTTCCTCGCCGGGGTCTGTCGCGAATGGGAATCGGCGACGGAGCCGGCAAGGGAGCGCGGCATCCGTGTTGTCATTTTGCGACTGGGCGTCGTCCTCTCGCCGGCCGGCGGCGCACTGGCGAAGATGGTGTTTCCCTTCCGAATGGGCGTGGGCGGCATCGTGGGCACAGGAAAGCAATACCTGAGTTGGATCGCGATTGACGATCTGATGCGCGTCATCATCCACGCCCTCAAAACCGGCTCGCTCCGGGGGCCGGCCAACGCCGTGGCGCCACACCCTGTGACCAACGCCGAATTCACAAAGGCCTTGGGCCGCGTTCTGGGGCGCCCCACGGTGGTGCCCATGCCGGCGTTTGCGGCGAGACTCGCCTTCGGCGAGATGGCGGACGAATTGCTGCTGGCGAGCGCGCGTGCGCAGCCGACAAGGATTCTGGCTTCCGGTTTTGTGTTTCGTTACGACGACATTGAATCGGCACTCACCCACCTGCTGGGTAAGGCCAAGGCGGCATAGCCTGGCCTCTGTGAGACACGTTGCGACAGGTGAGTCCAACAGCAGTGTCCGTTTCCTTCGGGGGAATCGATGTGTCCTGCCTGCCAGATTGACCTTCCTAGGGGGGCAATTCTTGGCGCTCTGGTCCGGCCTCTTCGGGTCGCCGCAGGCGTGGACGGACTTCCGCACCTCCGCCGGCCGGCCCTCTTGTCAGGCGAAAGGCGGAGGGGTCTCACCTCCCGCAGGCGTAATCTTCTCCTTACTAGATGTAATACCTGGCATTTCAATCTGGGTTAAATCGGCGGGATTTCCAAGTGGGGTCTAGAACGGCTTCGGTCTGCCAAGAATCAACAACATTCCGGCTTCGAAAACGGGTTCGCTCCTCAACAGCCCTCACTGATTCTAAAGGACATTCCGGCTTCGCGAAAATGGGATTTGCTGATTCTAAAGGAGATTCCGGCTTCGCTCCCAAGTTTTTTGCATTTCGAGCTGTTTTTTAACCAAGTAGTGAACTGCCATCCGCCTCGGCCTATTCGCTCCGCCTGAACTCGTGAAGGCATCTGCCCAGCCACAAACTTAGCCT
>Ga0187771_10002445_pt1 | contig 12785 bp, 9 predicted proteins | sample 0116_SJ02_MP15_1_FD_133139 | JGI IMG/M metagenome (GOLD analysis project Ga0187771, IMG submission 133139) | Tropical peat soil microbial communities from peatlands in Department of Meta, Colombia - 0116_SJ02_MP15_10_MG | ecosystem: Environmental > Terrestrial > Soil > Wetlands > Peat | place... | reverse complement strand
CACACGGCGCGCTTGCTCATGTCTACGGGAGAATGAAGATGTACGCCGACATGAGGCGCGAGTTCGCGGCCTGGGTGGAACGCGACCAGGGCTATTACCCATCTGTCAGAACGTTTGCCGACTTCTACACCGCCTACTACGAGAACGACAGACAGACATGCAGGAACCTCCTCCCCGAGCTTGAGGCCCACTTTGGGAAGGAGACGGGGCTTTATGCATACGATGTCGCGAGAGCCTACTTCTGCCTGGGCGAGAACGACAAGGGGTTCGAATGGCTGGAACGCTCCTATTCGATGAGGGAGTGGACCCTTGTCTACGTCAAGTCATCGCCACAACTGGACGGGGTCCGCACAGACCCGAGGTACCTCGACCTGCTGAAGAGACTCGGGTTGGACCAGACTGCACAATCGACAAGTTAGGGCGCTTACCACATACGGATTAAGCTCGACCAACGACGCCACTTCTTGGAGGCACGCGCTCCTTCCGTCAACCCAATCAGCTCTGAACTTTGCAAGAGTACTGCCTTTGAAGAAAGAAGAACTCCAGATAGCGCCTTTTGCGACTGGGAAAGCACGTTAGCGCGTACGTTGCTGAATACTCTTGTTTGATAATTGCGCTGAAACCCTGAAACTCATGTCGATGTCTTCCTGAACACTAAAGATTTCTTACGATGAAATCTCTTAGCTTCGTATGTTCTCCTAGGTGCGCGATTATCTTCTTGGAGATATCGACTAATCTTCTGTCAAACAGTCTCGATAAAACAAGACAGATAGCATATGTGGAAATGCCCAGGACAAAATCCTCAAAGACGTTTATCGTTCCTAGCTGCCAAAATATGGCCAATGTTATCATAGCACCCAGAATAGTCATCATCATCGACCTGACAATAAAATATAGTCTCTGCGTTTGATTGGAGGCTACTAGCGCTTTCACGAATTCCTTTTTCATGCTTTCCTTTTCAACGTCTATTTGGTTTGTTATACCATTCGCAGCGACTCCTCCAACAGCGTTCGTGGGGGAGATTCTTTCAGAAAATTTGTTAAGTTCTTGTATGACGTTTTCAACGAGTTGGGGTTCCAACCCTATTTCAGAATTCATGAACGTCCTGCCCGCACAATTGCTAGCCATCAGTTTCAGCCTTCAGTCCTCCAATAAGATGGTTAATTACTAAACCGTTTTTCAGAATTGAACCATATTGTGTTCCTAATTTAGCCCAAAACTTCCATGAAGCACGTTAAGAAATCTGATACCTAGAGGAGAAATCATTGCAGCATATGCATGCGCTTGACGTTCTTCAGTGTGACAATTGCATTGGACTACTGTGCTGTCGCATCTATCAGCTTGGCACTTTGCAAGAGTACAAGAGAGTACAAAACGGCTCGACCTGGCAGCTTGCAGGTCAAGGTTCTTTCAAGGTTCAGCAAAATTTTTCGAATTCATGCCTGCCGATTAGACTGCTAGTCGAGGCATTACAGTTTCTATTTAATCAGACTGTTGGTCGAGTTACTAGAAGAATGTATTTTTCCCGGGGCATGATAGTTTGCATTCTTTTTTAGGCTTTGAGCGGTTTCATTCATTTTTCTCTCTTCTCCAATTGTTCCGCCCAGGAATGATTTAAGAAAGTTTAATTGTTTGAGGAAGGCTAAGAAGTTTAATGAGTTGAGAACCAATGAAGCCGAAAAAAGCAGAAGAACCAATATGCGAAAAATGCGGGCACCCGATTGATGGTTGCAAGTGTGTTTGCCCATACTGCGGTCAATCTTCAGGATGCCAATGCTGCGTCGGCTCAGATTCAGTAACCGGCGGTTAGAAACCGACACCTGATCTCAAAATTAAATTGATTCGTGAGTGTAGGACATGAGAGATATTAACTGGATGGCAGGAGGTCCACAGGGGGCCGGGGTTGATTCTGCGGCTAACATTTTTGGGAGGGCGTGTGGATACGGTGGACTCTACGTTTATGGAAGGAGAGAATATCACTCCAACATCAAGGGGCTTCACAGCTACTTTCATCTTCGCGTCTCTGACCATGAGGTCGGAGCAAACGTGAACGATGTTGACCTGCTCGCCGCGTTCGACGCGGAGACGGTCGTGAGACACGTAAGCGAGGTGGTTCCTGACGGTGGCATGATCGTTGACGCCGGTCAAGTTGGCACTAGAGTCCTTAGCATACCGACTTTTCCGTCGGAATTCGTGGAAGAGCTCAAGAAGTACGTGGCTCAGAAGCACCTCGGGGAGACCTTAAGCGATTTTCTTGAGGGCGCGAAAAAAGACGGCATCCACGTTTTTCTCGTGCCCTACATGGACCTGCTGCAACAAACCGCGGCAAAGTTGGGAGTAGAGAAGATGAGTACGCTCACGCGGATGATAAATGTTCTCACGCTGGGCATTTCTTTCGGGGTTTTGAGGTACGATCAGGAACTTGTGGAGAAGGCCGTTAGGGCCATTTTTTCTGAAAAGCCAAAGATCGCTGACATGAACATCGTGGCACTGCGAATAGCATACGACCATGTCAACCAGAATTTCAAGGATGATTTTCCACACAAGCTTCAGAAGTCGGAAGCCAAGGAACAAAGGATCTTTCTATCTGGAAACGAGGCTGTGGCCTTAGGCAAGGTCGTAGGCGGATGTAGAGTTCAAACCTACTACCCCATAACGCCTGCCGCTGACGAAAGCGAGTATCTAGAGGCGCATGAGCTTATCAAGACCAAGGCTGGCGACGGATCAATACTCGTCGTTCAGACCGAAGACGAAATAGCAGCGATAAACTCGGCTTCTGGCGCAGCCTTAGCAGGTGCAAGAGCGGCAACATCCACGTCTGGACCAGGATTCTCACTTATGGTTGAGGGCCTGAGCTGGGCTGGAAACTGCGAAGTTCCGGTGGTAATAACCTACTATCAGCGAGGTTCTCCGGCCACGGGCCTGCCTACAAGATTCGGTCAGGCAGACCTGAGGTTTGTTATGCATGCTGGTCACGGCGAATTTCCGCGGATAGTGCTCGCGTCCGGTGACATCGAAGAGTGCTTCTACGACGCTGCTGTCTCCTTCAACTATGCTGAGAGATATCAGCTTCCGGTGATCCACCTCATCGATAAAGCAATGGCAAACAGCTCACAAACCTACAAGGTTTTCGACGCAAGCAGGTTCAAGGTTCAACGAGGAGAAATCGTCGCGAGAGTAGAGCTAGAAGATCAACCATACAAGCGATTCAAGTTCACGGAAACAGGAATCTCTCCCAGAGCTTTCCTAGGCACGGAGAATGCCGTACAATGGTACACGGGAGATGAGCACAACGAGATAGGTCACATCAGCGAAGAGCCTGCCATCAGAGACAGGATGATCGAGAAAAGAATGAAGAAGCTCGAGCTGGCTGAAAAAGAGATACCTGTCGAGGAAAAGGTCAACTTCTACGGAGAAAAGGAATCAAGAAACCTTGTTCTAAGCTGGGGTTCACCAAAGGGAGCCATCCTTGAAGCGCTCAGCATGCTGAAGGCAGAAGGCCTGAGTCTGGGATTCGTGCAGGCGCGCATGCTTCTTCCGCTTCCTAATGAGTATTTTGCCAGCCTTTTCAGAACAGCGGAGAAGGTAATTGACGTTGAGAACAACTATTTGGGACAGTTAGGCGGAGTGATGAAGGAGCAAACTGGAATCGCCCCGAACTTCTACGTGTTGAAGTATAACGGTAGACCCATAACGACGACCGAAGTCTACGCCGCCCTGAAGAATATCTTGCGTGGACAAGCCCCTAAGAGGCAGGTGTTAACCTATGGCTCTTAAGATGGCAGATTTCAAGACTGACGTTTTCGCGGACTGGTGTCCAGGATGCGGAGACTTCGGAATAATGACTGCCCTGCAGATGGCTCTTCCTGAACTTAACCTTCAGCCTCATCAGGTCGTGATGGTCTCAGGCATCGGCTGCTCTGGCAAAGAGCCGCACAACGTTCGAGTAAACGGTGTACACACTCTTCACGGCAGAACATTGCCGTTCGCAACCGGAATAAAACTTGCAAACCCGGACCTTGTAGTGATCGCCATCGGAGGCGACGGCGACGGACTCGGCATCGGCGCCGGACACTTCGTAAACACAGGTAGAAGGAACCTGGATCTTCTCTACATAATTCATAACAACGGCGTCTACGGCCTAACTAAGGGTCAGGCTTCGCCGACGCTGAAGCTTGGCTTGAAAACAAAGGCCATTCCCAAACCGAACATCAACGAAGCCGTGAACCCCATTGCTTTAGCTCTCGTTTGCGGCTACACATTCGTGGCCAGGTCATACGCCTATGACGTTAAACACTTGAGAGACATGATAAGGCAGGGTGTCCAGCACAAGGGCCTAGCCTTCATCGACTGTCTACAACCATGCCCCACGTACAACGACATAAACACGAAGGACTGGTACGCAGGAGAAGACAGGAAGGACACCAAGACCGGCAAACCTCAATCAAGACTTTACAAGCTTGAAGAGACAGGTTTTGACCCAGTCGTCCACGACTTGTCAGAGGAAGAGAAGAAAAAAGCAGCGGCCATCGAAAGAGCTCAAGAATGGGGCGATCATATTCCCATCGGCACATTCTACAAAAACGAACTTGAACCAACCTTCATCGATCGCATCGTCAACAGGATACCGTTTTACCGCAGCAACCCAGCCGTCAAACAAAAAATCAAGGATGAAAACGGCTTCTCCACAGCAGACCTGAAGGACTTTTTTGAAGAATTAAGAACAAGCTAGTCGCAACAAAAACTGGTTGCCCTACTTACTTTTTATTTTTTTTCGTCAACCGCAAAACAGAAGCAATTTGTCTTGAAGCTCTGCAGCGGCCGTCAATTAGGAATTTCAATGTCATACTCGGCAAAGCTCAATTCGACATCGCTCTTTAGACTTCAAAGGCTTACGGTTTTTGGCCTAATCGAAAACCATAAATAACAATTGGAGACACAAAAAAGGTTTCTGCTTTGACTTGAATGATTGGAGAACTGGTGAAAATGTCAGTAAACCCTGGAGATACCTCATGGGTGTTGATGGCCACTGGGCTTGTCATGCTTATGACTCCTGCCCTAGGATTCTTCTACGGAGGGCTCGTTAGAAAGAAGAACCTTTCGAACACGATAATGCAATGTTTTGCGATCTTCGCCGTCATAGGGTTGGTGTGGACCCTTTGGGGCTACAGCCTCGCCCTTGGAACCCCTACGGGTGGGTTCATTGGAACCCTAGACAAAGCATTGTTGAATAATGTTGGCGCGACGACGCCTCTTCCTACACAGTATTATCCTACACAGTATAATCCGCCTGGAATCACGGAAATGTCCTACTATGCTTTTCAACTCATGTTCGCTGCTATTACGCCAGCCCTGATCGTTGGAGCGTTCGCTGAGAGAATAAAGTTTCGTTCACTTCTCATCTTCATCGTTCTGTGGTCAACCTTTGTCTACACACCAGTCGCGCACTGGGTCTGGAACCCTGCCGGCTGGATCAAGACTCTCGGGGCCATTGACTTTGCAGGCGGCACAGTCGTACACATAACTGCAGGAGTCACTGCATTGGCCGCGGCTCTCGTTGTGGGGCCGAGAATCAAGCGCGGCGAAATAGAGGGAAAACCATGCAATATTCCGTACGTGATTTTGGGAGCGGCACTATTGTGGTTTGGATGGTTCGGTTTTAACGCTGGCAGTGCCCTGTCTGCAAATACAGTTGCTGTGAGCGCATTTGTGGTCACCAATTTGTCCGCGTCGGCCGCGGCAGTTAGCTGGATGATCGTGGACACAATCATGAAGGGCAAACCTTCGGCGGTTGGCATCGCAATCGGCGCGGTCTGCGGACTCGTAGCGATAACGCCTGCTTCAGGTTTTGTCACTCCCGGTTCAGCAATCGTCATAGGCTTGGTCGCAGGAGCTCTCTCAAACTTGGTCTCAACATGGCGAGGGCGCACACGTTTGGATGATACGCTCGACGTCTTTGCATGCCACGGAGTGAGCGGAATATGGGGTTCCCTTGCCACAGGCTTGTTTGCAACAATCAGCGTAAACCCACTCGGCGCGAACGGTCTGTTCTATGGGAACCCGAATCAGCTTCTCATTCAAGCCGAAGCCGTCTTGGCTGTCATAGCATTTGCCTTCACCGTTTCGTTCGTGCTCCTGAAAATCGTCAACGTATTCTCCAAGCTGAGAGTAACCTCCGAAGAAGAGGAAAGCGGGCTTGACCAAAGTCAATGTGGGGAAGAGGCCTTCTTTCCTTCAGAATCGGCTTCCTAAGACCTGTCATTCCTAACCTGGAACAAGTCCCAAGCCTGCAATGCAAAAACATGGCAGCCTGTATCTTTTCATTTTGAGGAAGTCAAATCTGCGATGAAGTGTGCAGGGCATTGGATCTCGGGTGACGATGACTGAGAATCACGTGAGTTTCTCCGGCTGACGTATCTCCTATTCATCTAGATCCATTAAGCCTGCAGTTTTCTTGGTTTGAGAGCTGAGACTTTGATGCTCGCAACGGAGTTTAGCATTTTCTTGGCTTTCTCAAGAGGTATCTCACTGGTTTTCATGATAGCTTGCGCAGTCGGGTCGCTGACCATGTTTTCTATGGGAAAATAGTTTTCTTCAATCACTTTGATCTTCTCGAACCCAGCTTCACTCACGAGTCTTAGGTATTTTTCTTTCATCTCTGCGCCTGAGATGCACCCCACGTATGCTTGAACGCTTTTTCTCACGCTTTCTGGTAGCTTTTTCAAGACGACGATGTCTGAGATCATGAGTCTGCCGTTGGGTTTCAGCGCTCGGAACGCTTCCTCGAAAACGCGTCTCTTGTTCGATGAAAGGTTAATCACGCAGTTCGAGATGACAACATCGACTGTGCCGTCTGCCACCGGCAGGTTCTCGATCTCCCCGAGCCTGAACTCGACGTTCTTGTACTTGCCTTTTCGAGCGTTCTCCCTTGCTTTGTCAATCATCTCAGGGGTCATGTCTACACCGATAACCCTGCCTTCCTTGCCCACCCTCTTTGCAGCGAGAAAACAGTCGAACCCCGCGCCAGAGCCGAGGTCAAGAACAGTTTCCCCCTCCTTCAGAGAAGCCAACGCAACTGGATTGCCGCATCCTAAGCCGAGGTTTGCGCCTCTTGGAGCTGAGTTTATCTCTTCTTGGCTGTAGCCGATTCTCCTGCTGATCTGCTCGTTCACGCTTGCAGCTTCAGCGCAGCAGGAATTCGATTTGCAACCGGATGATTTGTCTCCCTTAGCGATCCTCGCGTATCCTTCTCGAACTGCCTTCTTCAGTTTTTCTTCTCTCATGTCTTTCTTCACTTCATTCTGGCCTTCTCGCGGACCTTAGATACGGCAAGATAGGACTGATTGTCTCCAAGCTCTAAGCAAAATGAGAGGAAATGGTGCTTATTAAGCCGCACGTGCTAACCGAATATTATGGGTCGAATAGTAGTCCGAACTCGGAGATGTGGCTCTGACTGAGTGGGTCGTTGACAAGGTAATCCATTTTGGACCTGGGGAATTCGTGAAGAATGGGTTGTCACACTTCGGCTTTCACGATAGAACCGGAAAATACTATGCCATATTTCATCAGAAACACTTCTTAGGCCTCATAGGAGAAGATGATCAGCTAGAGTGGACTGTAGCTGCTCGCCAGGTCTTCGAAGGAACGCCCAACATCGTGGCAAACCTGAACTTTCCAATGTATGTCGACAACATGGATGATGAACACCTTGTAGTGTCAAACTTCGGCGACGCTCGCCTCTATCGAATCGACGTTCAGAGAAAGAAAGCCAAGCTGTTTGCAGATGGCCTCCGAATAGGGATGAAAGACGCTGGGAACTGCGTCGTGGACAATGAAGGCTCGATTTGGGTCAACGAGGTTAAAGGTTGCAGGATTTGGAGGTTTGACAGGTTGGGAAACCCTTTGTTGACACTCGGCAACGGAACATCGGGCTTCCAGTCTGAAACAGTGGATTTTGACAAAGCGAAGTTCAGCTGGATCTACGATATAAGAAGGGGACCTGACGGTAACATCTACGTTCTAGACAGTAGAAATTTCGCGGTCAGGCTGATCGACCTTAAGCGGCGAGTGGTGAGAACACTAGCAGGAACCGGAAAGCCAGGATACGATGGAGACCATGGAGATGCCCTGAACGCCACCTTCGGCAGCAACCCGGATGCGCGTTTTGACGGACCGATATCAATGTCGCTTGACGAGCAGGGCAACATCTACGTAGGGGACAGAATGAACCACGTCGTCAGAATGATTCACAGAAAGTCAGGAATCATAAACACGGTCGCTGGAAACCACGACAGCGTCAAGGGCATGGCCAACCGCCCAGAGGAGAGAGATCCGCTTAAACTCAACCTGCCCGAAATAAGCAGCATGGACTACTACGACGGAAAATTGTACATTCCTACCAACCTCTCACCTGAAGAAGGCGACTTGGCAGTGCTCCGAAGAACCAACGAAGGCAGCCCACAAGACACTCTATAGCCATGACTTGGAGATACAAACGTTCTTTCGTTCGACGTTTTTTCGTTCAGGCAATAAGACCTCGTTAGTCTTGCTGACCTATCAATTCTTCGAAGATTGACAGAGTGTTCTCTTTCTTGGCTTTATTCCTTATTGCGTCAACGTCTAGGAGCGTAAACTTCATGATTGCTCTCACGTCCTCTTTGTCCTTCTGAGCTCTCTCTTTAGGCACCGTGGCTTTGATCATTCGGAGCTTTGCCAGAATCAGATCTTCAGGTGTTTGAAAAAAAGTCTGAATCCCGGCGATGGTTCCGGTTTTTCCCTGCGGTTTGCCAGCTAAGAGTATCACGTCGACGGTGTATGCAGTCTTCTGGTCATTGAACTCGGCGATTCCTAAGCCAGAGGCTATTGCTTTGTCGAGCTCTCTCTCATCAACTATCAATCCAGCGTTTGCCAACGCGTAAACAAGCTTCCTTCTCTCTGTCTTATCGCAAACCTTCACCATCACATCGACATCAGTAGTGGTTCTTGGCAAACCGTAGAAGCTTGCCGCTAGGGCACCAGTGAACGCGTAATCAAGCTGGAACATCTCAAGTGCTCTGACCAGTCGCCTGACAAGGCTGTTATAGGTCTGCATCCTGCTTCACACTTCGGGTTGGCCTTTGCCGCTGCTTCATCAACCTAAGTCTGCGGCGCAGTTCTTTCATCAGTTCCTGTTCGGTAACCTTTGGATTCCCAGCTCTTACGCCGGCGACACAGGCTTCAAGCATAGCTTGGGTCATGTCGATAGCCATGTTAACCTTTTCTTCAGGCTTCAGTCTCCCCAAGCGCTCTCTTTTCGCCTCACGGCCCACGTCTTGTTTCTTCAACAGCTCACGGCATCCAGGCCTTTGCGCCTGTACATCTTGCTAGGCCAAACAACACTGTAGCATCTTGCCTTAAGAAACATTTCCCAACGTTCCAGTAAGGCTCAAGAAGCCTAGACTTGCGCTTCCTCGACTCAGTATGCACAGGTTGGAACAATCAATGCTCTATCTTTTCCGTCTGCTTTCTCTGCCTATGAGTTCCAGCCAAACGCCGTTGGGATCTTTGACGAACGCCAGAACCCAAGAACCCTGAGTAAACGGCTCCACTGCAGGTTCACATCCAAGCCTGATTAGCCTTTCATATTGTCTCCTTACGTCGCTCACGTACAACCCGATGTGATCCAGTTCTGACCCGTCCACGTACTCCTCATAGAACTTGCTGGTCTTCGGGTAATAGTTCAGTTCGAGTATCTGCTTGCCCGTCGGCGTCCTCATATGAACGTAGGTTCCCTCATGAGCGGTCATCTTACCCCTCATCACAACCCGGAACCCTAGCGCCTCCCTGTAGAACCTGATCGATTCTTCAAGATCTTTCACGCGGATGCCCGTGTACCAAAAGCGGACGCCAAGCACGTTGGATCCTTTGCCCGAAGGCTTCTTCTTAGCCATCTGTTTTCCTCGCGTCAACCTGAAGGTTTTTCGAAGTCTTCCGCATAGCTCTTTCGTCAGTCGCGCGCGCGAACATGGCTTGGTGATCTGAGGTGGAACGTGGACACTGACATAGACGGAGATGGCAGAGACATAACGTTGATCGCCAGAAACTTCGGGAAATTGTCCGCGGTCGTTAACCAAGCGCCCCAAAGCACACAGATGCGGCGCGCTACAATGCATTTTGCACTTATCTCGACTCCAATCTCTTGGTCGTTGACTTGATTCAAACCGGCAAGCGGGGCCCGATTCTGGGCTGACCATTTGAGCACAGTGCGCCTTCGAGGATAACTTACAGGGGGCTCATTATTTTAGCCGTCGCTTTACTTATCACCTTGAATCGGTTCAATAATACCGTAGGGTGCATCAACTGGAAGAAAGTTCCATAAACCTTTTAACATAATGGAGCATAAAAAAGCCGTTCACAGGAGAACAAAAGCTTAGGTCACTTAGGAATTTCGCAGGCTGATCAATCTATGTGGCCTTATCGATTGTTTTTCTGACAACATTGAAGAGAAAAATGAAGGCGAAAGCAAGGATGAAAAAACTGATGGTAATAGCGACAATCGTGAGTCTCGTACTACTGACACCTGCGATTTTAGCAGGACCACTACACGTTCAGGGAATCTCAGTTGTGTCTTTTTCTGAGCCATTGTACGCAATGAAAACACTAGCCAACGGGCAATTCTACATACCGACGGTGCCTACGATTCCGAGGAGTCTCAAAATCGAAGAGATGTTTGACGATCCGCACCTTGTTGGAGATCAAGCAGGCAACGCCTCCCTCCCCTACTTAAGTATTGCAGCATGGCCTGATGCAAAAGTGGACGCGAAAGACATCGTCTTCGTCGCCAGTCACTTTGGGACCTTTGTTGGTAGCAGTAATTGGGATTACTTGGCGGATGTTCTTGGAAACCAAAAAGTGGACGGCAGAGACATTATAGCAGTAGTCCGTGACTTTGGCCATGCAGGAACCTACCTCACTGGGCCAATGGCAAACGTCACCGTTAGTTTCAATGGCAACCCCGAGGTTCACGTAGACCCCTCCTATGGAAATATAACGATTCCCGGCGACGCAACGAGCTTCACAGTGTATTTTAACCACAGCCCAATAGGCGCACTAGTGACTTTCTGGCCATAAACACGCACCATTAAATCCTTCTTTTTTTCTATTCTGATGTCTGCTACGAGAGCTTCTTCAAGGCGTAGAACACGATGAACATAACTAGATTCGCATGGGCCGAGAGTCTGTTTCATACCTACGCAGGAGGAGTGGTCATGTTGATCTCAGCGACAAGCAGAGTCATCGGCACTTTTCTGCTAAGGCTTCAGAAGACAGAGCTGACTCAGGAGAGCAGAGAAACTTGAAAAGACGATAATCACAAGGGTTCTAAACCCGCCTCGCCGAAGAAACCGGGAGAAACCCCCAGTCCAGATGTCCGGGCACTGAATCGCGGATCAACCTGTCGGAATAGCCATTATTCATCCATGCATCAGATTGGTGATTCCGTCATCATTCCTAAAGCTTAACTATCTATATGGGGAAGATACTGTCCTAACATGAGGTATGGTTTTGAACGCTGATGAGGCCTTTGACGGCATAACTGAGGAAATGATCGCGAAATTCTTGAAGAAGAATCCTGATTATGCTACCTTTCTCGGGCTGCACGATCCTTATGATCACCTGCTGCCGAACGGAACTACCCAGAATCTTATTGAGAATCTTGCCCTCGAGGAAGAGTGGATTAGCCAGCTGAAAAACAGAGTTAAGTATGAAGAACTGAGCGAAGATCATAAACTGGATTGGGAAATCGTCCGGAAATTCCATGAGATGTCCCTGTTCACCTTTCACGATCGTCGATTGCACGAGCTGAACCCGGACGCATTCGATGTTCTCGGCGGGTTGATCTTCATAATGTTCACGCGGGACTATGCGCCTCTAGAGAAAAGGATGGATGCTATCGCCGCACGTGTCGAGAAAATGCCGAAGTACTTGGAGGAGTTTCGCTCCCGTTTTGAGAAATCAAAGCCCGTTAAACTCTGGACTGAAGTCGCGCTGGAAAGTGCACAGAGCATGGGCGGCCTCTTCCAGTTCGTCCTGCACACGGCCAAGGGCAAGGTTTCGGCCAAGGTTTACGAGAGACTCGAGAAGGCTGTGGCGGCGCTTCACCCGGCGCTGCAGGCTCATCTGAAGTGGCTCGAAGGCATGTTGAAGAGGTCATCCGAGGACTGGGCCTTGGGAAGAGAGAAGTTCGAGAAGCTCCTCAAGCTTCGCGAGCTCGGTCTAACTTCAGAAGAGATACTGAAGCTCGGCGAGAAGTACCTGAAAGACTTGAAGATCGAGAGAAAGAAGCTTGCCCAGCAGATAGCTCCTAGCCAGTCCGAGCAAGACGTGATGAACAGGATTGAGAGCTGCTCGCCTTTCAGCTTTGAAGAGGCGTTGAAGTTCACGGAGCAGACCATGGAAGAGGCTAGGCGTTTCGTGCAGGACAGGAATATTGCCACCGTGTATCCCGAAGACAAGCTCCTAGTGAGAGAGACGCCAGGTTTCATAGCGCCGCTTATTCCCTTCGCCGCGCTGAACATGCCCTCGAAGTATGACAAGCCGCAGATAGGCGTATACATCGTGACCAGACCCAAAGACCCGTCGAACCTGAAGAAACACCTCAACTACGCTTCGATCAGGAACACCGCTGTCCACGAGGCTTTTCCGGGGCACTTTCTCCAGGGCGCCGTCTCAAACCGTGGAAGCATCATTCGTCTTCTCGTCGACGGAACAGAGACCGTTGAAGGCTGGGCCCATTACTGCGAGGAGAT